>AR_comb_assmDRAFT_10024941_pt1 | contig 11005 bp, 5 predicted proteins | sample ArasoioldDNA_FD_10543 | JGI IMG/M metagenome (IMG submission 10543) | reverse complement strand
TAAAAGACCGCCAGCGCCAGAATGTAATCCTGCTCGCGCGGCGTACTTTTCCGTTGCTTCGCTTTCTTCGACAGTTCCGCGCCCTGTTGCAGCGTCGCGCGGCTGGGCCGGCTCCACAATTGGTGGTACAGGCTCATCCCCTGCCCCCAATACGCCATCGCACAAGCGGGATCTTTCCGCGCCACGCTCTCAAACGCCTGCTGCGCCTGCTCATATTCAAAAGAATAGAGCAGCGCCATCCCGCGCGTAAATGTTTCCTGCACGCCGGACGCGCAGGACACTGGAAAGTTCACGCTACCCAGCGCTTCCGCATCGTGATGGTGTTCCTGCGCCAAAATTGTTGATGATGACAACAAGCAGGCCCAACAGCATATGAATAACCATGTGGCTTTCATGGGGAACTCCTGGAGCGACAGCTTACAACGTTCAGGCGATTTGCTTCCAGAAGCCTACGTCGCGTGAAGCCAGCAGCGAATCTTTGCGGGCGTTCCAGCGGGTGAAGTGATCGGTCTTGGTATGGGCGGTGTGATGCGCGCGCGATTCCCAGATCTCGTACAGCAGAAACGCCGCCGGCCCTTCCGCCGAGCGATACAAATCGTAGCGCAGGCAGCCTTCTTCCTTGCGCGTCGGTCCAATCAGCGCGCGCAACTCCGCTTCCAGAAACAGCTCCTGACTTTCGCGGGGCTTTAAAATCACCATCAGCGTCGCCGCATCTTTCGGCAGCTTCCCGGAATTCCGCGCCGATTTCCGTGAGCTCCCACGCCGCAGTCTGCTCTTCGCGCTTCGCTTGGCCGTCTTCTTGCTCATGACGGCGGGGATTGTACTCCAACCCAGCCCAATAGCAAGCGTTTGAGCGTATTGAGCCGTGTTGGCAGCATCGACTTCTGCCCATGCCTCCCGGTCGTCTGCTTTGGTCGCTACCGCCTACTACTTCTCCGCGTCCTTCCGCCCTGCGTTCAGGTTGTCGAAATTCATGACCGTGTTCAACACCAGCGAGTACGTCCCCAGCGTCTCACCGCGCCACACCGGGTTGATCGAAAACATCACCACATGTCCCTTGCCCAACGGCGCATCCACCACCGCCGGATGCTGCGCAATCTCACCGCCGCCCTGCACCAATCCAGAAATCAGCAGGTCCTTCGCGTCCGCATAACGCAGCACCACACGCGCACGCATCGCCGGCGGAATCACCCGCGGATTATTGCGCCGCTGTTCATCCGTCATAGGGGGCGTCTCCCACACTTCGCTCTCCGGTTCTTCGGGGGCTTCCACGCCAACACGGCCAACGGCAAAGTCGGGGTCGTTCTTGCTGCCGCGCCCGGTAGCCCTCTCACCCATCTCCGGCCCTAGCCGGCGCCGCCGCCGCGATCCGGCAATGCTGGTCAGCGAAAATACCGGCCCGTTATCGCAGTACGCCGACACCTTTTCCCCGTAGCCGTAGGCAATTGGGCTGGCGCCATCCACCAGTCGTGTGCCCACCACCGATCCGACAATTTTCAGTTTGTCGGAGTTGCTGCTGGTCACGCCCGTGGTGATTCCCGCCTGTGCCGCGAACTGCGCCGTGTCCATCACGGTCAGCAGCGCGCCGCCATCGCTCACAAATTTCTGCAGCTTGGCGACTCCTTCCCAACCTAGCCCAGGCCGGGTGTCCGCCGTCGAATCATTCTTCCCCACCAGGTTCGGCGTCAGCTCTGTTTTTTCCCACGGCAGCGGATTGCCCCAGCTCGTCGGTAGTCCATTCACGATGTTGTTCCAAGAGCCGCTGAAGCCGACTGGGGGGAACAAAATCACGTCATATTTTTCGCGCAGGTCCGCCGTCCCCGCGATGGTTTGCGTGCTGGCGTATTCGTACGGCACACCGAGCTTATCCAGCGCCAGCCGCCACCACCCTTCGGTCTGCGTGCTCAGCCAGGTGTGCAGCAGCAAAATGCGCGCTGCGCGCAGCGGATGCATCTTCACGCTCGGTGCAGCGGCCAGGCCCACTGGTTGTAAGCCCAGTTCTTTCGTCGCCGAATCAAGCTGGCCGCGGTTCGCGTCTTTGACCACGATCGTCCCCGCCACGAATTTTCTTCCTCCCGCTGCAAACTCCTCTTCCACCACTTGCATGTCCGTGTCTTTAAATTTGTAACGCAGCGATGCCAACGCCGGCTCGGCATGGTTTTCAATCGCGAAAAGCGCGCCCTCGCCTTTCACTCCTCCCGCAACACTCAACTCCTTCACAGCTTCCATAGGCGCAGCCAGAATCTTTGCGTCGGTAACGCGTGAAACCTGCACGCCGTACAACTCGCCAAACGTCCAGCCGGTGTCGTCGTACGGAGTCTTCTGCGGATCCTCCGGGCTCCAATATTGATAATCGAGCAATGCATCCGCGATGCGCGAGTACGGCTGGTCCATGCGGATCACGTAGCTTCCCGCGGGAAAAGTCTTTGTCGTGGGCTCCGGTTTTTCGTCCTTCTTCTGTTCTTTCTTTTCTTCGTCTTTCTCCGCTTTCTTTTCACCTGCTTTCGGTTTCTTCTCCTTCTTCGGCGGCAGCATGATGGTGGTAGCCGAAGTCAGCCGCGAAACTTCCACGTGCTGCTTCTGTATCACCTTCAGCAGTTCCAGTTGCACGGTAGCGCGCGGCTCATCCGCCGGCAGCACGTACGCAGCCGGCCCTTCCGTCTTCGGCTTCTCCACCGACCGCTTGGCCTTCAGGTAGAAGTTTTTCAGGAACATGCGCTTGTTCTCGTTGAAGTAGTGCAGCGAAACGAGCAGTCCTGTCTGCTCGTAGTTGTTGTTGTCGCGTTGTGACCACATCACCTTGGGCAGTGGCGGATTCTGCTTGTACCAGGTGCGAGTATAGTCTTCCGGATCAAGTGTCCGCTCGAGGGTGTCCGCGCCGCCGTTGCCGAACGTTTCATACAACCGGCTGATGCCGTTGTGTAGCGCCGCGATGAACATCAGGTAGCCCGGCGACCAGGTATCAAAATCGCCGTGCGAGAAAACTCCCGGCATTCCGAACTTGGTCATGTCGGCAACATTGCGGCCGCCGATCATGTTCCACTCGTCGGCCAGAATGGGATCAATCCACGCGTTGTAGGGACCATCGCCGATGGTGTTGTCATAGAGATATGGCACTGACTCGTGCAGATCGTGGAGCACTTGCGGATTCCATTTCGTGTAAGTGTTCATCACGTTTTCGGTGAGCTTGAGCGTGACACCCATGGCGTCGCGGTTGTTGTCGTGTGCGACGTATTTTCCCCAGTAAACAAGAGTGGGATAGTTCTGGCCTGGGTGGGCGAGATGCCATTTGTAGATGTCCACCATGCGGTCGCGTCCGTCCACTTCGGTCACCGGAGTGATGAGCGTGATCATGCCGTCGCGAATGTCTTTGAGGTACGGGCTTTCATCCACGGCGAGGCGGTAGGCGAGCTCCATGAGCGCTGTGGGCGCGCCGGTTTCCGGAGAGTGGATGGTGCCGGTGATGTAGTAAATGGGAATGGCCTGCGCGACAATTTTGTCGGCTTCGGCGTCGTTGAGCTTCAGAGTGCGCGGATCGGCCAGTCTGCCGAGCAGCGCGCGATTCTCTTCCATCTTTTTCAGGTTAGCTTCGGAGGAAAGCGCGACCGCAATCATTTCGCGGCCTTCCTCGGTTGTGCCGATGGAAAAAACCTTCACCCGCGGGCTGGCTTTCTCCAGCATGCGCATGTATTTGTACACGTCTTCGGCGTAGGGCAGCACGCCGGGCGCGCCGGCGACGTCACCAAGCACTGCTTCCGGTGTCGGCACGTTTTTCGAAGCGGGAAGATAGTCCACGAGCGGCGAGGTGAAGAAAGATTCCGTGGTGTACTTCTTCATCTTGGCGGTGTACGCCTCGTCGACCGCTTGTTTCGGATCGCGGCCCGGCTGCGTTTCGCCGTCGGCGAGAATCTGCGGCGGCGCGACAACACCAGCAAAGATCAATATCGCGAGCTTCGGCCAGCACGCACGATTCATGAAGCGCTCCTGAAGGTTAGTTCTGAAAGAATGCGCATTCTAACCCAGTTGGACGCGCGGCAACGCATTTTCCGATACAGCGGTTTATTGCAAGGGAAGAAACGAAATGCATATCGGCGAAGGAGTGGTGAGCGTTTCGCCGGTGGGCGTGAGCTTGCCGGTGGCCTGGTCGATGCGGAATTCAACGATTTGGTTGCTGTTTTGATTTTCGGCGAGGAGGAACCGTCCGGTGGGATCGATGGCGAAGTGGCGTGGCTCCTTGCCGCCGGTGGGGACGATTTCCACTTGCCTGAGAGCGCCGGTTTTTTGATCGACGGCATAGACGGCGAAGGAATCGTGGCCGCGATTGGACGCATAAAGGAATTTCCCGCTGGGATGAAGCTCAATTTCGGCAGCGTCGTTACGCCCGGAAAAGCCGCTGGGCAGCATGCGAACGTTGTGGATTGAGCGAAAGCTCTCCGTGTCGTTGGCAAAGACTGTCACCGTCGAATCCAGTTCTCCGAGCAGGTACAGGAACTTGCCATCCGAGGAGAAAGCAACGTGGCGCGGGCCGGTTCCGGGTTTCGCGACAGCGGAATCTGCCGGAGAGAGAGTGCCTTTGGCCGCGTCGAAATGGTAGACGAGGACTTTATCGAGGCCGAGATCGGCGACGTAGACGAAGTGGTTGTTTTTGGAAGCGCCGATCCAGTGGGCGTGAGGGCCGTCCTGGCGTTTTTTGTCAGGGCCGGTTGGGCCTTGATCGGTTACTGAGGCGGTGTGTTCGCCGAGTTTGCCGTCGGCGAGAATCGGATAGACCACGGCGTTGCCGGTGGAGTAGTTGGCGGTGAGCAAGAATTTCCCGGTGCGGTCGAGGGCCAGATGGCAGGGGCCTTCGCCCTGAGCAGGCTGCTGGTTGAGCAGAGTGAGCTTGCCGGTTTTAGGATCGATGGAGAAGGCGCTGATGGTGCTGCCTTGGTCCATTTCATTCGCGGCGTAGAGAAACTTGCCGCTGGGATGGACGATGACCCAAGAGGGATCCTTGGCTTCGCCGGCAAGTTCGTAGCCGGACATTCTTCCGGTGGCGGGATCGAGAATAAATTGATAGATGCCCTTGCTCTCGGTTTTGCTGGTGTAGTTGCCGACGTAAGCGCGATAGGTTTTCGCGGCTGGCGGCTCGGGAGTTTCACCGGCGATTAGGGCAACTGGTACAAGCACAATCATTGCGATGGAGAAGACCGAGCTTAGGTTGTTCATGGCGCGGGATAGTGTAGCACCGAGGTTGCACCATGCACGCGCTTAGAGAAGGCGGCAGCTGCTATGCGGGCGCAGAGCTCCCGCATAGCAAAAAGGCTACTTCTTTTCCTCTTCATTTTCTTCCTGTAGGACGGCGGCGGCGGCAATGGAGTCGTCTTCGTCCAGGCGGAGCAGGCGGACGCCTTGGGTGGAACGGCCGGCTTCACGGATTTCGTTGGCATGGACGCGGATGACTTTGCCGTGTTCGGTGATGATCATCACGTCGGACTCTTCGGTAACCTGCAGCGTGGCGACGACGGAACCGTTACGGTCGGTAGTCTTCATGTTGACGACGCCTTTGCCGCCGCGCGAGGTGATGCGGTATTCGGCCAGCGCCGTCCGCTTTCCGTAGCCCTTTTCCGCCACAGTCAACATCAGCGTTGACAGCGAATCCTTGATGTCTTCGTTTTCCAGCTCTTCCAGGTTCTGGGTGGTCTTCTTACGTTCCTTGGCGATGATTTCGAAGTCCGGCTGAACGGCGTCCATGGAAACGACGTAGTCATCCTTGTCGAGATCCATGCCGTTGACGCCGCCGGCATTGCGGCCCATGGCGCGCACTTCGGTTTCGCGGAAAAGAATGGCCTGGCCTTCGTGGCTGGCGAGGAAAATCATCTGCTTGCCGTCGGTCAGCTTGGCGCCGATGAGTTCGTCCTTGGCCTCGAGGTTGATGGCGATGATGCCAGTGGAGCGCGGGTTGGAGAATTCGGTCAACGCTGATTTTTTCACAGTGCCGTTCTTGGTGGCCATGAAGACGAACTTGTCGGCAGCTTCGAGGTCGCGAGCGGCGACAAGAGCCGTAAGTTTCTCGTCTTCCTGGAACTTGACAAGACTGTTGATGGCTTTGCCGCGAGTGGCCGCTGCGGCTTCGGGAATTTCGTATACCTTGACCCAGTAGACTCGGCCTTTGGAGGTGAAGAGCAGAATGTAGCTGTGCGCGGAAGCGATGAAGAGATGTTCGACGAAGTCTTCCTCGCGCGTTTTGGCACCGATGCGGCCTTTGCCTCCGCGCGATTGATGTCGGTAAGTGTCGGTGGAAGTGCGCTTGATGTAGCCGGCATGGCTGACCGTGATGAGCATTTCGGTGTCGGCAATCAGGTCTTCCAGCTTGATTTCGTCCACCTTGTCGACGATTTGTGTGCGGCGCTCGTCGCCATAGGTTTTCTGGACGTCGCGCAGTTCGGTGACCATAACGGACTTGAGCTTTTTGTCGCTGGCGAGGATTTCCTCAAGTTCGGCGATGCGTTCGCGGATGGACTTGAGTTCCTTGAGAATGTCGTCGACGGAAAGCTGTGTCAGGCGATGCAACTGCAGTTCGAGGATGGCGTCTACTTGGACCGGGGTGAGGCCTCCGGTGGTGGCGCGTGCGGTTTCGCCTTCGATGCCGCCGAGCTTGTACTTGCGGCCATCGAGTTTGACGCCTTCGATCTTTTTGGCCTTGCCGGCTTCGGTGATGGCGACGTCGGTTTCCGAGAAATACTTGAGCAGGTTCTCTTTAGCTTCGGCGCGGCTGGCGGACCCGCGGATGATGCGGATAACCGTGTCGAGGTGATCGAGCGCGACCTGATAGCCGGTAAGAATGTGTTCGCGTTCGCGAGCTTTGCGGAGATCGAAACGCGTGCGGCGGAGAACGACATCGCGGCGATGTTCGATGAAGAGCCGGATGATTTCAATCAGACCCATTTCGCGCGGCTGCCCGCCGACAATGGCCAGCAAGATCATGCCGAACGATTCCTGCATCTGGGTGTGTTTGAAAAGATTGTTGAGGATGAGCTGGGATTCTTCGCCGCGCTTCAGCTCGATGACGATGCGCATGCCGTCGCGATCGCTTTCGTCGCGCACGTCGCTGATGCCCTCGATCTTTTTGTTCTGCACGAGGTCGGCGATGCGTTCGATCAGACGGGCCTTGTTGACCTGATAAGGAATTTCGGTGACGACGATATTTTCGCGGTCTTTGCCAGATTCTTCGATAGCGGCCTTGGCGCGCATGGTGAAGCTGCCGCGGCCGGACTTGTAAGCGGCTTCAATGCCTTCGCGGCCCGCGATGTAGCCTCCGGTGGGAAAGTCCGGACCAGGAACAATCTTCAAGACTTCTTTCAGGGTGGTTTCCGGCCGTTCGATGAGCAGGACGGCGGCATCAATGACTTCGCGGAGATTGTGCGGCGGAATGTTGGTGGCCATGCCGACCGCGATGCCGCTGGCGCCGTTGACGAGAAGATTAGGAACGCGCGTAGGCAGGACGACCGGTTCTTTTTCGGTTTCGTCGAAGTTGGGCGTGAAATCGACCGTCTCTTTTTCGATGTCGGCGAGGAGTTCTTCGGCAATCTTCGCGAGGCGGGCTTCGGTGTACCGCATGGCGGCGGGCATATCGCCATCGACAGAGCCAAAGTTGCCCTGGCCGTCAACCAGCGGATAGCGCATGTTGAAATCCTGCGCCATGCGGACCAGGGCGTCATAGACCGGTGTGTCGCCGTGGGGGTGATATTTGCCGAGGACTTCGCCAACGATTTTGGCGCACTTGCGGTAGGGTCGCGTGGAGGTAAGGCCGAGCTCGTACATGCCGAAAAGAATACGGCGATGGACGGGCTTGAGGCCGTCGCGCACGTCGGGCAACGCGCGCCCGATGATGACGGACATCGCGTAATCGAGATAGGACTTCTTCATCTCGGATTCGATGTCCACCGGTACCAGGATTGCTTGTGTCTGTTCGTCCGCCATGTGTCCTCAGTATTTGTTGCATCCAACCTTCAGCCGGATGTTGCGATCCTTCGTCTTGCTTCGCGAGACTCAGGATGACAAACGCACACTACTGACCAGAATGCTGCAACACCCAAGCCTTTACCGTGTCAAAAGCGTCGGCGGTGTTGTTAAAGCGCCGCGAAGCAAACTCGGTCTCGGCTCGCTTCAAGAAGGCGTCGCGTTCATCTTCGCTTGCAAATTCGACTGCTACGCCGCGCTGGTTGTCGGGAGCGTCGGTCGGCGTGGCGCGAAATTCGCTCGCGCTCAGTCCGCGTAGCCCCGGCAACGTTGTCCAACCCAACTGGTAAAGCATCGATCAGAGAGATTCCTTCCGCCAAGCGCGGAATCTTTGATGGCTACGCTCGGAATGACAGACTTTGCGTTTTTGTACTGCGAAAAACTGAACATCGTTTTCAAATATCCAAATTGACGACATCGAGGGCATTGTCTTCGATGAACTTGCGGCGGTCCTCGACGTTTTCGCCCATGAGCGTAGTAAAAATCTTTTCGGCTTCGACTACGTCCTCGAGTTTCACTTTGAGGAGCGTGCGGGTATCGGCATTCATGGTGGTTTCCCACAATTGGGTAGGATTCATTTCCCCCAAGCCCTTGAAGCGAGTGATGGTGAAGTCTTTTTTGGCGTCTTCCATCACGAAATTTAAGACGTCCTGGGCCTTCTCCTTGGTGGCCTTGTCGCCATTCCGCGTGACGGTGAAGGGAGGCTTGTTGGAGCCTTCGATCTGCTTGGCCAAGCCGCGAAGACGCTTGTAGTCGGCGGAAGCGGCGAGCGCCCAGTTGATTTTCTGGTGGTGCGGCGCGGCGAAAGTGATTTCGTAAAGGCTGTGCTCTTCATCGAAAGTGACTTCGGCTTCGGACTTGAGCTTGAGTTTTTCGATTTCTTTCAAGAGTTTTTCGACGGATTTCTTGTCCTCAAAGTCGGTTTTTTTGTCGAGACCGTATTCGGTGAGAACGTCGACGAGCCGGGGTTCCTTGACGCGGCGGCCGAGTTTGGCGGCCACGCCGGCGTATTCCTGGACGTTGAGCAGGAAGGTCGTGAGGCCCGCACCTTCGAGAGTGACCCCTTCTTTGCCTTTCACGACGTGGTCTTCGGTGGCGCGTTTCATGAGCTCGCGAGCGAAATCGCGCTCGTCGCGGATGTAGCGTTCACTCTTGCCGCGCTTCACGCGATAGAGCGGCGGCTGCGCGATGTAGATGTGTCCGCGGTCGATGAGCTCCTTCATGTGGCGGAAGAAAAAGGTGAGAAGAAGCGTGCGGATGTGCGAGCCGTCGACGTCCGCATCGGTCATGAGAATGACCTTGTGGTAGCGGAGTTTGCCGGCGTCGAAATCGTCCTTGCCGATGCCAGTGCCGAGCGCGGTGATGATGGCGCGGATTTCTTCGTGGCCGAGCATTTTGTCGTAGCGCGCTTTTTCGACGTTAAGAATTTTGCCCTTGAGCGGAAGGATGGCCTGGTATTTGCGGTCGCGGCCTTGCTTGGCAGAGCCGCCTGCGGATTCGCCCTCGACGACGAAGAGCTCGCAACGCGCCGGATCGCGTTCCTGGCAATCAGCGAGCTTGCCAGGCAGGCCGCTGGAGTCCATGGCGGATTTGCGGCGGGTGAGTTCGCGGGCTTTGCGGGCAGCTTCGCGGGCGCGCGCGGCGTCGATGCATTTGGAGATGATGCGGCGCGCCACAGTGGAGTGCTTGTCGAACCACTCGCCTAGTTTTTCATTGACCAACTGCTCGACGTCGCCCTTGATGTCGCTGTTGAGCTTGCCTTTGGTCTGGCCTTCAAACTGAGGCTGGGGTAACCGGACGCTGACGACCGCGACCAGGCCTTCGCGGACATCGTCGCCAGTGATGCCGACTTCGTCTTTTTGCTCCTTCAGCATTCCGGCGGCGGAAGCGAAGTTGTTGATACTGCGCGTCAGCGCGGAGCGAAAACCGGATAGGTGCGTGCCGCCATCCACGGTGTTGATGGTGTTGGCGAAGGCAAAAACGTTTTCGCCGTAAGAGTCGTTATATTGCAGGGCAATTTCGATTTCGACGTTGCCCTTTTTGCCTTCCATGTAGATCGGCGAGTCGTGCAGCGTCGTCTTGCCGCGATTGAGATGCTTGACGAATTCGGCGATGCCGCCAGTGAAGCGAAACTCGGCGGACTTTTCGGCGCGCTCATCGTTAAGCGTAATTTTCAGTCCTTTGTTCAGGAACGCGTATTCGCGAAGGCGCGTAGCCAGGGTGTCGTAGCTGAAAACAGTCTTTTCGAAAATGCCGGCGTCGGGATGGAAAGTTACCCTGGTTCCGGTTTTGCGAGTTTTACCCGTTTGCTTGAGCTTTGAGGTGGGCTTGCCCTTTTCGTAGGTCTGCTCCCAGACGGCGCCATCACGTTGAATTTCGAGTTCGAGCCAGTCGGAGAGCGCGTTGACGACGGAGACGCCGACGCCGTGGAGGCCGCCAGAAACTTTGTAAGTTTCGCTGTCGAACTTGCCGCCGGCGTGGAGGACCGTAAGGACCACTTCAGCGGCGGGACGTTTTTCGGTGGCGTGCATATCCACCGGAATGCCGCGGCCGTTGTCCACCACGGTGACGGAATTATCTTCGTGGACGGTGACATTGACTTCATCGGCGTAGCCAGCCATGGCTTCGTCAACGGAGTTGTCCACGACTTCCCAGACCAGATGATGCAGACCCATGTCGCCGGTGGAGCCGATGTACATCGCCGGACGCAGGCGCACGGCTTCGAGGCCACCAAGCACTTTGATGGACTTGGCGTCATATTGATGGCCGCCCGGACCCTTGCCGGTTACAGATTCTTTTTCTTTGTCACCCATTAGCCCCTCATCTCTTGGCAAACAAAATCACGGAGCAGTGCTCATCGAGCGAGCGCTCACAAAATCATCATCGTCATGAAGCAAGTCTGGCGCGCTTGCGGAAGGATTCGAACATCGTCCCGTACAACCGCAAAGTTCGCGGCCGACGCCTTACTCTTTGATCCTCGGTGCAGGCACCGGGACTCGTAGAG
>AR_comb_assmDRAFT_10122539_pt1 | contig 11006 bp, 9 predicted proteins | sample ArasoioldDNA_FD_10543 | JGI IMG/M metagenome (IMG submission 10543) | reverse complement strand
GAGCTCGCGCAAAGCGGCAACACGATCATCTTCACGACGAGCTTCGGCTACATGAATCCGACCGAGAAAGTCGCAAAGGCATTCCCGAAGACGGACTTCATGCACGCGACGGGGTACAAGAGCGGACCCAACTTCGGCAACTACAACGCGCGTTTTTACGAAGGTCGCTATCTCACCGGCGTGATCGCCGGCAAGATGACCAAGTCGAACATCCTGGGCTACGTCGCCGCGTTCCCCATTCCCGAAGTGCTGCAGGGGATCAACGCGTTCGCGCTCGGCGCGCGCAGCGTGAATCCGAAAGCGGAGGTGCGCGTGATCTGGGTCAATTCGTGGTACGACCCCGGCAAGGAGCGGGAAGCCGCGCTGACGCTGATCTCGCAGGGCGCCGACGTCGTCACGCACCACACGGATTCGACCGCCGTCGTGCAGGCCGCCGAGGAAAAGGGCAAGTGGTCGTTCGGCTATCACTCCGACATGTCGAAATACGGTCCGAAGACGCAGCTCACGGCGACCACGCACCAGTGGGGCGATTTCTACACGAAGCAGGTGGAGGCAGTGATCGCCGGCACGTGGAAGCCGACGAGCACGTGGGGCGGGTACAAGGAAGGCATGATCAAGCTCGCGCCGCTCAACGCGGCGGTGCCGGCGGACCTCAAGGAATCGATCGTCAAGCTCGAAGGCGGCCTCAAGGCGGGCACGTTCCATCCGTTCACTGGACCCATCAAGGACCAGGACGGCAAGGAGCGCGTCGCCGCCGGCAAGACGATGCCAGACGACGCGCTTGGCAAGATGGACTACTACGTCGAAGGCGTCGCGAGCAAGCTGCCGAAGAAGTAACCGGCGGTCGTGACGAAGCGGGCCGGGCGTAATGCTTCCGCGCCCGGTGTAACCGGCGCGCAACCGCGGCCGGCGGCATGCACACGCGCTAATCAAGCATCTGCGATCTCGATGGACGCCTACTTTCTCGACTGGCTCAATCTGCTGTTGCGCTGGCTGCACTTGATCGCCGGTATCGCGTGGATCGGCGCGTCGTTCTATTTCGTCATGCTCGACAACTCGCTGTCGGGGCCGAAAAGGGCGGCCGACCGCGAGCGCGGCGTGTTCGGCGAACTGTGGGCGGTGCACGGCGGTGGTTTTTATGTCAGCCAGAAATTCCTCACCGGCCCGAAAGGCGAGCCGCTGGCGGACAACCTGCACTGGTCCAAGTGGGAGGCCTACACGACGTGGCTGTCCGGGATGGGACTCCTCGCGATCATCTACTGGTTCGGCGCGTCGACCTGGCTCATCGACAAGAGCGTGCTCGACATCTCGCCCGGCGCCGGCATCGCGATCAGCATCGCCGTGATCGTCGGCGGCTGGCTCGTCTACGACGGACTGTGCAAGCTGCTGCGCGGCAGGGAGAACCTGCTCGCGACGCTGGTGTTCCTCTTCGTCGTCGCGATGTGCTGGGCGCTCGTCCACGCGTTCAGCGCGCGCGCCGCCTATCTGCACGTTGGCGTGATGCTCGGGACCATCATGGTCGCGAACGTATTCTTCGTGATCATCCCGGGACAGAAAGCGATGGTTGCCGACATTCTGGCCGGGCGCGAACCGGATCCGGCCCCAGGGCTCGCCGGCAAGCAGCGCTCGGTACACAACACGTATTTCACGCTGCCGGTGTTGTTCGTGATGATCAGCAACCACTATCCGATGACATACGGCCATCCCTACGGCTGGGCGGTGCTCGCGATGGTGATGCTCGCCGGCGTGTTGATCCGGCAGTTCTTCGTGCTGCGCCACCAAAGCAAAGCCAAGGCATGGCTGCCGATTGCCGCGTGCGCACTGCTGGCCGGCGTCGCGGCGGCAATCGCGCCGAGCGGCGTCAAGCCCGGGGGATCCACCGTCGCATTCGCGCAAGTGCAACCGGTCATCGCGCAGCGTTGCGTGCCATGCCATGCGACAGCGCCGAAACAGGAAGGCTTCGCGCAAGCGCCCAAGGGTGTCGTGCTCGAGACGCCCGACCAGATCGCCGCGCAGGCTCCCAAGATAGGCGAGACCGTCGGCAACAGGTACATGCCGATCGGCAACCTGACGCAGATGACGGACGAGGAGCGCGCGCTGATCGCGTCCTGGGTTGCGCAGGGCGCAAAGACCAAATGATGGCGGCAACCGCGACGACGGCGTTTCGCGGCCGCGTGCTTCAATTCGTCGCAGACCCCGCCGATGCGGGCGAGCGGGCGCACATCTTCGATGACGACGGCGTGCTCGTCGTACGCGACGGGCGGGTCGTGGCGTCCGGAGACTGGGCCGCCCTCCGGGATTCGCTGCCGCCGCAGACGACGATCGTCGATCACACCGGCAAGCTGATCCTGCCGGGCTTCATCGACACGCATGTCCATTATGCGCAGTCCGACATCATCGCTTCGTACGGCGAACAGCTCCTCGAATGGCTCGACCGGTATACGTTTCCCACCGAGCGACGCTTCGCCGAGCCCGCGCACGCGCGTGAGGTCGCATCCTTTTTCCTGGACGAGCTTCTGCGCAACGGCACGACGACCGCGTCGATCTTCGCGACCGTGCATCCCGAGTCCGTTGATGCGGTCTTCGAGGAAGCGCGTGCGCGCGATATGTGCGTCGCCGCCGGAAAAGTGCTGATGGATCGCAATTGCCCTCAATTCCTGCGCGACACTGCGGAGTCGGGGTACGAGCACAGCGCGGCGCTGATCGAGCGCTGGCATGGCACGGATCGTCTTTTATATGCGGTGACTCCGCGCTTCGCGCCGACGTCCACCGACCGGCAGCTCGAGCTCGCCGGGCGACTGCTGGACGAGCATGCGGGAGTATTGATGCAGACGCATGTCGCCGAGAATATGGACGAGGTGCGCTGGGTCGCCGAGCTCTTTCCGTGGAGCCGGAGCTACCTCGACGTGTACGACCATTACGGTCTCCTGCGCCACGGCGCCGTCTATGCGCACTGCATCCATCTCGACCGCGCGGACCGCCAGCGGATGGCCGAATGCGGCGCCGCGATGTCGTTTTGTGCGACGTCGAATCTCTTTCTTGGCAGCGGACTGTTCGATCTCGACGCGGCGCGCGAGCATGGCGTTGCGGTTGGCATCGGCACCGACGTGGGCGGCGGGACCAGCTTTTCGATGCTGCGGACCCTCGCCGAGAGCTATAAAGTCGCGCAGCTTGCAAAGCAGCGGTTGCCGCCGTTGCGCGCGTTCTATCTCGCCACGCTGGGCGGCGCGCGTGCGCTGGGACAGGAGGAGCGGATCGGCAATTTTGCGCCGGGAAAACCGGCCGACTTCGTCGTGCTCGACCCGGCCGCGACTCCGTTGATGGCGCGGCGCATGGCGCACGCCGAGGACCTCGTCGAGACATTGTTCGTGCTGATGATGCTGGGCGACGACCGCGCGATCGCGTCCACTTACGTGATGGGCAATGAGCGCTGGCGGCGAGACGGCTGACGGCCAGAATATGCGCGTGCTAAACTCGTTGCGACCTTTTCAACGAGGTTTTCGGATGCGCCGCTCATTGCTCGTGTTCGCCGCCGCGGCCCTGGTCGGCCCGCTCTTGTCCAGCGCCACACTCGCCGCTTCGCCGGCGCTCGACCGCATCAAGGAAAAGGGCGCGATCACGTTCGCCTACCGTGACGGCGCCGCGCCGTTTTCGTTCAAGGATCGCGGCGGCCGCGTCCGCGGCTACAGCGTCGACCTCTGTGTGCGCGTTGCCATGGCGGTGCAGCGCAACCTCGCGCTGAAAGAGCTCAAGGTCGAGTGGCTGCCCGTCACTGCCGCAACGCGCCTTGAAGCCGTCGCAAGCGGCAAGGCCGACGCCGAATGCGGGACAACGACGATCACGCTCGCCCGAATGGAAAAAGTCGATTTCAGCCTGCCGATTTTCGTCGATGGGGGCAGCGTCCTGGTTCGCGCCAACTCGAAGATCACGCGCCTCAACGATCTCAAAGGCAAGCGGATCGCGGTGATCGCAGGCACGACGACGGAGCAGGCGCTGACGCGCGCGCTCAGCGCCGCCGAAGCGCCGGCCACGCTCGTTCCCGTCAAGGATGGTGCCGAGGGCATGGCGCAGCTCACCAAGCGCAAGGTCGACGGCTACGCGGGTGACCGCGTCGTTCTTGCAGGTTTTCGCCTGCGCGCGGCGCGGCCCGAGGATTTCGAGTTCATCGGCGGCGATTTCTCTTTCGAGCCGTACGCGCTCGTGCTTCCGCGCGACGATGCCGATTTTCGGCTGGTGGTGAACCGTGCGCTCGCCAACGTCTATCGGCATGGTGACATCGATCCCATTTACCAGCAGTGGCTTGGCAATCTCGGCAAGCCCGGAACGCTGCTGCATGCGATGTTCTATCTCAACACGCTGCCGGAGTGAGACGATGACGGCTCGACGCTGCACTTTTCGTGTCACGCGACTTGCCTTGCTGGCGGCATCGATGCTCGGCGCGGTGTCGGCAGCCGCGCAACCCGGACCGCCGCCGCTTCCCACGCCGGCCACTGCGGCCAGTCAGGCGACGCAAAAGTCGAGCGACACCGCGACGGCGGATGACTGCGGGCAATGCGGCAAGGTCGTGTCCGTGCGCGAAACCAAGGTGAAGGAACAATGGACGCCCCTCGGCGGCGGGGCGAGCTTCGATTCCGATGCGCGCGCGGCGACGATGTTCCAGATCGGCCCCGGGCTTTCCAACCAGGGCAAGGTGATGGTCGGCGCCGCGGGCGGAGCGGCCTACCAGAAAACGCCGAACGCGTACGAAAAGCCGCGCTGGGAAGTGACGGTGAAAATGGACAACGGCCAAACGCGCGTCACCTCTCTTGCGTACGAGCCCTACGTGCAGACGGGCGATCGGGTGCGCATTTCGGGCCGCAATGTCGAGCTGATCGAATAGCGCGTCGCGGGACGATCGGTGGCCGCGCTCGCGATCAACGACACGCCGGACGGCCGCCGCGTCCTCGCGCTGTCGGGCCGGCTCGACGCGAGCTCGATCCCCGCCTTGTGGGACGACGCGCATCGCGCGCTCTCGGACGCTCCCGAGCGTCCGGTGACGGTCGATGCGGGCGGCGTCGATTATTGCGACGGCGCAGGCATTGCACTGCTGATCGACCTGGTCGCGCACCCGCGGCCGGCGCCCGTCGACGTCGCGAATCTCAAGCCCGCGCACGAGGTGCTGTACCGGCAATTCGATCCGGCTCGGCTCGAGCACGATCTCGACCCGGAACCCAAGCGTGCGCCCGTCATCGAGGAGATCGGTCGCGCGTCGATACGCCTCGGCCGCGATATCCGCGGACAGGTGAGCTTCATCGGCGAGGTGGTCGCGGCGCTTGCCAACGCCATCGTGAACCCGGCGAGCGTGCGCTGGCGCGACGTCTGGCGCATTTGTGAGCGCGTCGGCGCCGACGGCCTGCCGATCATCGCGCTGATCTCGTTCCTGCTCGGACTGATCCTCGCGTTCCAGTCGGCAGTGCCGATGAAGCGCTTCGGCGCGGAAATTTTCGTCGCCGACCTGATCGGCCTCTCGATGGTGCGCGAACTGGGGCCGCTGATGACCGCAATCCTGCTTGCCGGCCGCACCGGCGCGGCCTTCGCAGCCGAGATCGGCACGATGCATGTCAATCAGGAGGTCGACGCGCTGACGACGATGGGGCTCGATCCGGTGCGTTTCCTCGTCACGCCGCGTATCATCGCCACGCTGCTGATGATGCCGCTGTTGACGCTCTTCTCCATCCTGGTCGGCATGGCCGGAGGCGCGCTGACGATGCAGTCGTTCGCGGTTCCGCTGGTCACGTTCCTGAAGGAGGTCGATAGCGCAGTCACGCCGACCGATTTCATGGCCGGATTCGTCAAGACATTTGTTTTCGCGATCCTGATCGCCGGTGTCGGGTGCCTGCGCGGGCTCGAAACCGCAGCCGGCGCGTCGGCGGTCGGAGACAGCGCGACCCGCGCCGTGGTGTCGGGCATCATCCTGCTGGTCGTCGTCGACGGCATCTTCGCGGTCGTCTATTTCGTGCTCGATATTTAATGGACCGTTCCGAACCCGTCATTCGCGTTGAGAACCTGTCCGCGGGATACGACGAGACGGTCATCCTGCACGACATCAATTTCGAGGTGTACGCGGGCGAGGTGTTCGTGATTCTCGGCGGCTCGGGCTGCGGCAAGAGCACGTTGTTGAAGCACATGATCAGCCTCCATCCGCCACTCGCGGGTCGCGTTCTCATCAACGGCAGCGATCTCACGTCGGCGGACGACGACGAGCGGCGCAGAATCATGCGCGGCTTCGGCGTCATGTATCAGTCGGGCGCGCTGTTCGGCTCGATGACACTGCTCGAGAACGTTCGGCTCGCGCTCGAGGAATACACCGAGCTGCCACCGCAGGCGATCGATCTCATTGCCCGGATGAAGCTCGAGCTGGTCGGTCTCGACCAGTTCACTGGGCACCTGCCGAACGAGATCTCGGGCGGCATGCAAAAGCGCGCAGCGATCGCGCGGGCGATGGCGCTCGATCCGGGTATCCTGTTCCTCGACGAGCCCTCCGCCGGTCTCGATCCGATCACGTCCGCTGCGCTCGATGCGCTGATCCGCCGGCTGCAGAAGACGCTGGGCGTCACCTTCGTCGTCGTCACGCACGAGCTCGCGAGCATCTTCGCGATCGCCGACCGCGTGATCATGCTGGACAAGAGCACGCAAGGCATCATCGCGGAGGGCGATCCGCACGTGCTGCGCGACACGAGCGACAACCCCCGGGTCCGTCAGTTCTTCAATCGCCAGCCCGACCTCGCCGCTGCCTGACAGCCGACACTTCCTTCGATGAGCCAGAAAGCCAACTACTTCAAGCTCGGCCTGTTCGTGATCGGTGCGATTGCGGCGGGGATCGTCGTGCTGCTGATCATCGGATCCGGCCGGTGGTTCCAGAAGCGGATCACGGTCGAGACGTATTTCAACGAGTCCGTGCAAGGCCTCGACATCGGATCGAAGCTCAAATATCGCGGCGTGGCGATCGGTGAAGTCACGCGGATCGGCTTCACGTACAACAAGTACCAGCTCGACCGGCCGATGGCAGAACGTGCTCGCTATGTGCTGGTCGAGGCGCAGCTCGAGCCGAGAGCGCTCGGCGGCCGCGCCGGCGCCGGCGACCTCACGAGCAGCGAGAGCGCCGGACAGGAGGTCGAGCGCGGCCTGCGCGTGCGGCTCGCGCCGCTTGGCATCACCGGGACGAGCTACCTCGAAGTCGATTACATGGACCCGCCCCCGGCGACGCTGCCCATCGACTGGACTCCGGATTACATCTATATCCCGAGCGCGCGCTCGACCGTGACGGCGCTCGTCAACGCGGCCAGCGAGATCGTGGAGCGGCTGCACAAGCTCGACATCGAGGGCACGCTTGCAAACATCAACAAAGTGCTGACGACGGCCAATGCGCGGCTCGAGGCGATCGACACGAAGACGATTTCACAGCGCACCGAGCGCGTGCTTGCCAAGGTGGAGGCGACTCTCGACAACATCGATTCGAAGAAGATTTCGAACGAGGCGGTCGCGTTGATGGCCGAAGTGCGGACGAGTAACGCCGAGCTCAAGAAAGTGCTGGAAAACCCGTCGTTCCAGAAGCTTCCCGACGAGGCGCTGGCGGCAATTTCACGTGTCCGGACGTTCGTCGACGACCCGAGCCTCGCGAAGAGCGTGCAGAATCTTGCGCGCTCGCTTGCGAGGCTCGATCGGATCCTCGGCGGCGGTGAAGTCGATATCGCGACGACCCTGGAAAACCTGCGCCAGATCTCCGACAATCTCCGCGACCTGACCGAAGACGCGAAGCGCTATCCCGCGAACGTGATTCTCGGCGCGCCGCCGCTTCCGCCCGAAGGCAGACCATGACCGCCCGCTCGCTGTTCCGGCCCATCGCGCCGACGTACGTTCTCGTCGCCGCGCTCGTCGTGCCAGCCTTTCTCGCCGGCTGCTCGCTGTCGCGTCCGGCGCCCGTCAAGCAGACGTTCCTGATCGAGTCTGCGGCGCCGCCGGTTGTTGCCAAGACGCAGCCCGGCACGTTGCGCGTCCGGACGTTCAGCGTAGGTTCCGCGTTCCGCGGCAAGGCGTTCGTCTATCGCGAGACCGACCTCAAGTACGAGTCCGACTTCTATTCCGAATTTCTGGTTGCGCCGGCGGCGATGCTGGGCGAAGGCACTGCGCGAGCGCTCGAGAACGCCAAAGTATTTGCGCGCGTCGTGGCTCCCGGAGCGCCGCCCGACGGCAACTTCGTGCTGGATGCGTTTGTCGACGCGCTCTACGGCGATGCCCGCAGCGGCAGCACGCCGTCTGCCGAAATCGGCGTTACTTATTACCTGTCGCGGGCCGATGCGGTGACGCCGGTCCCCTTCTGGTCGAAGCAATACCGAAAGACGGCTCCGGTCGCTGCCAAGACACCGGAGGCCTATGCAGCGGCGCTGTCGGTCGCATTCGGCGAGATCACCGCCGAGCTCGCACGCGATCTCGCAGCGCTGGAGCTCGCGAACCCCTCGGCCTCCGCACCGTCAAGCTGATCGTTGCACCGAATAGGGGTCGGCCGCTATCAAAAGAGGGGCGGCAATCCGGTGCCGCGGTCGCTGGCGGGCGGTGCGGAATCGCCGGTCATCGCGTCGGCTGCGACGACCCACCCGCCGCCCATCGCCTTGTAGATGCTCACGTTCGACGTGAACACCGACGCGCGCACCGAAGCAAGCGTGAGCTCCGCCGGAAACAGCGACTGGTCCGCCTGCAGCACCGTCGTGTACGACGTATAGCCGCCGTTGTATTGAAGCAAAGCGAGGCGCGAGTACGTCTTCAGTGCATCGACGAGCCGCTGCTGCGCCGCGAGCTGCTCCTTCAGCTTCTGGTTGGCGACGAGCGCGTTGTCGACGTCGGCGAACGCGTTCTGGATAGAAAGCTGATAGCTGTAGAGCGCCGCCTGCTGCGCGGCTTCCGCCTGCGCGACCTGTCCGCTGACGCCACCGAACGTGAAAATGGGCCCGATCACCTGACCGGCGTAGCTCCATACGCGCGACGGGCCGGTGAAGAGCTTCGCCAGGTCTGAACTGCTGGTGCCGAACGCGCCGGTGAGCGAAATGGTCGGGAAGTAAAGCGCCTTCGCCGCGCCGATCTGCGCGTTTGCCGCAATCAGCGCTTCCTCCGATTGCATGAGATCCGGGCGCCGCTCGAGGAGCTGCGAAGGCACGCCAGCGGGCACCGGCGGCAATGCGAGCTCATAGAGCGTCTTTCCGCGCGCGATCGGCCCCGGATTGCGCCCGAGCAGGATGGACAGCGCGTTCTCCGTCTGCGCGATCTGCGACTCGATCTGCGGAATCTGTGCCGCCGCCGACTCGTATTGCGACTGCGTCTGCGCAACGTTCATCTGCGACACCTGGCCGTACTTGAACTGCAACTCGAACAGCTTCACCGATTCGCCGTAGGTTGCGAGCGTTCGCTTTGCGACCGCGAGCTGCTCGTCGAGTCCCAGCAGCTGCAGATAGTCGGTCGCGACCGACGCCACCAGCGACAGGATGGCAGCGCGCCGCGCGTCGTCGGCGCCGAGCAGGTTGGCGCGTGCCGATTCCGACAGTCGACGGATGCGGCCCCAGAAATCGAGCTCCCAGCTCGCGTTGAGCACTGCCTGGTACGCGGACTGCGGGTTGGGGATCAGCTGCTCGAGCAGCGGGGTTGCGCCGGCTTCCGACGTGCGTACGCGGCCGCCGGACAACCCATAACCCGTTTGCGGAAACAGTTGCGAGCGCGTTTGCGTGAACACGCCTGCTGCCTGCTCGACGTTGGCCACCGCCACCTTGACGTTCTTGTTGCTGGCGAGCGCCTCTGCGATCAGCGCGTCGAGCGCGGGATCGCCGAATTGCTTCCACCACTCGAGGTTCGCGGTGTCGGCGGTTTCCTTGGCCTCGAAGCGGAACGCGTTCGGCGCATCGATCGCCGGGCGCGTGTAATCGGGCCCCATCGTGCAACCGGCGACGAGAAGCGCCACGAAGGCCGTGCAGCGGGTAGAGCGAGCAACCCGCATATCAGTCGTCGGCCCTCGATGCCGACGGCGCGTGCGGCGTAGCGACCGCGCCAGCGGGGGGCGGCTCCGCCTTGCTGTGCCGGCGCTCGGCCAAGCGGTCGAAGATATAGAAGAACAGCGGCACGTAGAGCATCGCGAGCGTCGTTTCGCCGATCATGCCTCCGATGATGCCGGTGCCGATCGAATGCCGGGCGTTGGCGCCGGCGCCCACCGCCAGCGCCAGCGGGAGGCAGCCGAACGCGAAGGCGAGCGATGTCATGATGATCGGCCGCAGCCGCTGCTCGCCAGCGAGCATCGTCGCGTCCATGATCGACTTGCCTTCGCGGCGGAACTCGACGGCGGCGGTGACGCGGAGCACCGCATTCTTGGCGCCGAGTCCGATCAGCACGAGCAGGCCTATCTGGAAGTAGACGTCGTTCTCGAGACCGCGCGCCCAGTTGGTGACGAGCGCGCCCAGAATGCCGAACGGCACGGCGGTCATGACGGCGCCGGGCAAACTCCACGATTCGTATTGCGCGGACAGCACGAGGAACACGATGATGAGGCCGAACACAAATGCGACCGACGACGTGCCTCCGGACTTCTTCTCCTCGTACGAAATGCCCGACCACGCATACGTGTAGCCGGCCGGCAGCACTTCGTTCGCGACGGCCTCCATCGCCGCGATCGCATCGCCGGAGCTGTAGCCGGCCGCCGCGCTGCCTATGATCTTCGCCGCCGGAAAGCCGTTGAAGTGCGGGAGCAGATCGGGGCCCGCGGTCCACTTGGTGGAAACGACCGACGACAGCGGCACCATCTGGCCCTGGTTGTTGCGCGTGTAAAGGCGCGTCAGGTCGCCCGGCGCCTGCCGGAATTTTGCATCCGACTGGACGATCACCCACCAGACGTGGCTGAAGAGGTTGTACTGGCTCACCGTCAGCGAGCCGAACTGCGCCTGGATCGCGCTGTAGACGTCCTGGATCGAAATGCCGAGCAGCGTCGTCTT
>AR_comb_assmDRAFT_10079699_pt1 | contig 11006 bp, 8 predicted proteins | sample ArasoioldDNA_FD_10543 | JGI IMG/M metagenome (IMG submission 10543) | reverse complement strand
CGCGAACTGTGGCAGGCGGTCGACGGCGACGATCTGCTCAGGCCCAGGCCGCTCCCGCCCGGACTGAACTTTCGGCTGCGTCTCGACGGGCGTGAGGCTTCCCTAAAGCCGCCGCCGGATCCCAAGAAACCCTGGCCTCCGCAGATCCCGATTCTGGGCAGCGGCGATCTCACGCCCTTCGAACTGAAAGTGCAGCGTGCAGACAGCGACCACGAAGCGACGATCACGGTCAACGCCGCGAGCGAGATCGAGGTCAAGAACGTGGACGATGGCAAATGAGGCGATTGCTCGGCTTCACCCTCATCGAGGTGCTGGTCGCCCTGGCGATCGTGGCCTTCGGTTTGACGGCGCTCTTCACGGTCACCAACCAGACCGCGCGCGCCTCGACCTATCTGCGCGAGAAAACCCTTGCGCAGTGGATCGCCTTGAACCGCATTACCGAGGCGCGCCTCGCCGGTCAGCCACCCGCCGATGACAATATGGAGGGTGAAACGAAGTATGCCGGCCAGAACTGGCGCTGGGAGCTCAAGACCATCAAGACACCGGTCAGCGGCATCGTGCGCCTCGAAGCTCGTGCGCGCCTTGACGGGACCTCGGAGGACAGCTGGCCCGGCTCTGCGGTCGGTTTCATGGGCGATTCGCTGGCGCCACCCGGCACTCCCGCGCGTAACTGGCTTGGCGAACCGGGAGGAACACAGGGACAACCCCCGGGAGGCAAGCCGACACCCGGCCCCAGCCCTACTCCCACACCCGGTGAAACACCGCCGGGGGAAACGCCGGCACCAACTGAGCCGCCGAGCACGGACCCGGCACAATGAGAATGCGCAAACCGGACGACTCTGGCTTCACGCTGATCGAGCTCCTCGTTGCGATGTCGATCTTCGTCGTGGTCGGCGTGTTGGCGTACGGGGGCTACAACAACTCGGTCAAACAAACCGAAATCGCGCGCGCCTCCATGAAGCGCCTGGCGCAGGTACAGAACACCGTGCGGGTGCTCACGCAGGATTTCGAGCAGCTGGCGCCACGCCCGGTCCGCGATGTGGTCGGCGACAACCGCCTGCCCGCATTGATGAGCACGACCAAAGGCGAACAGCTCTTTTCGCTGACTCGCTCCGGATGGACCAATCCTGGAGGACTGCCGCGTGCCACTTTGCAGCGCGTGACGTACGTCCTCGAGGAAGACAAGCTCCGGCGTGAACATTTCACGGTGCTCGATGCGACGCTCTCGAATGAGCCTGTGAAACGCGAGCTGATCGATCACGTGAAGGCGGTCAAGGTGCGCTTCATGGACAATCAGAAGCAGTGGCAGGAGCAATGGCCGCCGCTCAATGCCGCCCCCGCTACCATCACACGCCTGCGGCCATTGGCGGTCGAGATCACGCTCGATCTCGAGGACCTCGGCGAAGTGATACGCCTCATCGAGGTGGACGGCTGATGGCACTCACCATTCACGGTCGATCGAAGCGCCAGCGTGGCGTCGCTCTCATTACCGCCATCCTGATCGTGGCGCTCGCCACGATTCTCGCGACCCAGATCGGGTTCGACAGCGCTCTCGAGCAGCGGCGCAGCAGCGCCGTCCTTTCCCTCGACCAGGCGTTCCAGGTTGGCCTGGGAGCGGAGGCTTGGGCCGCCTCGTATCTGAAGAAGGATCTCGATGATGGCTCGAAGCAGGACTACCCGGCTGAACGTTGGGCGACGCCGATTCCGCCGATTCCCATCGATGGCGGCGAGGTCGAGGGGCAGGTTGAGGACATGCAGGGACGCTTCAATCTCAACAACCTGGTCACCACCGAGGGAGCACAGAATCCGGAGGCGATACGACAGTTCCGCAACCTCCTCGCGATGCTCGACCTGGAGACCAAGTGGGCCGACATCCTGGCCGACTGGCTCGATGCGGATACACAACCGACCTCCGACGGCGCGGAAGACAACGTCTACACCGCACAGACGCCCCCCTATCGCGCTGCGAATGGGCCGATTACCAGCGTGAGTGAGTTGCTGGCGCTACCGGATTTCGGCGTCGACCGCTACCAGAAATTGCGCCCCTACGTTGCTGCCCTGCCGATCGGAACCAAGATCAACCTGTGCTCTGCCCCGGGCATCGTGATCGATGCGCTTAGCAACGGCACACGCGAATTCGGACTCGACGAGGAGAGCCTTGCGAAGTCGCGCACAGACCATTGCTTCCCGACACCCGATGATCTGCGCAACGCGTTTCACGGGAAAGACTTTGACACGATTGCCAACTCCATCGACGACAAGACCTCGTACTTTCGCATCACCGCGCTGGTCACTATTGGCACCTCGCAGATGACTATGTACAGTCTCTTGTACCGCGATGATCAGACTCACCTCATACAGCCGGTAATGCGTACTTTCAGCACCGACTGAGCGCCGACTCACATGGCAGACACAATCGTCATTCGCCTCCCTGATCGACCCGATTTGCCGGCCAGCTGGATCGTGGTTGACTCATCGGGTGGTCGCCTGAGCGCCGTTCAATCGGGGCCCTTGTCGCAGGCCACGCCGCTTGCGCTCGGACGACGTGTCGTGGTGCTGGTGCCGGGCATCGATGTCCTGTTCGCCCAGCCTGAGCTGCCCGTGCGCGGCGGCGCGCGGCTCATGCAGGTCGTCCCGTTCGCACTCGAGGAGCACATCGCCGACGAAATCGAGAGCATGCACTTTGCACTCGGGAAGCCGGACTCGTCGGGAGTCGGAACTCCGGTCGCATCGGTAAAGCGCCATCGATTCGAAGAATGGCTGGCGGCCCTGCGCGGTGCCCAGATCACGCCGGACGCCGTGTACGCCGACAGCTCGGTGGTGCCTACGAATCCGGGCCAAACCGTTCTGCTGGTCGATTCAAATCAGCTCTACGTGCGCCACCCGGGCGAGCCGCCGCTGGTCCTGGACGTCGATCCTTTGCATGAAGCGTTGGAGTTTGCGGCGCTCCCACCAGACAGCCATGCACTGCTCTATGTCACGCAGCAGGAATGGCACGCGCACAAGCCCTCGATCGATGCTTTGCGTGAGCGAGTGGCCTCTCTCAAGGCGCAGCTGTTGCCAGATGGGCCGCTGCCCCTGCTCGCCCAGCAGGTGGTCGCACATCCGCCGTTCAATCTGCTGCAGGGCCAGTTTGCTACACATTCAAAGGGCACTGGTCAATTCCGGGCATGGCGTGTGGCTGCGATCCTCGCCGGATGCTTCATCGCGCTGAACCTCCTCGGCAAGGGTGTCGAGCTCTGGCGCCTCAAGGGCGTGGAGAAAGCGCTCGACGCCTCGATCGAGCAGGTCTTTCGGGAGGCGATGCCGGGCGAACAGAATGCGGTCGATGCGCGCCGGCGCATGGAGGCGCGTCTCACTCAGCTGCACGGCTCGAGCGGCGGCCAGGTCGGAAACCTCCTGGGCATCATCAGCGTGATTGCCGGCGCCATCCAGCAGGTACCCGAGACCACCGTGGAAGCTTTCAGCTTTCGGGGCACAGTGTTCGACATGAGAGTCGGCGCGCGTGACGTGGATAGTCTCGACAAGCTGCGTCGTCTTGTCAGTGATCGCGGTCTGCAGGCAGAGCTGCAGTCCTCGAACGCACGCGATACGGGCGTCGAGGGACGCGTCCAGATCAAAGGGCCCGGTGCATCTTGAACGCACTGACTGTCAGGATCAGCACATGGCTCGCCAGTCTGTCCGAGCGCGAGCGTCGTCTCGTGAGCTGGGGTGGCGTAGGCGCCGCGGTGCTGTTGATCGTTGGCCTCCTCATCCTGCCGCTCTACACGGCCGCAAACAGTGCTGAATCGCGCGTCGAACGTAAGCGCAGCGATCTTGCCTGGATGAGAACCGTCGCCCCTGAGCTGCGCGAAGCGGGACCAGCGGCTGCATCCGGGCAGTCATTGGTGCTGATCGTGGATCAGACCGCACGGGCCGCCGGACTCGCCGGCTCGCTCCGCGATACGCAACCCAGCGGCACGGGCGGCATCCGGATACGCCTCGAGTCGGCTCCGTTCGATGTGATCGTCGCGTGGGTAGCCGATCTCGCGCAGCGGCAGGGGTTGGTTGTCGAGTCTGCGACGGTAGACCGCACTCCGCGCACCGGTGTCGTGAACGCGAGCCTCATCATGCGCAAAGGCGCGTGAACGTGCCGAGTGAGCCTCGCCGACGCAGCGGTGGTCGCGGGCATGCCGGATAATCAACCGCGACCCAAGCCGCTACGCCTGATCCTCGCAGGCGTAGCCGCGTTTCTCATCACCTTGCTTGCTACCATTCCAGCAAGCGTCATACGCTTCGCACTTCCCCCGACCATCAAGCTGGGTATCACCAGCGGGACCATCTGGCACGGCTACACGGACTCGCTCACCGTCAACGGCCGCCCGTACGGTCAGCTTCGCTGGACACTACGACCCTTGCAGTCGTTCCTCGGCCGCCTGGTGCTCGAAGGCGAGCTCATCCGTAATGACGGCCAAGCGCGCGGCAAGATCGGGTTCGGCCTGGGCAGTCGCTTCTTCGCGCGTAACCTCGAGATCAACTTGCCCCTTGCAGCAGTGGCTTCGGGCATCGGCCCGCCGGGATGGAACGGACTGGTCCGCGCGAAGCTTCAAAGCGTCGATCTCGCCCCCCAAACGGTGCCGCGCGTCGTTGGCACCATCGAGCTGCGTGGCCTGCAGGCACCCCCGCCGGGCGGAGCGGCCATCGGCAGCTACGCCGTCACGTTCGATCCTGCCTCCGCGAGTGATGGAAATCTGGTCGGGCAGATCAAAGATCTGGAAGGGCCGATGGAGGTCACGGGCACTGCGACGATCGCCGCGGATCGCAGCTACGTGATCGAGGGTTTGGTGGCGCCGCGCGCCGACGCGCCGAAGGCTGTAACCGATACGCTACGCTTTCTTGGGGCCCCCGACGCGCAAGGGCGCCGCCCTTTCTCGGTGGCCGGCACCTACTGAGGCGCCTCGCCCGCTCTCCACTCGCGCCAGCCCCCCATGAGCGGAAAGTAGAGGCCGAGCCGTAGCTCGGACAAGCTACCGGCGTCGAGGAGACGCGCGTAAAGCTCGAGCTGTGCCCTGTAGCGTTCCACTTCACGGTCGAGAAACGTCTCCCGGTCACCGCCCTCGTGACCGCTGGTCTTGAAGTCGATGATCCACCGCTGACCACTGTCGTCCACAAAGGTACGATCAATCACGACGCGCACCAACTCACCCTCCAGGTAGCCCGTGAGCGCCAGCTCGTTACGCGCTTCGCGATGCGTCGACGCAAGGATCCATCGGCCTCGCGCATCCTCACGAGTACGAATCAGCGCTTCGATTACACGGTCGACGGCGCTTTCCAGTCTGTCAGCCGGCACGCCACTCGCCTGCAGACGACGGCGGAAATTGCCCGCGCGCGCGCGCAGCGCATCTGCGTCCGGCAGGCTTCCCTGTCGTGACCAGGACTCGAGTTCCTGGTGCACCAGCGTGCCGACGCGACGACTGGTTTCGCTGGCCCAGTCGAATTCCGGACGGATCGAGGTAGCCGCCTCGACCTGCGGCGCCTGTGGGACTGCAATGCCTGCCGGTGGCGCTGGCAGAGACCACGCAGGCGTGTGTCTTTGAATTGTCGCGGACGCCGGGTTCGCACCAGCGCCGTACTTATCCGGCGGACGCTCGAGTTCTTCGAATGCGCGCGCGAAGCGCTCCTCGACCGCTGGCCAGAGCAGAGACAGAAGAGAGTTGACCTCCGGCTCACCAGGCTCACCGTCGCGCAGTCGCACATGCCCGAACAAGTGCAGCTCGTCCGCGGCGCGTGTGACGGCGACATACAGCAGGCGAGCGCGCTCGAAGTTATCGCGTTCCCTCTCGCGGCGTTTCAGGTACTCGAACAGCGGATCCTCCTGGGAACCCTTTTGCCCGATCGGCGCAAGGAGCAGCCCGGGCCCGCCCACTGCGTGCGGAATCTCCAGCCAACGCAACAAGGGCTCATCGCTGGCGCTGCGACCATCTCCAAGACGCGGCAGCACGACGATGTCGAATTCCAATCCCTTGGCCTGGTGGATCGTCATGATCTGGATCTGTGGCCCGGCGGTTGGATCGGGTCGCGCGTAGAGGTCTGCGAAACCGACTTCGAGCGCCGGCCCCGGTTCGAGCGCATCGCGCGACGCCAATTCCTCCAGCCGCTGGAAGAAGGCCTGCGCGTCTTCCAGCGCGCGGGGCTCTTGGAGAGTCGCGGGTCCTCCGAGTGCCATCCAGGTTCGTTCGACGCAATCGCGGACCGGCTCGCGCCGTATCTTGTCGAGCGCATGGCTCAACGGCGCCATCATGGCTCGCACGCGGCGTGCACCATCAGCGGACAGCGAGTCGAGCCGTGTCGCCTGGTTCAACAACTCCCAGCAGGTCGAGTACTCGTCATCGCGGGTGAGCGCGGTGAGGTCCGCGAGCGTCAAGCCACAAACGGGCGAGCGCAGCACCGCCAGCCAGGCCGTGCGATCGCCCAGGTGCAGGAGTGCGCGGCTCAACGCCATCAGGTCCCGCACGACTGGCTGGCTTTCGAGGGTTTCGAGCTCGATCGCCTGGAACGGCAGCTTGCGCTCGCGCAGAATCGCGGCGATCTCGAGCGCGTGGCGTCGGTTGCGTACCAAAATACCAATGGTGCGATCCGAACCGCGCACATGGCGGCTGGCAACCAGGTCAGCGACCCGAAGCGCTTCATCGCGCCAGCTCGGCGCGAAGGCGCAGTGTACGTGAACCGCAGCGTGCCCCGCCTCCGCCCGCCCGGTGGCGCTGGCCACGTGGCGCACGGCACCGCGTGTCAGGTCATCCGCGTCGGGCAAGACCCGCGCGAATACCTCGTTGAACCACTCGACAAGATTGCGATGCGAGCGGAAATTGCGCGTGAGCTGCAGCAGGTCGGGGCGGATGCTGTTGAGGCCGTGATCACGCGTGCGCAGAAACAGACCCACCTCCGCCTGCCGGAAGCGGTAGATCGACTGCATGGGATCACCTACACAAAAGAGCGTCCTTCCGTCGCCCTCCTCCCAGCCCGCAGTCAGCGCTTCGAGCAACTCGATCTGCTTGAACGAGGTGTCCTGGAATTCATCGAGCAGCAGGTGACGGATGCGATAGTCGAGGGCGAGCGCGAGTTCGCCTGGTTCCTCCGGTGAACCGAGTGCGTATACCGCTGCTTGCACGAGCGCAGGGAAATCCACCTCGCCAGTCTCGCGAAACACGATCTCGAGCTGCGCGGCGGCGGTCCGCAACACCTCAAGGAGCGCCTGCACAACCTCCCACTGCGCTTCGCTGAAGTGCGGTGGCGGCAAGCGCCGCATCTCCTTGAGCTGCTCGCGCAACCGCGGCACTGGCTTCAGTTGTTCGATCAGGTGGCGGCCGAGCTCGACGGCCGCCGTAGTCGCGTGGCCGCTTCTCGCGTTGAGCTGCTTGCGCCAGTCGTTGCCGGTGGTGAGCAGGAGCCCTGCCAGCTCCTGCCAGGCCGGCAGGTCGCGATATGTCGTTCCGAGCCCGCCTCCGCCCTCCTTCTTCGGCCCGGCGCTCCCAGAGCCTGCAGCGGACAGGAGCGCGACGGTCTCTACCCACGCGCCCTGCGGCCAGCGTGCGGCGACGCTCTCGAGGTGCGCTTCAATCTCCAGCTGCAGGCTCCGCTCGAGTTGCTGGCGCAGCGTCTCGCCCCGCGCCCGCACGACGAACGGCAGCCATTGCTCGCGGCGCTCGAGCATCTTGATAAGCAACTCCTCGGTCTGCAGCAACTGGTTGTCGCGATGTGCCAGGAGCGTGAGAAGCAGCGCGGCGATCGGCTCACGTTCCTCGATCAGGTCCAGCGTGCGCCGCGCGGCACTCGCATAGAGCGGCTGTGGCTCATCGTTGATTACGAGTTCAGCTCCGGCGCGCGCCAACAGCGGCAGGCGTCCGGCGAGCGAATGGCAGAAGGCATCGATCGTCTGCACGCGCAAGCGGCTCGGATGCATGGCGAGATTCCAGCCGCGCGCGTCGGAGCGCTCACGTGCGAGGCGCGCCAGCTCGCGGGTTCGCCGGCCGAACTTGGCGGCTGCTTCATTATTGTCCACGTTGCGCAACGCCTCGAGTACGCGTCCGCGCATCTCGGCGGCTGCCTTGAGGGTGAAGGTCAACGCGACGATCTGCTCCGGCACATCGACAGTGCTCAGCAATCGCAGAAAACGCTGCACGAGAAGACCCGTCTTTCCCGAGCCCGCAGGCGCCTGCACGATGAACGAGCGCGTGGGATCGAGTGCGGCGATCCGCGCCTCCGCATCCGTAGTGACGTGCGCGAGTCCGAGGGCGAGCTGCGCCGAGTCCTTCTTGAGTCCTCGCCTAGCCATTGGTCGCCGTCCAGCGTTGGGCTCGCACTTCGTCGATCCGGCAGAGCGTGTGCAGGTGGCAGCGGTCGCAAGCCTGTCGACTCAATGGATCGACGCGCGCATCGCCACGGGCAAACGCCTGCGCCAAGTGCGCAAGGACTTTGTGCCAGATCGCGAGCTGCGCGCCCCAATCGGAAACTGTATTCAGCTTCGGCAACGCGGCGGGATGTGAGGAGAGCCCGTCGAAGCTGCAGCCCTCCGCGTTGAGCAGTCCGAAGCTCAGGGCGCCCGGCGCAGGATCGAGCGCAGTCGCATAGAGCAACATCTGCGGCTCTTCGGGTCGATCGCCGAACCAGCTTTTCGCATCCGCCTCGCCGGTCTTGTAGTCGAGCAGCAATGTCCGCCCGTCCTCGAGCTGATCGATGCGATCGATACGAAGGGTGAAGGTCAGGCCCGCCTGGCTCCACTCCTGTCGCTGCTCCACGCCCAGGACACGAAACGGGGTGCGCTGACTTTCGACCTCGAGCCATCGCCGCAGGAGCGCATCGAGACGCGCGCATTCAAGGTCGACGAGGCGCGCCGGCCAGCGGTCCGAGTGGCCGAAGACTTCGCCGCGCGCTGCTGCTATGGCGGTATCAATGGCCGCGCCGCGCTCCTCAGGTGATTGGCGCAACAGCGTCACTTGGTCTTTGAGCCCGCTCCAGAGACTGTCGAGCGCACGGTGGACCAAACTGCCGCGCGTGCGCGGATCGATTCCTGGCAGGGGACGTTCCAGCGGCTCGGCGCGCAGGCGATGCTGCGCAAACGCGCGGAACGGGCAGAGCGATTGCCTATGTAACGCGCTTGCGCCCCCGCGCAGTTTCGCTGGCGTCGGAATCGCCGGTGCCTGCTCGTCGCACAGCGTCTCGAGCGCCCGCGAATCGAACACCTGCCGGAGGTACGGGGAGCCGGCGCGCTGAATCTCATCAGGAGCGAGGCCCGGCAGCGACTCCACCAGCGGACTCACCTGTGCCGTCGCATCGACGAGACGCCGCGGCCAGCTCACGATAACGCGCGGCGCGGCACTGAGAAGGCTGTTCGTGATTCTCCGGGCGAGTTCGAGAGTTCCGCCGGCTGTCGACTCAGGCACACCGGCAGCAGCCTGCAGCGGCTGCGGAATGAATGGATCGGGCAACGCCGGTCCGGGCCATTCCGCCGCATGCAGACCGCAGATCCAGATGCCGTCGTACCGGATGCACGGATCCGCCAGGCGGCCGCTGATCGTCAAGCCGTTCGCCCTCGGCCGTTCCTGCAGGCGAGTCCGTGCAACCAGACTCGAGAGCGTGTTGACGGCCGACTGCAATGTCACCGCCTCTGCGATGCCGTCCAGCGTCGCCAACTCGGCCAATGCATCGTTGAAGGCTTGCAGGGCCGCGAGCTCCGACTGGTTGAGAGTTTCGGTGCCGGGCCATCCCAGTTCTCGCAGAGCGGACGCAAACGTGTCGCTCCAATGCGAGAGGGTTGAGCGCGCGAGGCGGAGGATCTCCGCAAAGCGCCCAAGGGCTTGCGCCAGATCCGCATCGACAAGGCCGCCATGCGATCCATTCAATGCCTGAATGATGTGCCACAGCGTTACTTTCGGCGCAGCGGTGCGGCGCCACCTGACGTCGATGCGCGCGCGAAGGACCAGCGCCTGCACGCCTCCACCCAGGAATGGCGAACGCAGCCAATCGCTCGCGGCCTCGAATGGCAGCTCGCCGCTCGCGAGCTTGAGAGCGGTGAGCGCGGCTGCAACCAGCGGACTATCACCGAGTGACGTGCCGCCTTCGATGACGAAAGGCGCGGGTCGCCGGGCAGTCTCCGTCAGGGCGGAGGCCGGCGCGAGCGCGTGTGAGAAAAGACGTTCGACTTCCGCGCGTCGTTGCTCGAGATCCGGGATGACCACGAGCAGCTGGCTGTGCGGGCGGACCTGCAGCTCGTCGAGAGCCCATCGGGCGGCGGACTCGAGTTCCGATGATGCATCGGGCAAAGGACATTGCCTGGCACCCGAGATGTCGTTGTCGCCAGCGAGCCAAGCGACCTGCACACCTCGCGTCGCGAGCCGCTCACCGAGGTATCGATAGGCCGGCGTGGGTACCGCAAAACCGGCAAGGAGAATCTCCTGCGGAAGATTCAAGCCCTGGAGGTCACCCAGACGCCAGACCGCACGCGCAGCGTCCAACCAGCCGTATCGCTCGAGCTCACGACTGTAAGCCACGCCCCAGCGCGCAAATGTAGCCGCCTCTTCGCTCGCGCCTTCGTCATCGCCGGGCAAACGAATATTCCAGTCATGGGCTAACTGCCAGGCACGCCGCGCGGCACGCATCGCGCCGAAGGGCTGCAGTAGCCCTCGCACGTCTGTATCCGACAGCACGACGCGCTCCCACAGCGCGTAGTCCTGTGTCACTGATGGAATCAGCGGGAGCGCACCCCTGTCATCGCTGGAGCCGGCCTGCGACCAGCAACGCATCAGCCAGGCCCGCGCCGAGAGCACGTCGGGTGTCGGCCAACTGAGGCGGCTGTGGCTGCGCTGTGTGATGCCCCAGGCTGCGTGGATCGCTCGCGCCTGCTCGGCGCTCGCCGTCAGAACGGTCGCTCCACGCTCGAGCGCGCGTCTTAGAGTTGCGGATAGCCGATCTGACAAATCAAATAATTACAATGAGATATCGAACTAATATGAAGTATTTTATTTAACCTT
>AR_comb_assmDRAFT_10367619_pt1 | contig 11009 bp, 11 predicted proteins | sample ArasoioldDNA_FD_10543 | JGI IMG/M metagenome (IMG submission 10543) | reverse complement strand
AACAGTTTCTGAGTGCCGTCACGTCTCTGATCGACACCCACCCCACCACCGATCCCCGGGCCCTCAGCCAACTCGAGTCGTTATCCGATTCAGTCGACCGCAGATCGCCGTCAGCGCTCAGGGGTCTCCGAGGTCGGATCGGAAAGAACAGCGTGGTCAACTCGGTGCGCTACAGCTTCGATGTGCGGCGCCCGAGGGCCGGCCTCCGCTCAGCCGTCCGGTAGTCCACGCCATCAACCCTCGGATCGCAGGGCTTGGCCGAGATCACGCGCCATTCGGACGACTTGGCGTCCGACGTCTCGTGCGAAGAGCGTCAGAGAAGAGACGTAGACCACGGCTCCGGCAATGACCGAGACCAAGACCCGCGGCTCGCTTCCGATACCGGCGTCTTCTAGCCCCTGACGCACGAAGACGGCTGCAACGCAGGCTGCGACACAAGAGAGCGCGATCCCACGCAGACGTCCCAGCACCGTCAGCCGCCGCAAGGAGAGTTGACGCGTGGTGAGCACGAATGATGGGATCTCGCCGCAGAGAAGGGATGCCAGGCTGAATGCGACCGCAGCCCCCTCGATTCCATACGCACTACCCAACCAGATGCCGGGGACCACGCCAACGAGCACTGCGGCGTTGAGAAGCATGGCGATGTGCGGCTTTCCGGCTGCGTCCATGACTGCCGTGTTCCACGTCTGCAGCGTTCGCGACATGACCAACACGCAGAGAATCTGAACGACGGGCACCGCCGAAACCCATTGCGATCCGAAGACCAGGGGAATCAGGTCCGGTGCCACCGCGATGAGGCCAAAGAGCGCCGGAAGCACCACCGCAGCGACCAGCGTGAACCCGTTCAACCACACCTCCGCCACGCGCTCCGGGGTCTCGCGCATTCGTGCGAATGCCGCGTAGATCACCCGCGAGATCGGAGCAGCGAGGAGCGACAGAGGCAGGATCACTATGGCCATCGAGAGGTTCCAGATCCCCAGATCCTCGATCCCAAGGAGGTGTCCGACGAGGAGCACAGTGATGAGTCCCTGGAGGGCGTTGAAGCCCGATCCTCCGGTTAGCGGAAAGGCGAACCTCGATAGGGACCGGAAGGCGGTTCGCGAGAACTCGAACGATGGCCGCCAGCGGGCCGCCAGGATGAATACGGCGGACGTCACCGCGGCGAGGACGACTTGCTGTAGGACGAGGGCCCACGCACCCGCTCCGAGCGCGGCCGCGCCGACGGCGCAGACCGTCGCGAAGACCGACGCGATCACGGTCGCGCTCTGGATGACGTCGAACCTCATTGATCGCGTGAGGAGTCCGTTACTGGCTGATCCCGTGGCGACCAGGAGCAGCGTCAGCCCGCCAACCGCCACGAGACCGGTGACCTCCGGCTCGCCCAGGGCCAGTGCCACCGGGTACGCGCCAAGCGCCGCCAACATCGATCCGACCGCCCCTGCCCCCAAAGCACACCAGCACGCAGTCGACGCCCAGCGCTGTGACGCAGTCGTAGCTTGCACGAGCGCGGTGCCGTATCCAAGGTCGCCGAGGACCACCGAAAACGACGCCAGTGTGATGGCGAATGCTGCCGCGCCGTAGTCGCTCGGTGTCAGCAGTCGGGCGAGGGCGACGACGCCGACGAACCGAATGGCCTGGAGCGCAATCTGCGATCCAATCGCCCAGATGGCTCCACGCTTGAGCGAGTGCTCGATCTCGTGTGGAGCGACGTCAGCCGGCGGTCGCGCGACGTGCCGGCGCTTGACCACGCGTGCCCGTCGGTGCCTCCGTACACGCTCGGGCGCTACACCCGGCATGTCAGGCTGCGAGATTGGGCCACGATCGATCGCGCTCCGAAATGAGGCGCTCCTCGGCGGAGGGCCAGTCGATTCCCAGTGCCGGATCGTCCCAACGCACTCCGCGGGCAGCCTCCCGCACGTAGCGGTGAGACATCTGGTAGAGGACCTCGGTGTCGTCCTCGAGCGTCTGGTAGCCCTGCGCGAATCCCTCGGGCACGTACGCGAGACGTTCGCTGTGCGCGCTGAGCTCGACTCCGAGCCATTCGCCTCGGCTCGCAGAGCCAGGGCGAAGGTCGACCATGACGAGGAAGATCGAACCCCGCGTGCACCGAACCAGCTTGACCTCAGCATGCGGGACGTCCTGGTAGTGGAGGCCGCGCAGCGTGTGACGCCGCGGACTTTGGACCGTGCTGCTCTGCACGACGCGCATCGGCGCACCGTTCTCTGCGAACTCGCGCTCGCAGAAGGTCCGAGCCAGGAATCCACGCTCGTCGGCGTGGCGTTCCACGTCGATCAGATAGGCATCCTGGAGCCGAGTTGGGGTGAAGATCATCTTCGGAGGCCCGGGGGCAGTCGTCTGTCCTCGATCAGCGGGCGCCCACGGGCAGCTTCCAGCGGAGCTCCTCATCGAGTCGGCCCGCCTCCTGAAGCTCGCGGACGCGACCGATTCGCAGGTAACGGCTGCCGGTGAACTGGTCGAAGGTCAAACCGTGGCGAGCGAAGGCGTCGCGGAGCTGCTCGACGCCCCGGCGCACCGTCCAGCGGGGCTCGAACTCGGGCAACATTCGCGCGATCTTCGAGCAGTCCACCTGGTACGAGCGCTCGTCAGCCCCGCCCCCGGCCGCGAACGCGGCTCGCGCGCCCGGCACCATCTCCTCGACGATCTCGGCCAGATCGCGGATGCGGTAGTTCTCGGTGCTCGCACCGACGTTGAATGCCTGGTCGTGGACGAGTTCGCGTGGAGCCTTCAGGACGGAGATGAAAGCGCGGGAGATGTCATCGACGTGCACCAGGGGGCGCCAGGGCGTGCCGTCGCTTTGGATCAGGACCTCCCCGGTCGTGTGGGCGTATCCGACCAGGTTGTTCACGACCACGTCGACGCGCAGGCGCGGGGAGACGCCGTAGGCCGTGGCGTTGCGCAGGAACGTCGGGCTGAACGAATCGTCCGCGAGCCTCGAGATATCCCCCTCCGCGAGCACCTTGGAGTGCCCGTAGGGGGTCACGGGCGCGAATTCGGCGCTCTCGTCGAGCATCTCCTCGCCGGCCTTGCCGTAGAGGCTGCATGACGAGGAGAAGAGAAAGTGCGTCACCCCGGCCTGCTTGGCCTTCTCGGCGACCCGCACCGAGGCCAGATGGTTGATTTCGTATGTCGCCGCGGGGTTGAGGTCGCCGAGAGGGTCGTTGCAGACCGCAGCGAGGTGAATCACCGCATCGAAGCCGAGCAGGTCCTCGCTTTCGATATCCCGGACGTCCATCTGCATGCCGTCGACCTCGGGGGGCTGGGTGCCGAAGGTGCAGGGGGCGAATAGGTCGGAGTCGACTCCAAAAACCTCGTCCCCCGCCTGTTTCAGCGCTGGGACCAGCACCGAGCCGATGTAGCCGTTATGACCGGTTACGAGTACGCGCAAGGGAACCTCCTCTTGATTTCAGCGCCGATGGCTGCCAGGAGGCCCGAAGAGTGGGCCTCGGGCGACCCGGCGCCTCGTGGAAACAACGCGGCAGCTCCTGCGCCACTAACGCATTCAGCGCGCCCAGCATCAGACCTCACCTCGCTTTTCTTTGCAGGACTTGCACTGGCAGATCTCCCGCGGACCCTTGAGCTCCGGCCACCTCGGGTTCGGCTCCATCGCCTTGCGGCGGTGACCGACCAGGCGGTGGTAGCGGAGACCGTCGTTCTCGCTGCTCTGAACCACCCGATGAGCCACCGCCCAGGCGAAAAGCCTGAGACCGAACGGGAGACCCCGAACGACATACCGCCTGAACAGTCGACGGGGCTCGTGCCAGAGGCGGTGCATCCACTCAAGACCGAGGCGTTGCAGGACAACGGGTGCGCGCTGTTGCTCACCTGCGAGGAAGCTGAGCGATATCCCCACACCCATGAACCAGGCGTGGGGCAGCTCGTCGCGGAGCCGGCTGATCAGCTTTTCCTGCTTCGGAAACCCAAGACCGACGAGGACCAGCGCCGGCTGTGCACTCCGAAGCGCCCCCATGATCTCGTCCAGCTCCTGCGGATCGTGCTCGAATCCAAATGGGGGGCAGTACGACTCCACGCTTTGAAGGCCGGGAAACCGGGCTCGTAACCGCCCCGCGGCGGCCGCGGCAACACCCGGATTTCCACCGAGGAGGAAAACCGATACCCCGGCTTGGGCGGCCGCCTCGGGCAGGCTCAGGACGAGGTCGCTGCCGGGAACCCTCTCCGGCATGGGCGTACCGGCCAGGCGTGAGGCCCAAACGATGGGCAGGCCGTCGGCAATCCGATGGCTAGCGGCAAGGACTAGCTCGCGGCTCTCAGAATCCACTGTGCACTGACGCAGGACGTCGAGATTCGCCGGGGTGATCCACCCGCCGCTCCCTGCACGGATGCCCTCCAGGACGATCCCGATCAGCGTCTGCTGGTCGAGCTGGTGAAAGGGCAGGCCCATGATCGACGCGGTCGCAGGCGCGGAGGGAAACGGGCCTGTGGTGGGTGGCTGACCGCCCCGATCGTCGGCCTTGGCCGGCGACTCGAGAGTCGTGACAAGGTCTGGCCGCATCTATCTACTAACGGCCGGCAAGGACCATTCTCGCGCCCGGGCTGACCACCGCGGGCGCCGGAAGCCCTGCCCATTCCCAGCCGTTGATCGCGAGAGTGACCGATCTCGGCGTACCTAATGCGGTGCTGGATCAGAGGACATCAGAGAGCACATTGCTCGTGGCTGACTCCTCCGAGGCTCGAGGGGCCCGGACGATCCGCGCCAAGGCGCCTCTGCGCGTCTCTTTCGCTGGGGGTGGCACCGACGTGGCGCCGTTTCCGGAGCGCGAAGGGGGAATGGTTCTCAACGCGACCATCGACCGTTACGCATACGGCACCCTTCAAGAGCGTCAGGACAGCGCGATAACCGTTCACTCGCTGGACCTGAACATCGCTCGCCATTTCGGAGCCGGCGACGAGCTCCAGCTGGATGGGGAACTCGACTTGGTGAAGGCTGCCGTCCGGAGGCTTGCCGGGGGACGGCCGGAACGTGGATTTGACCTTGTTCTCCGGAGCTCGGCGCCTCCTGGATCTGGGCTTGGAAGCTCCTCCAGCCTGATGGTGTGCCTGGTTGGAGTGCTGAGCCGCTTTCTCGAACAAGACTTGGACAACCACGAGATGGCCTCCCTCGCGTGGCAGATCGAGCGTCAGGACCTCGGCTTGAGAGGAGGGCTGCAGGACCAGTACGCGAGCGTCTTTGGCGGCTTCAACTTCATTGAATTCGAAGCCGAGCGCACAATCGTCAACCCGCTGCGCATCCCGGAGGATGTGGTCGACGAACTGGAAGCCAGTCTGATGCTGTGTTTTACCGGCGAGACGCGGGCGAGCGATCGCCTGATCCAGGACCAAACCACCCGCTATGAGGCACGTTCACCGGAGACTCTGGCAGGCCTGCGTGCACAGAAGAAGCTCGTGCCGGAGATGAAAGACGCGCTATTGCGGGGGCACTTGGTTCGGTTTGGAGAGCTGCTTGGATCCGCGTGGGAGGCCAAACGCCGGATGTCCCCTCATATCTCCAACGGATTCATCGATTCGATCTACGAGGCGGCAAAACGGGCTGGAGCACTCGGCGGCAAAGTCACCGGTGCAGGTGGGGGAGGCTTCATTCTCTTCGCTGTCCCGTTCCATCGCCGTCACCTGGTCGCCGAAGCCCTCGCCGAGATCGGAATCGTGGAGGACGGGATCGCATTCGACCGTCGCGGGATGCGGACCTGGATGCCAAGTGCACGTTGACGAGATGGAGGGGCTTGTGGGCGGGCGCCTCGCTGAGGCTGCAACAGCCGTGGATGCGCTCGCCTCGGACGCGGAGCTGTCGGCACGAATCACAGCCGCCGGCCGGGCGATGGTCGAGGCCTACGCCAGCGGTCGCAAGGCCATCTTCATGGGCAACGGGGGCAGCGCGGCCGAGGCGACCCATCTGGCCGGCGAGCTGGTCGGTCGATATTTGGTGGACCGCGCCCCCCTGCCCGCCTTGGCGCTTGCCGACAGCAATTCGAGCTTGACGGCCATCGGGAATGACTACTCGTATGAGGTGGTTTTCGCGCGGCAAGTCACGGCGTTTGCGCTTCCCGGCGACGTCGTCGTCGGCCTCTCGACTTCGGGACGCTCGCGCAATGTCGTGCTCGGGCTGGAGGTCGCACGCGAGCTTGGCGCCGTGACCATCGGCCTGACCGGTCGCGACGGCGGGGAGGTGGGCATCCATTGCGATCACCTTCTTGCGGTTCCCAGCACCGAGACTCCTCGAATCCAAGAGGCGCACGCCGTCATCGGCCACACCCTGTGCGAAATCGTCGAGCGGGCCATGGCCGCAGGATGAATGGCGTCTGGACCGCCTTCCTGGATCGCGACGGAACCATCAACGAGAAGCCCGCTGTCGGCGGCTATGTGCTCGCACCCGATCAGCTCCGGCTTCTCCCCGGGGCCGGCAGTGCCATCCGGCGCCTCAACGAGGCCGACTGGCGTGTCGTCGTAGTCACCAACCAACGTGGCATCGCCCGCGGTCTGATCAGCGAGGACGACCTTCGTCGCGTGCACGAGCACCTGCTGGAGCTGCTCGGGGATTGCGGCGCAACAGTCGACGGCATCTATCACTGCCCGCATGCAATTGGCGTATGCGACTGCCGCAAGCCGGGCATCGGCCTGTTCGAGAAGGCGCGAGAGGACGACCCTGAAATCGTGTTCGAGCGCGCCGTCATGATCGGCGATTCACAGATAGACGTTGACGCCGGCCGCGCCGCCGGGATCAAGACGGTGGCAATCGGATCCCCTTCCGGCGCCTGCCATCAGGTGGCCGATCTCGGCGGGGCGGTCAACTGGGCGTTGTCCGCGGCGGTCGGATGATCCTGAGGATCTCAATCTAGGCCCGGGCGCCCTTTAGAAGTGGGGGCGGGAACGCTAGTAGTTGTGCGTACCGCCCAACAAGACCTGCCCCGTTCCGCGAGCCTTGGCGCGCTCGCGCGTAGCCGCCGTGAAAGAGCTGCCGCGTCTGCGCCGTTTGTTAACTGGGGTGAACGACGTTGCAATCATCGTTGTCTCGACCAGCGAGGCCCAGTGGCTCAGGCCGTGCCTGAGCACGGTGTTCGCCCACACCGGGGACATCAGCGCGGATGTCGTCGTAGTGGACAACGAGTCGGACGACGGGACTGCGGACGTGGTCGAGACCGAGTTTCCCGACGCTCGCGTAGTGCCGTCGCGGAATCACGGCTTCTCGCACGCGAACAACCGCGGACTGATGACCTGCGACGCCCGTTACGTCCTGTTCCTGAACCCGGACACCGAAATCGTGGACGGCACCTTCGAGAACCTGGTACGCGAGATGGACGCCCGTCCGACGGTAGGGCTGATCGGCGTGCGCCAGGTTACTCCGGACGGGCACATGCAGAAGACGATCCGCCGCTTTCCGAACGCGTTGCGCGCGCTCGGTGACTCGTTCGGCACGGAGCGGCTCCCGAGCCGTCCACGTTGGCTCGGGGAGCGCGAACTCGATCGATCTGCCTATGACCGCGAGGTCGAATGCGACTGGACGAGCGGCTCGTTCATGCTCGCGCGTCGCGAGGCGATCGAGAGCGCGGGCTTCCTCGACGAACGCTATTTCATGTACTCCGACGAAACCGACTTCTGCCGGCGGATCAGGACGGCCGGGTGGGAGATACGGCACCTGCCGTCGATGACGATCATCCACCACGCGGGAAAGGCGGGGATCAAGCCGAGTATCGAGAGCCTCGACGCCGCCTCGCGCATGCTGTACGCGCGCAAGCACTTCTCCCCCGTTCATCGTCTCCTGTACTTCGCCGCCCTACTGCTGGGAGCATCCCTGCGTTCGGTCTACGGCGGTCCCGGTGAGCGTGGACGGCAGCTCAAGGCGGCCAACCGCCGGAAGATCGCGACGCTGCTGGGCCGTGCTCCGGTGCCCTTCGGTCCACCGAGTCGCTACTCGGTTCGCATCGCCGGCGAGGAGGAGCGGTACGCCGGCCGGCATGAGCTGCCCGCGCCTGAACTAACCCAATGAAGAGCGACACGTACAGCGTCCTGATAACGGGGGGCGCAGGTCAACTTGGCTCGGATCTCGAGGAGCAGCTGCGCGACCGTTGCCGGGTGTCCGCGCCCTCGCGCGGCGAACTCGACATAACCGACCAGAGGGCGCTGAACGAGGCGTTCGAACGGGTCCAGCCTGAAGTCGTCTTCAACTGTGCCGCGTTCCACAACGTCGAGCTCTGCGAGAGCGAGGAAGACCGCTCGTTCGAGGTGAATTCACGGGCGGTCAAGCGCCTCGCGCAGCGCTGCGCAGACACCGGCGCGGGGCTCGTGCACCTGAGCACCAACTACGTCTTTCCCGGTGACCGCGACGCGCCCTATTCGGAGGCCGACGGACCAAGCCCACGCAGCATCTACGCGATTTCCAAGCTGGCCGGAGAGCATGCCGCGCTCGCCTACTGTCCCCGCGCGCTCGTCGTTCGCGGCTCAGGTCTCTACGGCCGCAACGGAAGCGCGTCGAAGGGCGGCAACTTCGTGGAGCGCATGATCCGTCGAGCTCGGGAGCAGGGTTCGCTGCAGATGGTCGCGGACCAGCGGCTGACGCCCACCTACACGGCCGATCTGGCCGAGGCGATCATCGCCGCGGTGGAGCGGGACGTCTCCGGGCTCCTTCACGTGACCAACTCCGGGTCCTGCTCGTGGCACGAGTTCACTCTCGCGATCATGAAGACGGCCGCGATAGACGTTCCGGTGGAACCGGTCCGAACGGTCCGGGCACCGGGTGGCGCCGACCGGCCCTCGAATGGGGTGCTGTCCTCGGAGCGAGCCGGCGAGACCGGGCTTTCGAGCCTCCGCTCCTGGGAGGCGGCGCTCGAGGACTACATGACGAGCGCCGGCCTCGCCGCTGAACCAAGCGTTCGCTAGCTCGTTACCGCGACCCGCGCTCGTACACGAAGGGCAGCTCCCCCTCGATGTCGCGCAGCAGCGGGGCGCTTGCATCGCGTTGCGAGGGCACGAGCTCGACGTCCTCAGGCCAGGCGATGGCGACGTCGGGGTCGTTGTAGGCGATGCCGCGCTCGATCGACTCGTCGTAGTAGCCGTCGCACTTGTAGACCACGTCGGCGACGTCGCTGGTGACGCAAAAACCGTGCGCGAAGCCGATCGGGCAATAGAGGTGGTGCAGGTTCTCGTCGTTGAGCCGGAAGGCCTCCCAGTCCCCGAAGGTCGGTGAGCCCTTCCTCAGGTCGACAACCACGTCCACCACCTCGCCCCTGGCGCAACGAACGAGCTTCGCCATCCCCTCTGCGACCTGGAAGTGCATGCCGCGCACGATTCCCCTGCTCGAGCGCGAGTGGTTGTCCTGGACGAACTCCTCGGGAATGCCGAGCTCGGCATACACGTTTCGCCGGTAGCTCTCGTGGAAGAAACCGCGTTCGTCCCCGTGGATCACGGGCCTGATCAGCATGGGTCCTTCGAGTCTCGTCTCCAAACGCTCCATCTGCCCTCCTGACTGTCGGTTGCGACCGCTCTAATAACTCGCCACGCGGCGCCGGTCTTGCGCGAGAAAGCTCTCCTTCCAGCCGTTGATCTGGCGAACGCACTAACCGCGCCACCCCGTCCTCACTGGGAAGGAGTTATCGAACACATGATCAGCGCGAACGGCAACGGTGCCTCTCATCGAGGCTTCGGTCAGACCCGCACGAACGGTCTCTCGGCCGCACCCCCGGAGAGGGGGCGCACCGTGCTGGTCACAGGGGGGGCGGGCTATATCGGCAGCATGCTGCTCGGTCGCCTGCTGGAGCGGGGCTACAACGTGCGCGTTCTGGACCGCCTCTATTGGGGGGAAGGTCCGCTGGAGGACTACAGCGGGCGCATCGAGCTCGAGGTGGCCGATGTGCGGCAGATCCCGTCCTCGGTGCTCGACGGCGTGGATGGTGTGATCCACCTGGCCGGGCTATCGAACGATCCCACCGCCGAGTACGACCCGGAGGCGAACTGGCAGATGAACGCCGTTGCCACGGAGACACTCGGGAACGCCTGTGTGGAGCGCGGCATCGACCGGATCGTGTTCGCCTCCTCCTGCTCGCTGTACGACGGACTGCCCCCGGGAATGCACGACGAGAGCGCCGGCATCACGCCACGCGGCGCGTACGCAACCTCCAAGCGCTACGGCGAGGAGGCGCTGATCGACCTCATCGGTGAGGGCCTGTGCCCGGTGATTCTCCGCAACGGGACGGTCTACGGCCACAGCCATCGCATGCGCTATGACCTGGTCGTCAACACATTCGTCAAGGACGCTCTACTCGAGGAGCGGCTTCTGCTCCACGGGGGCGGTTGGATGTGGCGGCCGCTCGTGGACGTGCGCGACGTCTCCGACGCGATGATCGCCGCCCTCGAGGCGCCGGACGAGCTGGTGCGCGGCGAGATCTTCAACGTCCTGCACTCGAACTATCAGATCCGCGAGCTGGCGATGCTCGTCGCCGGGTCGGTTCAGCTTCTGGGCCGCAACGTACGCCTGGAGGAGGTTGAGGCCCCGCCCCTGACTCGCGATTACGAGTGCTCGAACGCCAAGCTCTCCGCCACTCTGGGGTTCATCCCGACGCGGTCGGTGGCGATGGCGATCACCGACCTGCTGGAGTCGATCGACGCCACAGACCGCACCATGCTTACCGACCCGCGCCACTACAACATCCGCTGGCTCGAGCTGATGCACGAGGTGACTCCCCGGGTCGAGGAGTTCGGCTCGGTCCTCTGATGACGCTGGGCTCGGTGGTGATTCCCGCGCACGAGGAGGTTGGGGTCATACAGCGCTGTCTGGACGCGCTCTTCACCGGCGTCAAGCCGGGCGAGCTGGACGTGGTGGTCGTCTGCAACGGGTGCGGGGAGGACACGCCGGCGTCGGTTCGCGCCTCGGATCATCCCGTCAGGGTGGCGACGTTGCAGTCTGCCTCCAAGCCTGCCGCGCTGCGGTGGGGCGACGCGGCCGCGAGGGAATTCCCGCGGTTGTACCTGGATGCCGACGTGGT
>AR_comb_assmDRAFT_11105098_pt1 | contig 11010 bp, 6 predicted proteins | sample ArasoioldDNA_FD_10543 | JGI IMG/M metagenome (IMG submission 10543) | reverse complement strand
AGTTATTCAAGCATGGGATCGGATGCAGCCGATATCAATAACGACGGCCTGCCTGATCTTGCAACTCTCGATATGCTGCCTGAGTACAATGAAAGAAAGAAAACAAGCTTTTCCTTTATGAACTACGAAAGGTATCAGGCCGAGCGATCATTTGGTTATGAGCCGGAATTTAGCCGGAACATGTTGCAACTAAATAATGGCGACTACACAGCGGGCGATACAAGCATTCCTTTTTTTAGCGAGATTGGACAACTTGCGGGTATCTCTGAAACAGATTGGAGCTGGAGTGTGCTCATGGCGGATTTTAATAACGACGGCTGGAAGGACATACATATCACCAATGGAATAGGCAGGGATTTTATCAATACAGATTTTATTGAATTTAGCAACCAGGTGTACTCTACAACTGATACTAAAGAGGATCAAAGGGATGCAATCAGACGCAAGCTCGCTTCATTGAATCATGTAAATCTTCCAAATTACTTTTTCATCAATCAGCATAACTACACCTTTGCGGATTCTTCGGAGCAAGCGGGTATTAATGAACCTTCCATGTCAAACGGGGCCGCTTATGCAGATCTTGACAATGATGGTGACCTGGACCTGGTCATTAACAACATCAACAAAGAAGCTTTTGTATTCATAAACAATACTCGTCAACAAGGCAAGGCTGGCGAAACTCATTTTTTGAAGGTGCATTTAAGAGGAGATACCCTAAATAAAAATGGCTTTGGCGCAAAATTGTTCTTGTATAGTAAAGGAGACATGCAAATGCAAGAGCAAGACCCTGTTCGAGGGTATTTCTCATCGGTAGATCAGGAACTTCTTTTCGGTTTGGGTAAAAATGATCACATCGATTCATTAACTATTGTCTGGCCCGATCAGAAAAGACAGATTCTTCGAGGTCTGCCGGTAGATACGCTGCTAGTTATATCCCGCGTGAATGCAGCTGACAGGATTGTTGCAAAGATGCCTCCCTTTACTTTGTTCTCAGACGTTACGTCTGTCCTCGGAATTTCATATATCCACCATGATAATTCATTCAATGATTTTGCCAGTCAAAGACTATTGCCACAAAAGTATTCTCAACTGGGACCTTTCATCGCCACAGGTGATGTTAACAATGACGGAGCAACGGATTTCTTCATTGGAGGAGGCTTCAATTTTTCAGGAAAAATTTTTAAGCAACAAAAGCAATCCTTTATCGCAAAAGATCTCATTGATAGTATCAAATTGGAAGAAGACATGGATTGCATTTTTTTTGACGCAGACAATGATGGGGACGCTGATCTGTTAGTTACAAGTGGTGACGTGCTTTATGAACAAAATTCTATCCATTACAAGCCACGTTTATATTTCAATGACGGCAAAGGAAATTTCAGTCTTCAATCCAATGCCATTCCTAACAATGTGAAAACAATAGCCGGATGTGTGTGTGCTGCAGATTATGATGGCGATGGAGACCTGGATATTTTTATTGGTGGCAGAGTTTCCGGGCAATATCCGCTGCCACCGCGGAGTTTTTTGCTTCAAAACAATTTGGGACATTTTACTGATGTTACTACAAAGCTTTGCCCTGCGTTGCAACAACCCGGTATGATCACAGCTGCCGTATGGACAGACTTTGATGGTGATCAAAAAACTGACCTCATTATTGCAGGTGAATGGATGCCGATACGGTTCTTTAAAAATGACGCCAAAGGCTTTCGTGAAGTAACAACCTCAACTGGGCTCTCGCAGACAAATGGCATGTGGCGTAGCCTGGTAGCGGTTGACATTGACAATGATGGCGATGTTGACCTTGTTGCAGGTAATCTTGGTTTAAATTGTAAGTACCATGTCACTGTCGACGAACCCATGGAGTTATTTGCTTCAGATCTTGACAACAATGGAAGCATAGATCCTATTCCGTTTTATTATATAAAGGATCAAGGAGGCGAAAAATATTCACGGCCCGCTATCACCAGGAGTCAGTTCGCCGACCAGGTGCCTGCTATAAAAAAACAATTTCTTTTTGCTAAAGACTATGCACACGCATCTTTTGATGATATTTTCCAAAAGAAAAAAAAGAATGAGATTTTTTCCCTGAGTTGTCATGAAACCAGAACCTGTTTTTTTGAAAACCAGGGCAATGGGAAATTTATTAAACATGCGCTGCCCATGGAGGCTCAGTTTGCGCCGGTAAATGCTATTCTTTGCGATGACTTCGATAATGATGGAATTAAAGATTTGCTTCTTGCGGGAAATGAATACCAGGCCGATGTAATTACTGGGAGGTATGATGCTTCTTATGGTTGTTTTCTTAAGGGCAGTAACAAAAAAAGATTTATTCCTTTGCCACCAACGCGGAGTGGCTTCAGAATAAGAGGAGATGTGAAGGACCTGGCGCTCATTTACTCATCAAGCGGAGTCAAACTGGTTTTAGCGGCGGTTAACAATGACTCGCTTAAAGTATTCCGGGTAATAAAATAATTTTAGCTGTAAAAGCGAATTGCAGTCAATTAACTTTTTTTCATGAAAATCGGGAACGTATGAGAGGCGTTACACTTGGCTCGTTGTTTCTGGTGTTTTTATCGTTTCTTTCATGTAAGCACAAGCCGACGCCAAATCAAACGATGATAAAGCTTTTGCAAGCCGCTGAAAAGTATGAGTTCAACGCTGAAAATGTTTTTTGCCCTGAAGCTGTAATAGAACTTTCTGATTCCATAATCAATGCCTCATCTGTTGAAAATGATATCTCAAAGGCACTGTACAACAAGGCCAACGCCTTACTTCAGTTAGGCGAAGAGCAAAAAGCCATAGATATCTTCGAAGGGTTATTAAACAAAACATCGGTCACGGATTTTGAACACCGCCCGCAACTTCTTAAAGACCTTGCGCTTTCTTATTTAAGGCTCGGTGAAAGAATGAATTGCATTCACAATCATAGCGCCGAGTCATGCATCTTTCCCATTTCCACTGCCGGGGTCCATGCTGACAAAACCGGTTCTGAAAAAGCAATTGAAATATATAAGAAACTATTGAACGATGATCCGAATGATCTTGAATCCAGGTGGCTGATGAACATTGCATATATGACCATTGGAGGATATCCTCAGCAAGTGCCTCCACGAGTTCTTCTAAAAATAACTAATGACGATTCGATCCATTTGATAAAACCTTTCAGGGACGTGGCGGCTAATGTTGGATTAAATTTGAAAGACATGGGAGGTGGTAGCATCATTGACGATTTTAATAATGATGATTATCCTGATATTGTATTAAGCAGCTGGGCATTGACAGAGCCTATGCACTATTGCAGAAACAATGGCGACGGAACTTTTACTGATATTTCTGATTCATCTGGGCTTGGCTACTTAACGGGCGGATTAAACATAATGCAAACCGATTATAACAATGATGGCTTCAAAGATATATTTGTACTGCGAGGGGCATGGAAAGGAAAATTCGGGAAAAACCCAAACTCGCTCTTACGAAACAATGGCGATGGAACTTTTTCAGATGTGACAGAACAAACGGGACTGCTGTCTTTTCAACCTACACAAACAGCTACCTGGGCTGATTTTAACAATGACGGATGGCTGGATCTCTTTATTGGAAATGAAACAACTCCTGCCGGAGGGGTCAACCCGTGTGAATTATTTATCAATAACAAAAATGGCACCTTTACAGAACAGGCGACGAATGCGGGCTGTGCTATAACTGAATTTGTCAAGGGAGTAACCTCCGGAGACTACGACAACGATGGTCTGACAGATCTCTTTCTCTCTACTTTGAATGGTAAAAAGATTTTATTAAAAAATGAGTCTTCCAGAAATGGATCTGTGAAGTTTAAAGATGTCACGCAGCAGGCCGGCTTAAATGTTGGCACGACCCGAACGTTTCCTACCTGGTTCTGGGATTATGATAATGATGGTTGGCTGGATATTCTTGTCTGCGGTTATGAATTCACTGAGCCACTCGCTTATTATGCCGCGGCAGAGGTACTTGAAGCGCCGATAGGAAAGGCTGGCAAAATCTTTCTGTTCCGAAATAAACGCGATGGATCATTTGAAGATGTATCCGCTAAAGTGGGATTAAATAAAATTGCTTTTGCTATGGGGGCCAACTTCGGTGACATTGATAATGACGGGTACCTTGATTTTTATTTGGGCACTGGTAATCCACAATTTCGATCATTGATTCCAAACAAGCTGTTCAAAAATGTGAATGGAAATCATTTTATGGATGTCACTGGCTCGGCGCGGGTGGGAAATTTGCAAAAAGGCCACGGAATTTCTTTTGCAGACCTGGACAATGATGGTGATGAAGATATTTATATTGAAATGGGTGGGGCATACAAAGGGGATGCCTATGAAAATTCTTTTTATCTGAACCCGGGTCAGAATGGTAATCACTGGATAAATATTTCATTGGAAGGGACCATTTCAAACAGGGCGGCCATCGGTGCGAAAATAAAGGTAAGTTTTAAAGAAAATAATATTGAACGATCTGTTTATCGCGATGTCAATTCAGGTGGGAGTTTTGGCTCCAATCCACTTCGCCAGCATATTGGGATTGGCGGAGCCACGACCATCGATAGAATTGAAATATATTGGCCTGTAACAAAGAAAACGCAGGTTTTCAAAAATCCACCTATCGATATAAATATTAAAGCAAAGGAAGGCGATTCTTCTTATACTACCTATCGGCTTGCCCGTATTGATTTTAACTCTGTACGATCCGGATTAATAAGCTGTTCACCACACCATCCATAACTCATGAACTCCCAGCCAAATAACAAAATTGATTGTTGATACTGATGTAACTAATGTGTTATGACAATTTTGTACACCCCTTTCTTTATATAAGAACCCACGAAAGGGTTTAGTTGGATGTATAGCATGTACATGCCTGCGGGCAGTTTGTCTAGGGCAATTATTTCTATATGGTCGAGTCCATAGCTCACGAAAGTTTTGTCATAAACTCTCTTACCAACGACATCGAAAAGCTTAAACCATGCTTTGCCTTGCTGTTTTGTGGAAAAATCAATCTCGACATATTTATTAGCTGGATTAGGAAATATATGCAGTTCACCCGGGCCAAAAACATGCTGCTTGTCAAAGTAAGCCGGTGAATTTACATAAGGCTGCAATAAACCGTTCGTTAAAACATAGAATCCATCACTGCTTTGAGCCTGGTTGACGAGGGACATTTCACCCACGCTCCATTCGAATTGGTAGTACCCTGCCTCAGCACTCCCGCCAGATGAATTAATTATGGAAGGTGTTACGTCTTGAGCACAGCAAGAAAGTGCAGCTAAAAAGGGAGCAAGTACGGTAGTCATCTTATTCTTCATAAAAGGATATTGGTGGTGTGTTGAAAAGGGCTCTAATGTAATGCTAATTGATTGTGTGGCAGCTCCTGATTCCAAAAGAATTATTTCTACCACGATGCAAATTTCCTTTTTTTCCAACTCGGTGACCAAAAAGGGAATTTGTGGAATGTCGGACCAGATTTATGTTTAGTTGGTAACATGGTCCAATACGGGAATCACTTAACAAACTCAATCGCAAAGAATGGAGAATTTCGGTAATTGACGAAAGAAAAAACCACTACTATCAACCTAATGAAGTGTATAATTGATGTAGCTGGACGAGTGTGAATCAAAATTGGAGTAATTGCCGCTTGACAACAAAAATTATTCCGCCTTATTTTTCCGTCTACGTGGATCCGAGCGAACTCATAATTTCTGCCTTTCAAGGTACCTTCTTTTCGTAAAAATTTTCAGTAACTCAATGCAAAGAATGAATCCGCAAATAATAACCAACATGGCGACAACGATTTTCCATGGCAAGGCTGTTGTTTTAAAGATCTTTTCGCAAAAGGGAAGATATACGAGCAATATTTGGAGAACAATTGTTGAAGCCAGGGCTATCCACATGGCACGGTTACCGAATAATGAATCTGAGAACATCGAATGGTACATTGACCGCACAGAAAGGGCGTTGGCTAACTGTATAACACAAAGGATCGAAAAGACCGCTGTTTGCTGCGTTCTCAAATCATAACCTTGCCGCATTGTCCACCATTGAATAAAAATTGATGCACCGGCCATTAGCACTGCTGTAGCCAGTATTCTTGGCGCCAATCCTCCTGAAAACAGGGTTTCCTTTGGCGGTCGGGGCGGCCGATTCATAATTTCCTTTTCTGCCGGTTCTGCCACAAGAGCTAATCCGGGTAACCCATCTGTTACGAGGTTGATCCAGAGAATATGAATAGGAAGTAAGGGCATTGGCAGTCCAAGTATCGGGGCCACAAAAATTGTTAGCACCTCACCAAGATTGCAAGAGAGAACGTAGAGGATAAACTTTTTTATGTTCTCATAAATTCTTCGGCCTTCGCGTACCGCTTTTACTATTGTGGCAAAATTATCATCCAATAAAATCATATCTGCCGCTTCCTTTGATACATCTGTGCCGGTAATGCCCATTGCCACGCCAATATCTGCCTGCTTCAACGAGGGTGCATCATTGACGCCGTCGCCCGTCATCGCAACAAATTCTTCGTTGCTTTGCAATGCTTTTACAATGTTCAACTTTTGTTCAGGAGATACCCGTGCATAAACGGAAGTATTGCTGACTCTGCTCTTCAACTCTTCGTCAGGGAGTTTGTCCAGTTCGGCCCCGGTCATTACCTGCTTTGTATTGTCAATGATTTGCAATCTCTCCGCAATTGCATTTGCGGTGAGCAGTTGATCCCCTGTAATCATCACTGGTTTAATGCCAGCTGTTTTACACTGGTTAATTGCTTCAATCACTTCTTCTCTTGGAGGATCGATCATTGCTGTCATACCCAAAAAATGCAGGTCGGTTTCTATCGTCGGCCTAACATCATCGGGCTTTTCATCAAAAGTCTTATAAGCGAAAAATAACACCCTTAGGCCTTCTGACGCCCATTGCCGATTCTTGTCAAGCCAATGTTGTGCTTTCTCCTTGTGGGCATCCGACAATATTTCAATCATCCTTACAGGCGCACCCTTAACAAACAGGATCCATTTATTCTTATACTCATGCAGTGTGCTCATCCTCATTCGTTGCGAGTCGAATGGAATTTTCTTTAACAGTGGGAATATTTTTTTTATTTCCTGTATTGACGAGCTATTTCTTTGTGCATAGTTGACTAAAGCTATCTCAGTGGAATCACCTAGCAAGCCCTCCGGCGAAAATTTTACATCATTGTTTAACATCATTGCATATCCCAATAAATCTTCCTTCCCCGGTTCAGCATGAATTTTTTCTACCGTCATGACGTTTTGCGTAAGTGTGCCTGTCTTGTCAGTACAGATATAAGTAACCGATCCCAGCGTTTCCACGGCCGGCAACTTTCGCATCAGTGCATTTTGTTTAACCATGCGGCGTGCACCACCAGCGAGAGCAATAGTTATGACAGCAGGAAGTGCCTCCGGCAAAGCGGCTACCGCCAGGGAAAGGGCAGTCAGAAACATTTGGAAGGGAGGCTCGCCGCGCCACCATCCAAAAACGAAGACGATAGCGCAAATGATCAAAACTATAACGGCGAGTTGCTTGCTAAACACAGCAAGTCTTTTTTGAAGAGGAGTCTTTTGAGGGCCGACTTCCATCAAACCCGCAATCTTACCTAGTTCGGTTTTCATTCCGGTGGCGGTCACCACGGCCTTTGCGTTTCCATTGCTAACAATAGTTCCTTTGAAAACCATGTTCTGCTGGTCACCGGGGAGCAGGTCTTCAGCAGGTATAGGTTCTGTGATTTTTTCCACCGAGTAACTTTCCCCAGTTAGAGATGCTTCTTCCGTCTTAAGCGCGCTAATGGCAATCAACCTTGCATCCGCGGGAACAATGTCTCCCGCCTGCAACACGATAATATCGCCGGGTACCAATTGATCAGTTTCAACTCTTACGTGGTTATTATTTCGCAAAACCAGCGCATATTGAGCAGACATTTTTTGCAACATCCTGATGGACTGTTCCGCGTCATATTCTTGGGAATATCCCATCCATGCATTGCCAATCACGATCGCGAGAATTACAAATGCATCGGTATGTTCACCAACGATAAAAGAAATGACCGTTGCAATGATCAGGATGAGGATCATGACATCAGCGAATTGGGAAAGGAAAATGGATAACCTGGTCTTTCGCCTGGCTTCCTGCAGGGCATTTTTCCCAAACTTCTGTTGTAGAGCCAGAACGGTTTCATCGTCCAGGCCGTTTTGCGATGTATTCAACTTACGGATGACCTCTTCAATAGGAATTTGGTAAAATGCTGACATCATGTTAATGTTCTAAAGTTATCCAAATCCCATTAAGTCAGAGCAAACCCTCACATTGGACGTCCGCGACGCCGTCGTGGTTTGTTCCACCGCGTTTCAATTACATTTGCATTATTGTCGCTCTTATGGCAGTTGCCGTCTATTATCCCTATTCACCCGTTTTCGGGCTTGCTAAGACTGTTGCGACCGGTGTCGACATGTTTTCCATCGTTAGTGTCCTGCTTAACTTTTTACAAACAAACAGTCAAAATATGCTCATTAAGAAAATTAATTAATGCTATGAACAAGAGATACAAGCGATGGCTGCTGGCAGTCGTCTTAATTATCATGGTTGTTTTATTTTTTGAGTGGTTAGTTAATCGTAATCGGGGGAAAACCAATTTGCAAGACGGCAATGTTATTCAGCATGACGGAAAATAAATAGATGTCAATTAATCCATCAAAAATGCGCCCATGAAAAGGCAACCGCTAAAAACGATACGGAAATTCATCAAGAATTTTGATTTGAATTTCTTCACACGTCAGGCCAAAACCTTTCACTCCGCTGATGTCGCAGATGTACTGGAATCTTTGGATGAACCCAACCAGCTGCAAGCCTTTCATAAATTGGATCCCGACAAAGCAGTCGGAGTTTTTGAATACCTGGAGCTGGACAACCAGGAGAAGCTGCTGAATGCTCTTTCAGATGAGGAAAAGGCAAACGTATTAAACAATATGTCTCCCGACGACAGAACCACTTTGTTTGCCAGCTTGCCAGGACTGCAGGTGACGCATTTAATGTCGCTGCTCACGGAAGAGGAACGAAAGGAAGCTCACGATCTCCTGGGGTATCCGAAAAATAGCGTGGGGCGCCTTATGAATACACATTTCATTAGCCTTTCACCGGAAATGACGATTGCAGATGCAAATGACCTCATTATGCGGAGAGGGATAGACAGTGAGAGCATTAATGTAGTATACGTATGTGATGAAAACGGAAGATTGCTGGATGATATACCATTGAGAAGGTTATTCCTCAACGAACGGAGTAAACGAATCAGCCAGATCATGGATCACAGTTTTGTTTCGTTGAACGTGAATGAGACAAATGATAATGCAGTAGACAAATTTAAGGAGTACGATCGTGTAGCCCTTCCTGTTATCAACAACGACGGATATATATTAGGTGTATTGACTGTAGATGATGTTCTTGATGTTGTAGAAAAAAGAGACACTGCGGAAATACAAAGATTTGGTGGCGTTGAAGAACTCGATTATCCCTATGTGAAAACACCGATTATTTCACTGATCAGAAAGAGAGCCGGGTGGCTCATTGTGTTGTTTCTTGGTGAAATGTTGACCGCAACCGCTATGGGTTATTTTGACAAGGAGATAGCTAAGGCGGTGGTATTGGCGTTGTTCGTTCCGCTAATCATTTCCAGCGGGGGGAATAGCGGGTCGCAGGCTGCAACATTGATCATCCGTGCGATGGCTTTGAAAGAACTTACATTGAGAGATTGGTGGTATGTTATGAAAAGAGAGGTGTTGTCTGGTTTATCCCTGGGTGTTATACTCGGCTCGATTGGACTATTGAGAATTACAATTTGGCAGACCTTCCATTGGTATGATTACGGCGCCCACTGGTGGTTAGTGGCAGTCACTATCTTCTTTTCGTTAATCGGCATCGTGATGTGGGGAACGTTGAGCGGCTCCATGATACCAATTGTTTTAAAGAGGTTTAAGGTTGACCCCGCTGCCTCATCGGCTCCTTTTGTTGCCACCCTTGTGGACGTGACCGGCCTGGTGATTTATTTCAGTATTGCTGCAATAATTCTCAAAGGCACGTTGCTATGACTGAAATCAACTTCATCAATTGGTGCGATCGTAATCATAATAACTATTCCATGCATAACAAAGTTCCTCTTGCTTCCTGTAACTAATGAAAGGCGCCTTCTTGGGGAAACATGCGCCATCTCGCAGTTTCATTTTGTTTAAAATCCTTCACTGGCCTTTATTGGAAGTTTTTTCTTTTCAGCTTTAAATACTTTGTAATCCGATTCCACCCTAATTCTCAAAAGGCTTGCATTATGAGCAGAAAAATCACTTACATTACGATTAGTTTCCCTGACAATTGCGCGGTCGTGCATGCGTTCAGTTTGCGAAGTGTGGAAAAGAGGTCTTTTTTTTACTTTCATAAAGATCACGGCCGCTTTTTAAGGCAAAAGCCAGAACAACCAAAACAACATTGATATGAATAAAAAAACGGCAACTGCTTTCCTTTGCATTTTTCTTTTTGTCTCCATCCATGCACAACAACTGCAGATAACCCCAACGGCTGACCAGATTAAAGTGTATACAGCCGATTGGAAAGGTGAGCGTCTTCCTGACGGCCGCCCCAAGGTAGCAGACAAATTTTTAGCACGATTGAAAAATGTCTCCATGGAAGAGGCGTGGGGTTATCTAAGAAACAAAGGTTATCAAAACCAATACGAAGGAGATTGGCAGGTTCTCCGACCTGATTCTGCGATGGTTGGACGCGTCGTAACCGCGCAGTACATGCCGCTTCGTCCCGATTTTGACAAGCTGGTAAAGGACCAGGGCAAAAAGGAGAACAGGATAGGGGGGACCAATTCATGGCCTATTGATGTGTTGAAGGAGGGAGATATTTATGTTGCGGATAGTTACGGAAAAATTGCAGATGGAACCTTGATCGGTGATAACCTCGGAAATTCAATTTTCGC
>AR_comb_assmDRAFT_10206560_pt1 | contig 11015 bp, 9 predicted proteins | sample ArasoioldDNA_FD_10543 | JGI IMG/M metagenome (IMG submission 10543) | reverse complement strand
GTTCTACGTACGTAGCACGCGTGTAGCACGGTCGTAGAACGATCTTAGAACATTCTCGACTGACACCCGTCAACGACGACAGTCGTGCCGCTGATCCAACTCGCCTTCGTTGACGCGAGAAAGGCGATCGCGGCGCCGACTTCTTCGGGCCGTCCAAAGCGCCCGAACGGCAGCTCCTGTGTCACGAACTTCGCGATCCCCTCGGGATCGCCCTGCTGCCGCTTCCACCACGATCCGCCCTCGAACATGATCGAACCCGGCGCGACCGAGACGACGCGGATCTGATCCTTCGCCAGCTGCTGCGCCAGCGACTTCGTGAGGCTGATCTCCGCGGCCTTGACCGCGTTGTAGGTCATGCGGCCGCCCGATTCGCGCCCGAAGATCGACGACACGATCACGATCGCGCCGCCGCCGCGCGCGCGGATATGGGGAACCGCAAGGCGGGTCATGCGAATCGCCGGGAAGAGCGTCTGCTCGAACGCCTCCTGCCAGTCCGCATCCGTCGTCGCTTCGATGTCGGCGCCCTTCGCAAGGCCGACGTTGTTGACGACCACGTCGATCCCGCCGAACGCGGCCAGCGCCGTCTCGATGACGGACTTCACGCCGGCTTCCGTCGAGACGTCGGCAACCACCGTCGCCGCTCGAGCGCCTGCGCCGGCAGACGCCTGCAGTGACTTACCTGCCTGCTCGAGCGCCTCCTTGCCACGCGCGCAGACGACGACGTGCGCGCCCTCGGCAACGAGCGCTTGCGCCGCAGCCAGGCCCAATCCGCGACTGCCACCCGTGACGATCGCGACTCTTCCAGCTAATCCAAGATCCATTGTGACCTTTGAACCGTTGAACAGTTTGAACGATTGAACCGGCTAGCGTCCCGTCAGGTCGTTCAGCTTCCAGTCGAAGTCATGGAAGGCCATTCGAAACGTGTTTTTGCGGAGGAATTCTGATTCGTTCGGCACGAGCAGAGGATCGATCAGCGCCAGCACGCTGCGCTCGAGGGGGCTGCGCGTCGCATATACCGGGGCCGCGCGTTCGGAGAGCGACTTCGTGAAGATCGGCTCACGCCAGGAGAACAGCGGATTCACCGAGAGCCGCGCGTTCGGGATATCCACCCAGACCAAATCGCGCCTCTCGACGAGCTCGCTCGCCATTGTCTGCAGCTGCGAATCGAGCCGCGCGGCCGTGAAGGCTTCACTTTTGAGGCGCGGGCCGCCGATGGCGCCGCGCCCGAGCGCGAGCAGCGCGCGGGCATCGTTGAACTCGCCGATCACGTCCTTCTCGATCGCGTCGAGGGTGAGCATCCGCCCGCCGGCGCGGAATTGGCGCCGTTCGAACGCGCCCGGGATCTGCCTGATGCTGTTCGGCGGGTAGTCTGGAGCCTTGCCGCGAATCGGATAGCCGTCGATGACGGTGCGCAGCACGAACGCGTTGTAGGCGTTGATCCAGTAAGCCAGCTGTCGATCGGGCGGCCAACTCTTGAGCGTGTCCGCGGACACTTCGCCGAGCGCCTGGACATAGCGGTCGAACTTGCCGCGCTCCTGCTTGAGCGCCAGGTAGTACACCAGCCCGTCGCGCACATACAAGTCGAGAATCTCCTCGAACGGGCGGTGCAGGGCATCGACGTCTGCCGGTGTCTGCGACTGGGCTGCGGATGGTTGATTGAGCGCACCGACGCCGATCGCGAGCGCGACCAGCATCCCCTGGACAAGCTTGTTCATCGTTTACAGACCGGTAAGGAACCCGCCGAGCGCCACGTTGAATGCGTCGGGCTGCTCGAGATTGGCAAGATGCCCGGCGCCGGGAACGATTACCAGCTTCGCGCCGCGAATGGCGCTCGCCATGCGGCGCGACTCCTCCACCGGAATCATCTCATCTTCGGCACCGGTAATCACCAGCGTCGGCACCGACACTTGAGCTAGCAGCGGCGTCGAGTCGGGGCGATGCATCATCCGTTGAATGGCGCCTCGAATCGCGACGGGCGATTGCTGCTTGATGAGCCGGCGGATAAAGGATTCGGCGTCGGAGTTCGATTCGTTCGTGGTTTTGCCGAGGAGCTTCGGCATCATCTCGCGCGCCACGCCGGACGCGCCTTCGCGATCGACAATCGCCAGCATGTTGCGCCGGTTCGCGCGCGACTCCGGTGAATCCGCGCCGGCGCGCGTGTTGGCCAGCACGAGGCCGTCGAACAGCCCGGGCGTCGATTGATAGAGCGCCAGCGCCGCATACCCGCCCATCGAACAGCCGCCGATGACCGCGCGCTTCACGCCCAGCTCCCCGAGGAGGTCGACGACATCAACGGCGTAATCGGCAATCGACAGCGCGCTCACCGAATCGAGATCGGTGCTCCCGCCGAACCCGCGCAGGTCCGGGGTGATGAGCCGCCACCCCTGCGGAATGCTCCGCATCTGCGGCTCCCAGAGGTTCGCGCCGATCGGAAACGCGTGCAGCAGGACCAGCACGCGCAGGCCGTCGTCGCCCGGCGCCGAGTCGAGATACGCAATCGTTCTGGTACCGATGTGGCAGTACTGGCGTGTCATGAGGAATCGGCGGCAGTCGCATTGTACTGCCTACGGCGTCCGAAGGCCGTCAGATCTCGATGGCTCCGCCGAAGGTCTTGAGATGATCGCGAAAAGTGAAATTCGAATCGGCATGGCGCTTCGCCACATACCCATCGAGATCGAGCTGGATCCTGAGCAGCTCGCCTTTGAGGAGCCGTTCGGCTTGCGCGCCCTCCCGCGACGCAATGTCCTTCGCGGTTTGAACGATGCGATTCAGATCCGCGGCGGTGACGACCACCACTCCGTCATCATCGGCGAACACATAGTCGTCCAGCGTCACGGTGACCGGGCCGAGGTTCGCCGCCGCCAAAGCGGTGGCGTGACGGCGCCGCAACTCGAGCGGTCCGTTCGGACATGTGCCGAGACTCCAGACCCGCGCGCCCATGGCGAGAATGGCTCCCGTGTCTCGATGCGTGCCCCAGCAGACCGTGCCGGACAGACCGCTCATGAACGCCTCGCCGACAACCAGGTCGCCGATGCAGCCTTCATCGTGGCGGCCGCCGTTGTCGATCACGAGCACGTCACCCTGGCTGGCTGCGGCAATGGCCTCCAGGAACACGTCGGTGCTGCCGGCGTGCCGGGCCGGGCGGGCCGGACCCGCGGCCCGGGCGCCGGCGATGTTCGGCTTCAGGCCATAGGGCCCGACGCGGACGGGCAAGGAGAGCTGCACGCATGCATCGGCGATGAACGGCGTGGTCCAGTCAAAATCAATCAGACTCGGGTGCATCGTGTGAGTCTACCGTGCAACTTGGGCAACGAGTGCGCCTAGTCATGACGGAGCGCCGCCAGCGGATCAATTCGCGAGGCGCGGCGCGCCGGAATCCAGCTCGCAACCAGTGCGACCAACAACAGTCCGATGCCCACCATCGCATATGTGAGGCGATCGGTCGGCGCGATCTCAAAGAGTTGCGACCGCAACACGCGGCTGGCGAGCACCGCGGCGCCAAGACCGAGGACCACACCCGCGATCGCGAGCCTGCCCGCCTGGGCGATCACCATGCGCAGCACCTCGCCGCGTTTCGCGCCGAGCGCCAGGCGGATGCCGATTTCGCGTGTGCGCTGCCCGACCGCATAGGCCAGCACGCCGTACAGGCCAATCGCCGCGAGCAGCATCGCCGTCGCCGCAAACGATGCGATGAGAACGAGATACAACCGCGGCTGCGACACGGCGATCGCGGAGACCTGCGGCATCGAGCGAACGCTCGACATCGGCACGTCGGCGTCGAGCTCCTGGAGGAGCGCGCGCATTGGCTGCACGAGGGATAGCGGATCGTGGTTCCGGGCCTTGGCGACGACGGTCATGGAATCATCGGGCCACTGCGCATGCGGCAGGTAGATCGTCGGCGCGACTCGAGAGGCGGGGCCGAAATCGCGCACGTCGGCGACCAGGCCGACGACGGTGCCGCCCGCACTGGCGCCGCCCAACCCCAGGCGCGTCCCGAGCTCGAGGTGATGGCCAAGCGAATCCTGGTCGGGCCAGACGCGCGCCGCCGCCGTCTGGTTCAACATCACGACCAGCTGTCTTCCCAGTGAATCGGACGGCGTAAAGCCGCGTCCCGTCACGACCGCGATGCCCATGGTCTTGAAATAGTCCGGCGTGACCAACCGTACTTGCAGCGTCAGTCGGTCCTGATCATCGTCCGACAGGGTCAGGCCGTCACGCGTGCTCGTCGAGATCCCGTAGCGGAAATTCGAGAGCGGCAGTCCGAACACGGCGGCGGCGGACTCGACATTCGGGTTCTGCGCCGCCCGCGCCAGCAGCGTGTCGAAGAACTGCTGCCGCTGTACCGGCGTGCTGTACTTCGCGGTCGGTAGCGAGACGCCGAAGGTCTGCACGGCGTCCGCCGAGAACCCGAGATCGACCGCCAGCAACCGCTCGAAGCTGCGCGCCAGCAAACCGGCGCCGACGAGGAGCACGACGGCGAGGGTCGTTTCCGCGACGATCAACAGGCTCCGCAAGCGTTGCCGCCTGGGGTCGCTCGTCGTGCTGCCGCCCTCCTCGCGGATTCGCATCACGACATCCCCGATCGAGGAGGCCTGCCACGCCGGCATCGTCCCGAACACGATCGACGCCATCAGCGAGACGAGCACGGCGAATCCAATCACGGTGTAGTCGAGTCGTGTCTGATTGATCAGCGGCACGCCAATCGAAGAATCCATCGACGCGATCGCGGAGGTCGCCCAGTAAGCCAGCACCAGGCCGAGAGCCGCGCCGCCCACCGCGAGGATCACGCTTTCGACGAGCAGCGAACGCACGAGCGACGCTCGCCCGGCGCCGACGGCGACCCGCACGGCAAGCTCGCGGCCGCGTCCGATCGCGCGCACCATGACGAGGCTCGCCACGTTGACGCAGACGATCAGCAGCACCAATCCAACGGCGCCGAGCAGCACGAACATCGACTGCCGGACGCTGCCCACCAGGGACTCACGGAGCGGGTGCACGGAGGCCGAGGTCTCGCGATTCGTTCGCGGAAATTCGCGCGCCAGCCGGGCGGCGATCGAGCGCATGTCGCCGCGGGCGCGATCGAGCGACACGTCCTGCTTCAGCCGTGCGAGCACGTCGATGTAGTGGGCGCCGCGCTGGGTCTCAATCTCCCTCGCCGAGAAGCGGAGCGGCACCCACAGTTCTGCTCGCAGTGGATACTGGAAGCCCTCCGGCATCACCCCGATCACTTCGTACGACACGCCGTCGAGCGCGATCTGCTGGCCGGCGACACCTGGATTCGATCCGAAGCGCCGCTTCCAGATCTGATCGCTCAGCACCACGACGTCGCGCGATCCCATCGGGTCGTCGGCGGTACCGATCGATCGGCCGATGGCGGGACGAATGCCCATCACGTCGAAGAATCCTCCGGTCACGAACCCGGCAGGGACCTGCTCGGCGGCGCCAAGGCCGGTCAACGCCAGCGAGCCGGTGATCGACGCCGCTATCTCGCTGAACGAGCGGTTGTCACGGCGCCAATCCACGAAGTCCGGCGGAGACACCGTCCCGCCCACGCGATCGGCGTCCTCGAGCGTCGTCTTGTAGAGCCGTACGAGCTGATCGGGCTGCGGGTATGGCAGCGGCCGCAACAGCACGGCGTTGACCGCGCCGAAGATGGCCGTCGTGCCACCGATGCCGATCGCCAGCGTCAACACGACCACGGTGGTGAAGCTCGGCTTCCTCCTGAGCGACCGGATCGCGTGCTTGACGTCCTGCGAGATCATCTCAATCCTCCAGCGATCCCATCGCAGCCACATCGCGTGCACGATCGCGCCGAGCGCGCGCGGCAGCGAGGCGAGCGGCATGGGTCTGTTGGCCCGCGCGGCGCGCGCGGCGGTGTAGGCAAATTCGGCGCGCCACTCGCGCAGCCAGTCGCGGCGAATGTCGTACGGCACCATCGGCGCCGCGGCACGAAGGATGCGATCGCACCAGCGCAGCACGATCAACCTCGCGCCGCCCGCGGCTTGCCGGCGGGAAGCAGCGATCGATAGAACGCGGCGGCCTCGCCAAGCGCCTTCACGCCGGGCGCAGTGAGTTTGTAATAGCGGCGCGCCGGACGGCCGTCGGCGTGTGCGTCGGCTTCGTTTTCCCACGCCGACTTCACGAGCCCGTCACGCTCGAGACGCCCGAGCGCGGGATACACCGTGCCGCTCGGCAGCTCGGTCTGGTCGATGATGTCGAAGCCGTAGTGAAAGCCGCCGGCAATCGCTTGCAGCACGCACACGGCGGTAATCGAAAGGCGTCTCATCGTGGCTATGACGAAATACTACATAGGTAGGACGCAGATAGTCAAAACCTTCAAGGTCTTAACTCTTAACTCTTAACTTTCAACTCTGAACTTCGAGCCACCACCGCCAGGACCATCTCGCCGAGATCCTCCGCCTTCCGATCGCCCACGCCATACACGTGCCGGAGCTCATCTTTCGTCCTCGGCTTCGAGCGCGCAATCTCGCGCAGCGTGGTGTCGTGGAAGATCACGTACGGCGGCACGCGGCGGCGGCGCGCAATCTCCATGCGCAGCACGCGCAGCTCCTCGAAGAGATCGCGATCGACGCCTTCCCACCCTTCGGTCTCGACGCGGGCACGCTTCGGCGGCCGGCGATCGGGGCGCTTCTGGCGCGCCAGCGACAGCTCCGGCGCCGTGGCGGCGTCCTTCAGCAATGCCAGCCCGTCCGCCGTGATCTGCAGAATCGGGTACTCGTCGCCACCCTGCTGCAGCAAGCCATGCGCGAGCAGCTGATCGATGTAGCCGCGCAGCTCGTCGATCGTCGCGTCCTTCATCAAGCCAAACACCGACAGCGCATGATGGCCGCGCGACCGCACCTGCTCGCTGTCGCTCCCGCGCAGGACGGTGGTGACATGGGCCGCGCCGAAACGCTGGCCGACCCGCGCGACGCACGACAGGATCTTCCGCGCCACCGTCACCGGGTCGGCGGCGCTTTCCAGCTCGCCGAGACAGTAATCGCACGCGCCGCAATCGTCCTTGGTGAAGGTCTCGCCGAAATAGCTGACCAGCCGCTTGTGGCGGCAGCCGACGCTGGCGGCATAGCGCTCGATGTCGCGGAGCAGGCCGCGGCGCGCGTCCGAGAGCTCGCCGTTCTTCTCGAGCATCACGCGCCATTTGAGGAAGTCCGCGCCCGACGCAATCAGCACGCACTCCGCCTCGAGTCCATCACGTCCGGCGCGCCCGGATTCCTGCTGGTAATGCTCGAGCGACTGCGGCGCGCCGGCGTGAATGACGAAGCGGACATCCGATCGATCGATGCCCATTCCGAACGCCACCGTCGCCACGATCAGGTCGATCTCTTCGTTCAGGAATGCATCCTGGTTGCGATGCCGATCATCGTCCGCCATCCCGGCGTGATACGGGCGCGCGCGCCAGCCGGTGTCCTGCAGCCACAGCGCGATGGCATCCACTTCCTTGCGCGACGAACAATAGATGATGCCGGCCTGGCCGCGATGACGCTCGAGCACCTCGAGGATCTGCGTCTTGAGCGCCGATCGCGGCAACACCCGGTAGACGAGGTTGGGACGATCGAACGATCCGACCAGCTCGGTCGCGTTGCGAAGCCCAAGCTGCGCGACGATGTCGCGGCGCACGCGGGCCGTCGCCGTCGCGGTATAGGCATGCAGGCCGATCGCCGGCCAGCGATCACGCAGCCGGGCCAGCTGGCGATACTCCGGCCGGAAGTCGTGCCCCCACTGGCTGATGCAGTGCGCCTCGTCGACGGCGATGAAGCTGATCGGCCGCGCCGAGAGCATGTTGAGGAATCCGTCGCCGCCGTCGCCGACGAGACGCTCCGGCGCCACGTAGAGCAGGCGGTAGCGGCCGTCGCGCACGCCCCGCGCCACCTCGCTCTTCACGTCCGACGGCAGCGAGCTGTTGTAACAGGCCGCCGGCACGCCGTTGCCGACGAGCGTATCGACCTGATCCTTCATCAGCGAGATCAGCGGAGAGACGACGACGGCGAGGCCGTCGCTGGCCACGGCCGGTGCCTGGAAGCACAGCGACTTGCCGCCGCCGGTCGGCAGCACCAGCAGCGAGTCGCGGCCCGACAGCACCGCCTCCATGGCTTCGCGCTGCAGGGGACGGAACGAATGGTAGCCCCAGTATTGTTCGAGAATGCGGGACAGGTCGGACACAGGGCGGACGATTTCAGATCTCAGATTGCAGGTTTCAGATTGATTGCAGATTCAATGTATCAATCAATCTGAAACCTGAGATCTGAAATCTGAAATCGATTTAGTGGCACACGTTCAGGCCGCGATCGATCACGTTGCCGTTCATGTCCATGAACTGCCACTCATAGAGCGCGGGATCGAGTTTGAGGCGCAGCATGCCGTAGGTCGCGGCGAAGTACTCGGAGTTGAGCGCGTGGCGCACCTGGTTGTAGAGCGGCGCGCCGCCGGTGCCGACGGTGAACTGGCGGATGCCCTTCACATCGTCGGGGCGCTGATCGGTATTGACCGGCGCGTGACGCTCGTACACGTGATCGTGTCCGGCGATGACGACGTCGCCGCCCAGGTTGTACATCAGCTCCCAGAGGTCGCGCAGCGCCGGTGTCGGCCCGTTGATGCCGGAGCTGTCGAACGGATGATGCATCACCGCCATCGTGCAGCGCGTCGGCGACTGCTGCATCGTGTTGCGGACGAACGCGTACTGCGCTGAGGTCTTGTTGATCGGCACGTTCGAGTTCAGCATCATCACCGTCCACTCGGCGGCGCGGAAACTGTAGTACCCGAGGCGGCTGGGCCCGCTGCGATCGCCGAAGTAGGTGAAGTACGACTCGGCGCTGACCGACGCGACGTAATCGTGATTGCCCGGCGAGGCGCGCATGCGCGACTTGAACTTCCCGAAGTTCGGCTCGAAGCACTGCTTGTATTCGTCCATCGTGCCGCTCGGATAGGCCAGGTCGCCGGCCAGCAGGATGTCGCCGTCGAAGCGCTCGAACAATCGCCCGAGCGGGCCGAGCGCGGGCGACCCGCACCATCCCGTGTCGCCCAGGATGTTGACGAATGTCGAGGAGCTGCCGGGCGGAGGGATGACTGGTGGAGTCGTCGGGACGACGGGCTCTGGCTCGGGCGTTGACGATATCGGCGGGTTGCCCGGGGCCGGGGCATTGGGGTTCACCGTCGTCACCGGCGCGGGCGACGTCGGCGAGCCTCCCCCGCCGCATTCCATCAATGCAAGCGTGCTCGCCACCACTAGGGCAAGCCGTAACGCCGGCGGGAGGCGAAGTGCCATTTAGGTAATTATCGGTCCTACAAGACGGGGTCTTGACGTCCGATAAGACCCTATAGTCATTATTGTCCCATCGTGACTAGCTCAAGTGCAACACGGCTGTTACAGGCCGTCCTCGGATGCCTGCTCGTCGTTGCACCGGCCGACGTGGCGGCGCAAACCACTGAGGATCTGTTCAACACCGCGACGCTCCAACGTGTTGACCTCGAAGTGCACAGCTCTGACTGGGCGAAACTCCAGGAAAATTTCCAGACCAACACCTACTATCCGGCCGACTTCGTGTGGAACGGCCAGACGGTCCGCAACGTGGGGATCCGCTCGCGCGGCCGCGGTTCGCGCAACGCCCACAAGCCCGGCCTCAAGATCGACTTCGACCGGTATTCGACCAACCAGAAATTCCTCGGCCTCAAGTCGCTCGTCCTCGACAACCTGACCCAGGATCCGTCGGGGATACACGAGACGGTGTCGATGCGGTTTTACCAGCGGCTGGGCATCCCGACGCCGCGCGAAACCCACGTCAGGTTGTACGTGCGGGGCGAGTACATCGGCCTCTACGCGCTCGTCGAGTCCATCGACAAGGATTTCCTGAAGCGCATTTACGGATCGATTGGCGACGACACGCAGAACGACGGGTGGCTGTACGAGTTCGTGTGGCAGGAAGACTGGCGCTTTACCGATCTGGGCACCGACCTCGCGGCAATCAAGCTGCATTTCGACGCGACCACGCATGAATCGAAGCCGGATGAAGACAAGTACCGGCCAATCCAGGAATTGATCACGCTGGCGAATCAAACCTCCGAAGATCGCTTCGTCGAGGTGATCGGTCCGCGTTTCGACCTTCCGGGATTTATTCGCTTCGTGGCTGCCCAGGCCTTCCTCGGCGACACCGACGGCTTCCTGGGCGCGTTCGGCATCAACAACTTTTACCTGTACCGCCTCGAGAACAAGATCCAGCACGTGTTGATTGCGTGGGACACCGACAACACCTTCTGGGGACCCACGTTCCCGGTCAAGCCCGACGACACGAACGTGCTGATGCAGAAGCTGATGCGAATCCCCGAGTACAACGCGCTGTGGTTCGCCGAGCTCGCCCGCGCCTCGCAGATGGCGGAGGCGGAAAACTGGCTCGACACCGAGATCATCCGCAGCGTGCAGCTGATCGACTCGGCGATGAAGGAAGACGTCTACAAGCCGTACTCGAACAACAGTTACGAAGGCGAGGCCGGCTTCATGCTTTCCTTCGCGCGCGATCGCATTGCCTACGTCAAGTGCGCGCTGGCGCAAGGCGACAGGGCTTGCGGCGGATGACGATCGGGGATCGGGGATCGGGGATCAGGGATCAGGGATCAGGAAGAAAAAAGGCCGGGATTGCTCCCGGCCTTCCTAGTCAGCCTTACAAACGTGCAGGCGGGACCCGTCTCTACGCGCAACCGCTGGTCGTGCCGCAGTTGCTGCACTTGTAGCACGCGCCGCTCCTCACCATGATCGATCCGCAGGTCGAGCACGGCGGCGCGTCTTCCTGGTTCTTGATCGCGGCGAACTGATTCGGCGACGGCACGATCACGCCGCTCGTGCTGAGCGTGGCGGTCGTCGCGGGCGCGGCCTTCGGCGCCGGCACCGGCGGATCGAGCGCCTCGTCGCGGTTGTTGACGCCGGCGTGGAACTGCGCTTCCGCCGAGAGGAACTTCGACGCCATCCAGCGGAAGATGTAGTCGACGATCGATTTCGCGAAGCG
>AR_comb_assmDRAFT_10025543_pt1 | contig 11015 bp, 10 predicted proteins | sample ArasoioldDNA_FD_10543 | JGI IMG/M metagenome (IMG submission 10543) | reverse complement strand
GCGTCCACGCCTGAGAAACCTTCCGCGAGCCGCAACGATTTCGCCGCAGCCGTGTGATCCTGGGTAAAATTCTGTGCTAAGGCGACTGTGCCGTTGTGCATATAACCGACGGCAATCAGTGTGGTAGGCGCCTGCTGTCCGATGAAGGTCCGGATATCATTTAGTTGAGTGCCCAAACTGAGCCCGGAAAATCGTCAATGAGAATTGCCAATGCCAGTCCCGCGCGGTTTCCTTTTGCCGGAACCCAATTGGTGACGGGCTGGCGATCATGTCCCTGGTAAACCATCATGTCCTGTTGCGTGATCGCTAGTACCTCGTCTCCATGCTTTGGTTCGACGCTTACGATCAAGTTCACGGGAACGCCTTGAACTGCTGCCGACTGCTGAGCAACTGCTCGAGGACCGACGAACGAGAGAACTAAGGCGATAAACGTTGTGGTAACACAATATCGAGTACTCATGAGCGTCACCTCCATCGGTGTGGTTACATCAAATGCCTTATATGCCTTTCTTACTTGTCGACTACCAGGGCCTGATAACTCGACTCGCGGAGATTACAACTCAGTTCGCTGGGCCTACACAGGTTTATGCCGATGTAAAACCGCTAACGTCGATCACAGCTTTAGCGAAAGCCTCTGGAGCTTCCTGAGGCAGGTTATGCCCGATGCCACCTTTGAGTGTCCGGTGCTGGTATTTGCCAGCAAACTTGCTCGCATACGCAGCAGGTTCCGGGTGTGGCGCCCCATTGGCGTCACCCTCGAGGGTGATAGCCGGCACGGTGATGATTGGTCCTTCGGCGAGGCGCTTTTCGAGATCGTTATATCTCGACTCGCCTTCCGCCAGCCCGAGACGCCAGCGATAGTTGTGGATCACGACGCCCACGTGGTCCGGATTTTCGAATGATGCCGCACTGCGATCGAACGTGGCATCGTCGAACTTCCACTTCGGCGAAGCTGTCTGCCAAATGAGCTTCGCAAAATCGTGCCGATATTTCTCGTAGCCGATTCGGCCGCGTTCTGTCGCGAAGTAAAACTGGTACCACCACTGGAGCTCAGCGCTTGGCGGTAACGGTGTCTTGCCGGATTCCTGGCTGCCAATGAGATAACCACTCACGGAGACGATGCCCTTGCAGCGCTCCGGCCAGCACGCCGCAATGATGTCTGCCGTACGTGCGCCCCAATCAAAACCGGCGAGGACGGGATTGTCGATTTTGAGGGCGTCCATGAAGGCGATGATGTCGAAAGCAACCGCCGATGGCTGGCCATTGCGGAACGTTTCGGTGGAAAGAAAGCGCGTCGGGCCATAGCCGCGCAGATACGGGACAATCACCCGGTAACCTGCGGCTGTCAAAATAGGCGCGACGTCGACGAAGCTGTGAATATCGTAAGGCCAGCCATGCAGGAGAATTACGGCAGGACCATTGGCACGACCGGATTCGGCGTAACTGATATTCAGCAAGCCTGCGTCGATCTGTTTCAGAGGGCCGAACGACGTGTTCGTCCCTCCCTTACGCGATGTCGAGCTTGCCGACGCTGTCTGACCGGCTTGGGCGTTCACAGAACCGAAAATTCCAAGCTGGGCGGCGGCAATCGTTATGGCCGCGGTACCAACAAAATGGCGGCGATTCTTGTTGATTACTTCGGAATCGTTGCTCGCACTTATCCTAGAATCTCCTTGCTTCGATTTGATCTCGCTCATTTCGCCATCTCCTTGGTTTGATTTCCGCGCACTATTTATCCCTGTTGCTAGATCCCGCGCTGCGCTGCGTCCGCGGCCGTGGCAAGTTCGCTCATAAACGAGAAAAATGCCGGCGACTGCCCGATGAATAGCCCCATGGCGGTCAGGAACTTGAGCGCCCCCATCGCAGCCCCCGTTGTATTCGTCGGACGGATTATCGAACACGCCGGCAGGCTGGTGCTGATAAATGGACAAGGTTCCGGCATGATCAGGTTGGTTTGGAACATTTGCCTGACTGCGGAGCCTCTTGCTCCTGTGTTGGGGTCGACGCCGCGGTTGAGGTCAGGGAATGTCAGACCATTGGTCGGGTCGGTGAGCGGTGGCGCGTTGCCAGCCGTTGCCGACATGGTTTGAAAATGCATGCTCTCAATCGGTCCCATGCTGATGAGGAGTCGTAGCACTTCCACGCTTGTTGCCCTTTGTGCCAGCGCCATGCGCAAACTGCCGCCGCCTTGTTCCACGGTCGGGATCTGGAAGGCCGCGGTGTTCGCAATTGCCTGAATGTGTTCGTGAGGGAACAGGTCGGAGTTGTTTCTGGGGATCGCCGTGAACTGCCCGTTGTGCAGATCCGGGACCGCTTGCTCGAAAGCGGTTGGATTGACGTCAGGATTGTTAGTGCTGCTGCGATAGCGTGTCCACCAGCTAGTGTCGACCGTCAGCTGCATCAGGTTCGTAAGCCGCAACTTTCCGCTGGATCCTCTCGCGATGCTTCCCTGCAACGCGCGGAAGGGTTCCATATCAACGGGTTCGGCCCCCTTGGACACCAAGTACGCATTTAAAAAGTTCTGGTGGCTCATCTCGTCGTCGGTGATGTCATGAATGTATTGAGAGAAATTGGGATCGATTCTTCTCAGCTTTTCGGCGTAGATTCGATCGTCACTTCCGCCGGGAACTTCGTTGTCCTGGATTCCACCTAGTTCGTTATATTGGGTGTAAAAATCAGCTTCAAGTGCTTCTCCGGCAGCGAGAAATCGCAGGATGTCGACGTCACCTGCGGTGAGGTTGCTGCTTGATTGGGCCAATGCTTTTGTGCCGCGCCCCAGCAAGCCGGTGCCCACGGTTGCAGCAGCGGCTGTTAGTCCAGTTTTCAGAAAGCTGCGGCGATTTTGACGCCCGCGGGTCTCGCTCAGATTTCCATTCATGATGATCCTCCTTTGGTGACTCGCCTTGAATTTCAGTTATTTCGCGTGCGATTGATCGCACAGCCGCGAGTAAGCCACTCACTGGAGTTCGTGTCTATTCGACGAAGGTACGACCTGTACCAAGGTATTGGTTGACCATTTGCGACCGATGCTGGTACATCCTTCTTGTTGATCGCCATTGGAGCGGTTGCTACGGCCCGTGTCGCACGAAGCTTGACCCTACGATGCCCAGTGCGGGGATTAAAACCTTGATTGACTTTCCCGAGAAGAGAGATATAGACGCGCAAAGTGAGGCGGAGAAACGGCTGCTCGAAAGCGAAGCAGCCCTTCAGAAAGCGTTGGAGGAAATCAAGAAATCGGAGAACAAACTACGTCAGGTGATCGACACGATCCCCGCACTGGCGTGGTGCAATCTCCCGGACGGTTCGAACGAGTTTTTAAACAGAAGGTGGCACGAATATACTGGTCTTTCCCCCGAAGAATCGCACGGCTGGGGCTGGCAAGTTGCATTCCATGCAGAGGACTTGCCGCCCTTGATGAAAAGATGGCGAGAAATGCTGAGTTCGGGAGAATCGGGCGAGATAGAGGCTCGTCTTCGCCGCTATGACGGGGTCTATCGGTGGTTTCTCATTCGCGCGGAACCGTTAAAGGATGAAACTGGCAAGATCGTTCGATGGTACGGCACAAGTACTGACATCGAGGACCGCAAGCGGGCGGAGGAAGCTCTGCAGGCGAGCGAGCACAATGCGCGCTTGCTCGTGGACAGCATCCCCGCTCTTGTTGTTCGGATGACGGCGGCCGGCGAAGTCGAAGCCGTAAATCGGCAACTTCTGGAGTATTCCGGCAAGAGCCTGGAGGACATAAGAAGGTGGACGACGAGCGGGGTTGTTCATCCCGAAGATCTTGCCCGCGCAATCGAAATTGCCGACCACTCGTTCGCCACTGGCGATCCATACGAGATGGAGGTTCGAATCCGGCGTTTCGATGGCGTATTTCGTTGGTTTCAAGCCCGCGGGCTCGCCGTACGAGACCCCGAGGGGCGACTTCTTCACTGGTATGCCCTTCACACCGACATCGACGATCGAAAAAGGGCAGAGGAAGCCCTGCGTGCCAGTGAGTTCAATGCCCGCATGATCATGGATAGTATTCCGGGCCTTGCCGAAAGGGTGTCGCCCGCCGGCGAGGCCGAAGTCGTCAATCGGCCCCTTTTGGAGTATTTCGGAAAGGATTTGGAAGAGCTAAGAAACTGGCGGTACACCGACGCGATTTATCCCGACGATCTTCCTCTCGCAATCGAAACCTTTAACAATTCAATCCCTACTGGCCGTCCGTTTGATTTCGAGCTTCGCCTCCGGCGCTTCGATGGCGTATATCGCTGGTTTCAGTCCCGAGGGCTCCCGCTGCGCGACCCTGAAGGGCAAATCCTCCACTGGTATGTTCTTCTAACGGATATCGACGATCTCAAGCACACGCATGAACAATTGCGCCGCAGCGAAGCATTCCTAGTTGAGGGCCACCGCCTCAGCCGCACGGGCACTTTCTCCTGGAGAGTGGAAACGGGCGAGATCAGGTGGTCGGAGGAGTTGTACCGCATCTTCGACTTTGCCCCAGATCTGACTGTGACTCTCGAATTGATCGGGAGCCGCGTTCCTCCCGAAGATCTCCCAATGCTAGGCGAAATGATCGACCGCGCCAAGCGAGGCGACAACCAATTTGAGTATGAACATCGGATTGTTATGCCCTGTGGTTCCACTAAATACATTCATCTGATAGGCCATGCAGTTCGCGATGCAGAGGGCCATGTCGAATACTTTGGCGCGGCGCACGACATAACACGACGCCGGATTGCTGAACAGGCGCTCGAAACGAGCGAGCGGAATCTCAGCATGATCATCAACACAATGCCCGCGCTGGCATGGTCTGCTCGTCCGGATGGCGAAGCGGAATTCTTCAACCAGCGCTGGCTAGACTACACCGGGCTCTCAGCGGAGCAGTCGCGGGGCTGGGGTTGGAAGTCCGCAATTCATCCCGACGACGTCAATGCAATTACTAATTATTGCCAATCAACTCTGGCGAGTGGCAAAGCGGCCGAAGCGGAAGCACGCATATGTCGTGTCGATGGTGCGTATCGATGGTTCCTTTTCCGCACTGACCCATTGCGAGATGAGTTGGGCAACATTGTCAAATGGTATGGCACAATCACCGACATCGAAGACCATAAACGCCTAGAGGAGACGCTACGCGCTAACGAAGTGTCCTTGAGGCAGATTGTCGATAACATTCCTGGATTCGTACATACAACGAGTGCAATGGGCGAGGTAGAGTTTCTCAGCCGCCAAACCATCGAGTATTTCGGCAAAACAAAAGAAGAGTTGAAAGATTGGTCCCGGCTGGGAATTGTTCATCCTGACGATCTTCCTCGCGTAATCGAGGCGTGGAAAAGAGCGATCGAAACGGGCCAGGATTATGAAGTAGAGCAGCGTAATCGACGCTTTGATGGCATTTACCGATGGTTTCAGTCTCGTGCCCACGGAGTCCAGAATGAGAAAGGTGAGATAACCGCGTGGTATTGGCTCAATACCGATATTGACGACCGCAAAAAGGCTGAGGAGGCTCTGCAGTCCAACGAGCGCAATCTAAGCCTGATCATCAATACGATGCCAACATTGGCATGGTCGGCGCTCCCTGACGGGTCTGCAGACTTTTTTAATCAGCACTACCTCGATTACATCGGACTTCCGTTGGAAAAACTGCTGGGCTGGGGCTGGACCATCGCGGTTCATCCGGAAGACCTGAACACCCTTTCCAGTGCGTGGCAATCGATTATGGCAGCAAGCAAACCGGGGGAAACCGAAGCGCGGCTGCGCCGATTCGACGGCGAGTATCGCTGGTTTCTGTTTCGCGCCAACCCAATGCGGGCTGAATCGGATGAGATTGTGAAATGGTACGGAACCAATACTGACATCAATGATCGAAAACGGGCCGAGGCGGAGGTCAAGGAATCCTACCTTCGCCTCGCCGAAGCCCAACAGCTAAGCAAAACCGGCAGCTTCATCACGGATTTGGTGGCAGATGACCACAACTGGTCCGAGGAGACCTTCCGAATCTTCGAGTTCGATCCCGGAACCAAGGTCACAGTGCAGATGATTCGGAAAATGATCCACCCAGAGGACCTGCCTTCGTTCGACTCCATGATCGCTCGCGCCATGACGGGCACGGACGTCGATTTTTCTTTCCGGTTCGTGACGCACCGAGGCGCCGTGAAGCACATTCGAGGCATGGCTCGTGTCATCGAGCATGTCGCAGGCCGACCACTGTTCATCGGCGCCCTACAGGACGTAACGGAAAGCAAGGTTGCCGAAGAAGCTCTGAACCGGGCACGGTCCGAACTCGCGCATGTGACGCGAGTGACGACACTGAATGCTCTGACTGCCTCAATCGCACATGAAATCAATCAGCCGCTCTCCGGCATCATCACCAACGCCAATACATGCCTTCTAGCGCTCTCTGAAGAACCTCCCGATTTCGAAGGTGCCCGTCAAACGGCACGGCGGATGATCCGCGATGGGAATCGTGCATCGGATGTGATCAGCCGACTGCGCACGCTTTACAGCAAGAAGGATTCGCGTCCCGAACCCACGGACTTGAATGAGGCTACCCAAGAGGTGATTTCCTTGTCGCTGAGTGATCTCCAGCGAAACCGCGTGGTTCTTCGCCACGAGCTAGCAGACGATCTACCTCTTGTCACTGGCGATAGAATCCAGCTTCAACAGGTTATTCTAAACTTGCTTCGGAATGCTTCGGACGCAATGAGAACAGTTGTCGACCGTCCGAGAGAGTTGCTTGTCAAGACCGAACGGGAAGAGGGCAGTCGGGTGCGCTTGAGTGTGAAAGACGCTGGAATTGGCTTCGATCCGGAAGCTGCGGACAAGCTTTTCGAAGCGTTCTACACAACGAAGGACGATGGGATGGGAGTCGGGCTGCATGTAAGCCGCTCGATTATTGAGGCTCATCACGGGCGTCTATGGGCAACAGTCAATAACGGACCCGGAGCTACGTTTTCGTTTGCTATCCCTTGCGCGCCTGAGGCTTAGTGGGACGAAAGTCACGCCGATCGGCCTGATAGGTCAACCAATACACCGTGATCCGAGTCCCGCTTATTGGGCGGCGCGAACCAGTACCAAAGTCGAATGGACGACACTGAGAATGTGGAAGATGATTCCATCATGAAGCAGGGAATGAACTTCACAGAACGTCCGCTTCTATCGGTAGTGGACGACGATGAGTCAGTACGCGAGTCGCTGCCAGACTTGCTCAGAAAATTTGGTTTTGCAGCTCGGGCTTTCTCGTCTGCGGAAGAGTTTCTCTCGTCCGATTCGGTTGGTGAGACCAAATGCTTGATCCTCGATGTTGCGATGCCAGGAATGACCGGACTCGATCTTCAAAGGGAATTGAAACGTCGGGGCCAACAAGTTCCTGTCATCTTCATAACGGCTCAGAAGGACTCAAAGCTCCGAGAGCAAGCGTTTGAGCAAGGTGCCGCGCAGTTCCTATACAAGCCATTTAGCGCCACGGCTCTGCTTGAGGCGCTGAAGGAAACGATGAAGTGAAATGAATCGTTCCCCCGATCTCAACCCAGGTGGGGCTAAAACGAAGAAACCTCCGCAGCCTTCGAAGGCTGAAGTGAACTCTCGACGGATCGAGCCCTCGTCTCCCATCGTATTTGTTGTTGACGACGATATCTCCGTACGCGAGTCCTTGGAGCTGTTGATCCGGAAGCAGGGATGGCAACCCAAGACATTTTCGTCTGGACAGGAATTCTTGGAAAGCGCGCGTGTGCTAGTTCCGAATTGCCTACTGCTTGATCTTTCTTTGCCCGGCCTGAACGGTCTCGACCTGCAGAAGCGTATCGTGATCGAACGGGCGGAAATGCCGATCATTTTCATCACGGGTTACGGCGATGTGCCCAAATCCGTAGAGGCGATGAAGGGCGGAGCGGCCGAATTCTTAACGAAACCGTTGAATCATGAAGTTCTACTAAGCGCGATCCGACAATCCCTCGAACGCAGCCGCCTCGCTCTCACGCGCCAGGCGGAGTTGCAAACGCTCCGCAACCGCTACGCCTCTCTTACTGCTCGTGAACGGGAGGTAATGGCGTGGATCGTTTCGGGTCTATTGAACAAACAGGTCGGTGGCCAGATGAACATTGCTGAGAGCACAGTCAAGGCGCATCGTGGTCAAGTAATGCAGAAAATGAACGCGGAATCTCTGGCGGACCTGGTGAAGATGGCCTCCAAACTTCGTGTTCCAGAGGCGACTCAGTCGTCTGGGCCGCAAAGCAAGAGTTGATCGTTCAATCGAACTCGAAGGAGAACAGACAATGCCGACAATTACGACAAAGGATGGTACGGAGATTTATTACAAGGATTGGGGGTCGGGACAATCTATCGTTTTCAGCCACGGTTGGCCGCTCAGCGCAGACGCATGGGAAGACCAGATGATCTTCCTGGGTGAGCGTGGTTATCGGTGTATTGCGCATGATCGGTGTGGTCACGGAAGATCGAGCCAACCTTGGCAAGGCAACGACATGAATACCTACGCTGACGATCTTGCGACCTTGGTCGAAAAGCTCGATCTAAGAAACGCGATTCACGTCGGCCATTCCACCGGCCTGCCTGTGCGGCCATCGGGTAGGTCAATACCCAGAAGCCTGCTTTCAGCAGCTCGACCGCTCCCATCGCCGAAAGGCTCTCTGTCTCTCTAATTACGGCTTCAAATTTGCCTGTTGAATGAACGCTGCACATTTATCTTTGCTCCGTATCGCCCAGCAAAATACATGCAACTTAGCAAATAAGGCCCTGTTGAACCACTCGGTTCACCACACCCAACGGAATAAGGGCGAGCACGAGAGCTTCTCGGCCGGAATGCAGGTGTGTTTCCGGAATCAAGATGGCGAGCACCTGGATACGGCCCGCGGTCAATAGGCGCAAATCTGCGCGGTTAGGTGTAGTAAAAATGTAGTAGTTTACCGTTCATATCCAATCAAAACGAGTGCAAACGGCACAAGTCGGGAGCGTTGTAACTGCTTGAGGAATATAGTAGAGTCCAAAATTTTCAGAACGGGTCAAAAGAGTAGTCAGGTTTTTTTTCTTGTCGCTGGCTGGTCGTCGACAAATCTCAACTCTAGTTGCTGGCGATCCCCTTGCGCTTTTCTTAATTCTTCGATCTGGGCTTGCATCTTGTTGACGGCTTCCACCACGGTGCTATCAAAAACCTTGATGTAATGTTCCTTCGTAACGTGTGGTTTCGAGTGGCGCAAGATGCGTTGCACCACCTTGTCCGGAGCGCCCATCGCATACAAGTTCGAGGCGAGACCTCGCCGGAACGCGTGTCATCCATACCACGGCAGATCGATAGCCTCGAGAGTTGGCCGAATCACGCGCCGCCCGAGTTAGTCGGCATTGATCGGACGTCGGTTACCGGAGTGAAAAACGACGCCCGTTTCCGGATTACCCATGGACCTGCGGTATTCGTCTAGGATTTCGGCCAAGGCCGGAATGACCGGGACGGAGTTGCGACTGGCACGCGTCTTTGGAGGGCTGATCACAGATCTCCAAATCGAACGGTTGATCGTCAATTCGGCGCCAATGTAATCGGTCCACTCGAGTCCGCGCAGCTCACCTAGGCGTAACCCGGCAAAGGCCGCAGTTGCGACCAGACCCTTCGCGATGAGCGGGAGCCGGTCGAGGATTTGAAGAACTTGGGTGAGATCGTAGGCATGCGTCTCTCCCGGCTCTCTGGCATCCCAGGGGATCAAAACGCCATCAACTGGGTTTGCCCCATCGAACGCTCCGTCGTTTTTGGCGAAGGTGAAGATGGTGCTGAGCACTGATTTGATGTGTTGCAACGTGGTTTTCGTAAGATCCCGCTCTTTCGCGATCGCGCGTAACATTCGACTGGCGTCCACAGTGCGGAATTCTCGCAAACGAAGCTCGCCGACGCGATTGCGGAGGTAATTGATCCAGATTTCCTGATGCCCTTTGCTAGTGCTGGCTCGACGCTCTTCCTTGGTCCAAGGCAAGTAAGCTCCCTCGACAAAGGCGGTTAACGTGATCCTTGAATTCGCACTGAGCCTATCGCGATTGACGGTTTGCATGAAGGATTCCCGACTCTTCTCGACTTCAAAAATATTGGAGAAGTCATTCGAGCGGCCGAGACACTTGGAGACGCGCTTAAGCTGGCTGGATCCGTCTGCCTGCGAGATTCGCTGGCGGTATTGGACGTACCATGCGCCATGGTCTTCGTATAGATAGCCCTTTTGATAATGGAATTTTACTTTCACGGATAGCTCCCATCTGCGGACGAAGCCGCACACCAATCATTTGTCCGTTGTGACGGCGGATAGCCAAAAAAAACCGAGCTGGGCGGATGTTGCTTGGATTAGAGTAGGTGCTCTCGGACGAAAGAATGGTGTCGAGCGGCGTTTCTGCCGAATCGTGATGAGGCCAACGGCTTATCGATGCGGAGGATTCAGGTTTGTTGGGTCTGTCATCGGCGGCGATACCAGAGAATCCGGCCATGCCTCAGAAAAAATAGGAACGGCAACCCTTCGCTCTCCATTATGGAAACTTCGAGCGACTGTCTGGAAAACCGCGGCCTCAGCCCTGACATCGCTGCGTGAAATGGCTTTACAACAACTTACAAGCACGCGGGGACTGCCAAACGCAGAGCAAGTCGTACAAGACCACTCGAATTGTGGGTTGGATTGTGGGTTGAGAAGACAGAGACCGACACCCCTGCCCTTCGAGGCGGCGAGAAGGAAGTGCTATGAAGTTTTCGGTGCAAGCTCTCCAAACCAGTAGGCGGCAGTTACTCCGCCATCCATCAGGAAATCGCTGCCGGTAATGAAAGCGCCATCCGACCCCATCAAAAGTGTACCGACCGTTCCGACTTCGTCCGGCGTTCCCGCCCGGCCGGCCGCCGACACTTCGAGCATTTTCCTGGTCATCCCGCCTAACGCTTTGGTTTCCTCTTGCACGCCGCAAGTCGATCTGCTATAAACTGAACCATATGGTTCAGTTTAACGAAACCCGCCTCGACGCTTCGTTCGCCGCGCTGTCGGACGCGACCCGGCGCG
>AR_comb_assmDRAFT_10095379_pt1 | contig 11017 bp, 6 predicted proteins | sample ArasoioldDNA_FD_10543 | JGI IMG/M metagenome (IMG submission 10543) | reverse complement strand
GGGCTTGCGCCCGCCGGTTTTCAAGACCGGTGCCTTAGCCATTCGGCCAGCCCTCCAACGTCTGTAACCTAGTCGGCGGTCCGCGTGTCCCAAAGCGAAATTGTGTCGTTTTGCGCGGCCCTTGCGGGCTTTCCCCACTTCGGTATATGTTCGGGTCCCCAAAGCGTTACACAATCGGGACCGGCGCATGTCGATTTCCCGCGTTCTCTTTCGACGTACTAGCAGCGCAGATCTGGAACTCGCGCCTGAGAGGTCCCGTTACGTGAGGGACTGTCCGGCCGAATCATTTTCTCGGGAAAATTTTCGCATATGAAACTGTCCGAAACCGCCATCAGCCGCCCGGTGCTCGCGAGCATGCTCTCGGGGGCGCTCGTCCTGTTCGGGATCATCGGCTACACCCGCCTCTCGGTGCGCGAGCTGCCCGACATCGACCCGCCCGTCATCTCCGTCACGACGACGCTTCCGGGTGCGAACGCCCAGGTCGTGGAGACCGCGGTGACCGACGTGCTCGAGGAAGAGCTCTCGACCATCCAGGGCATCCGCACGCTGAGCAGCCAGTCCGCGGAGCAGACGAGCAACATCACGCTCGAGTTCACGCTCGACCGGCCGGTGGACGTCGCCGCGCAGGACGTGCGCGACAAGGTGTCGCGCGTGCGCGGTCGGTTGCCGGTCGATGTGCTCGAGCCGGTGATCGCGAAGCAGTCGGCCGACGCGCAGCCGTTCTTCTGGCTGGCGCTCTCCAGCGAGAACCTCGACCTGATGCAGCTCTCCGACGTGGCCGACCGGTTGGTGAAGGCGCGGCTGCAGAGCCTGCCCGGCGTCGGCAGCGCGCAGATCTTCGGCGAGCGGCGCTACTCGATGCGCGTGTGGATAAACGCCGAGGCGTTGTCGGCGCGCGGGCTGACGGTGCAGGACATCGAAAGCGCGATTGCCTCCCGGAACGTCGAGATTCCCGCTGGGCGGATCGAATCTACCCGCCGCGAATTCTCGGTCCGCTCACTCGGCGAGCTCAAGACGCCGCAAGAGTTCGGGGAGCTGGTGGTGAGCAGCCAGGGCACGCAGCTCGTCAAGCTGAAAGACGTCGCGCGCGTGGAACTGGGGCCGGAGGACGATCGCTCGATCTTCCGGTGGTCGGGGCATCCTTCGGTGGCGATCGGCGTCGTGCGGCAATCGAAGGCAAATCTGATCAACGTCGCGAGACTGATTCGCGAAGCGCTTCCCAGCATTCAGCAGACGCTGCCGACCGGCGTGAAGCTCGAAAGCGCGTACGACGGTTCCCAGTTCGTCACGCATTCGATCGACGATGCGAAGCTGACGCTGCTCATCGCGGCGATCCTCGTCGTGCTGATCATCTTTGTGTTTTTGCGCAACATCCGGGCGACGATCATCCCCGGGCTCGCGATCCCCGCGTCGATCATTGCGACGTTTGCGATCATGTACTTCCTGGGATTTTCAATCAACAACTTTACGCTGCTCGCGCTGACGATCGCGATCGGGATCGTCGTGGATGACGCGATCATCGTGCTCGAGAACGCATTCCGACACCAGGAAGAATTGAACGAGGCGCCCGAACAGGCGGCGATAAACGGCACCAACGAAATCGGATTCGCCGTCATCGCCACGACCATTGCGCTGGTCGCCGTGTTCTCACCGCTCGCGTTCCTGACCGGCACCGCCGGTCGGTTGCTCAGCGAGTTCGGCGTCGCCGTCGCGGGTGCGGTCGTCATTTCGGGGTTCGTGGCACTGACGCTGACGCCGATGCTGTGCGCCAAGATCCTCCGCATGCAGCACCAGCATGGTCGGATCTTTCAGATGTTCGAGCGCGGCTTCAATGCGCTGTCGGAGCGATATGCACGGCTGCTGCGCACGGCCGTCCATCACCGTGCGATCGTCCTGCTCGGCACGCTGGCGATCGTCGCTGTGTCCGTCGTCCTATTCCTGGTTTATCCGCGCACGCGGCTCCAGAGCGAGTTGATTCCGGAAGACGATCGCGGGTTCTTCTTGATCGTCGTCCGTGGCCCCGAAGGCGCGTCGCTCCCCTATACGGACAGCTATACCCGTCAGGTGGAGCAGATCGTCGGTCGTACCCCCGGCGTGCACGGGTATTTCACGATCGTCGGCGGCTTCGCGGGCGGCGTCAACAGCGCGTTCGTCGGCGTGATCATGGAGGATTGGGGCAAGCGTCCTCCCGTGAAGCAGACGATCGGCGGGCTCTTCCCACAGCTCATGGGAATACCCGGCGTCCTGGCCTTCCCGTACGCGCCCGGTGCGATCGGTTTCTCTCAGCCGGTCCAATTCGTCGTGCAGAACCCCGATTTCGCGAAGCTCACCGACATGATGGGGCCGTTCGTAGGCCGGGTGTCGCAAATCAAGGGCTTGGCGAACGTCCAGACCGACCTGTTCGTAAACAAGCCGGAGCTGCGGGTGACGTTCGATCGTGACCGCGCCGAGGACCTGGGTGTGCCGGTGCGCGACGTCGCGAGCGCCTTGCAGACATTCCTCGGCGGCCGACGCGTGAGCACGTTCACGCGCAACGACAAGCTCTACTATGTGATGGTGCAGCTCGATCCCAAGGATCGCGCGACGCCGAGCGACATGGGGGGGATCTACCTGCGCGGCAAGACTGGGCAGCTGGTACAGCTCGATGCGCTTGCCAACGTGCAGGAAGGCGTCGGCGCGCGGCAGATCAACCACTTCAACCGAATCCCTTCGTTCACGTTGTCGGCGTCGCTGATGCCGGGGCTCGCGCAGGGCGAGGCGCTCGATTCCATCGACGCCGTCGCCAGACAGATGCTGCCGCCCGGGACGACGACGGCACTATCCGGTGAATCGCGTGAGTACAAGGAAAGCGGCAACGCGATCTACTTCGCGTTCTTGATCGCGATCATCGTAGTGATCATGGTCCTCGCCTCGCAGTTCGAATCGCTGGTGCACCCCTGGACGGTAATGCTCGCCGTCCCGCTCGCCGTGACCGGTGCGTTGGCGACGCTGAAATTCGTCGCACTGCTGGAGCCCACCTTCATCGGGAGGCTCCTGAACTTCTCAGGGGCGACGATGAACCTGTACAGCCAAATCGGGATGATTCTGCTGATCGGGCTGGTCTGTAAGAACTCCATTCTGCTCGTCGAGTATACGAACCAGCTGAAGGAGAAGGGTCTCGACACGATCAGCGCGGTGCTGGAGGCGGGCCGGATCCGGCTGCGTCCGATTCTCATGACCTCAGTGGCGACGATCATGGGCGCGTTGCCCGTGGCAATCGGGGTGGGCGCGGGATCCGATTCGCGCAAGCCGCTGGGCTACGCGATTGTCGGCGGCGTGTTCTTTTCGACGGCCCTCACACTGTTCGTCGTGCCGGTGGCGTACGTGGTCTTCGATTCGCTCCTGAGCCGCTCGAGAGAAAGACGGGGGACGTTGGTTCCGGTCGAAGGGGAGGGCGACTGATGCTGGCGCTGGTACTCGCCCTGCAGGCAGCCGTCTCGTCCGGACCGCCGGACTCGCTGCCGCGAGTCACACTGACCGAAGCGTTGCAGCGCGCCGCTCTGCTCGATCCAAACTACGTGGCGGCACAGGGCCAGGTCGACAACGCGGCCTGGGCTCGCCGCAACGCCTTCACGGCATTCGTGCTGCCCTCGGTTGCGATCGGGGCGAACCTGCAGAAGACGAATCCGGCGCAGTTCTTCTTCACCAACAAGATCATCCAGGTGGACCAGACCTGGACGGCACAACTGATCGCCCGCTACGACGTGTTTACGGGCGGCCAGAAGTTCGCGGAGCTGTCACGTTCGGGCGCTGCGCTCGCGGGAGCGCACGCGGACGAGCTCCGTCAGCGTTTTGCCACCGCGGAGCTGACGGAGTCGGACTACTATGCGGTGCTCGCGAACACCGAGCTCGATCGCGTGGCGCGGGAACGGCTGCGGCGGGCTCAGGAGCAGCTCTCGGTCGCGCGCGCCCGTGTGCTGTCGGGCGCCGCGGTGTCGACCGATTCTCTCAACCTGCGGCTCGAGCTCGCGCGGGCCCAGGTCGGGCAGCTGCAGCAGGAATCGGCGCTGCGCGTCTCACGGCTCCAGCTGGGTCGCCGCATCGGCGCGGCCGGTCCGGTCGATGCAGCGCCGCTCGACACGGCCGCGGCGCCCGAGCTGCCGATCTCGCTGGCGGATGCGATTGCCGAAGCCGCGCGTCAGGGGCCGGAATATCGCGTCGCGGCGGCCAACGAGCGCGCGGCGAGCGCGGCCTACCGGTACGAGCTCGGGAACTACCTGCCCCACGCGGCGCTGACGCTCAACGCCGTGGCGCTCGACACACTGTTTTATCCGAGTTTCTTCAAGCAGTCGACGCTGACGCTCGGCATCTCATTCCCGATCTGGAACAACGGCCAGCGGGAGCTGAATCTCTCTCGCGCCCGCACCATCAAGAATGTCGCCCGCGCGACCCGCGAGGACATGGATCGGGCGGTGTTGCCGGACGTGACCGCCGCCTATGACGCCTACGAGACGGCCCGCGCGAGTGCCGTCGTGGCGCGCGACGCGCAGACCGTCGCGCGCGAGAACTTCCGCGTGCAGCAGACCCGCTATTCCGCCGGAGCCACGACGATTCTCGACCTGATCACGTCGCAGGTCGCGCTCTCGGAAGCCGATGCGGCGCGCGTGCAGGCCGAATATTCGAGGCGCCTGGCTCTCGCGGGCCTCGAGACCATTTTGGGCCGTCGACTCTTTAGCGACAAAGGAACACCCTGATGTCGTACCGCACACTTGCCGTACTCGCGATCGTCGCGGTAATCGCCGCGTGCACCAAGGCCAAAGGTGGGAGCCCGGCTGCGGGTGGAGGTGCGCCCGGTGGAGGCATGCCGCCGATGCCCGTCGAAGTCGCGGTCGCCAGCCGCGACACCGTGGTGGACGCGGTCGCGGCGACGGGACAGATCGAAGCGATCCAGTCGATCGAGGTGCATCCGGAGGTGCAGGGCCGGATCACGGACATTCTCGTGGGCGAAGGGCAGCCGGTCGCCGCGGGGACGCCGCTCTTCAAAGTGGACGACGCCGAGCTGAAGGCTCAGGTGGAGCAGGCTGACGCGGATCGCCAGCTCGCGCGCCAGGCTCTCGAACGCGCCAAGCAGTTGATCGCGCAGAATGCGTCGTCGGCGGCAGATCTCGAGCAGGCCCAGGCGAAGGCCAAGGGGGCCGAGGCGAACTACGATCTGCTGAAGACGCGTCTCGATCGCACCGTGGTGCGCGCGGCGTTCGCGGGACTCGTGGGGCGGCGGCTCGTCAGCATCGGCGCATACGTCAACTCACAGACGTCGCTGACGACGTTGCAATCGGTGAACCCGCAGTACGCCAGCTTCAAGGTACCGGAACGGTACGCCGATAAGCTGCGCCGCGGCCAGCTCGTGAGCTTCCAGGTCGCCGCGCTGCCGGGCAAGAACTTCTCCGGTGAAGTGGTCTTCGTGGATCCGGTCGTCGAGCTGCCGGGACGCACCATCCTGATCAAGGCGCGCGTGCCGAATCCCGAGCACCAGCTGCAGGCCGGAATGTTTCTCGAGGCGCGTCTGGCCACCGAGATTCGCCCCAACGCGGTGGTCGTGCCCGAGGACGCCCTGCTGCCGATGCAGGGGGCGACGTTCGTCTGGGCCGTGAAGGACGGGCACGCGGATCGCCGGCAGGTGTCCGTCGGCGTGCGTACGTCAGGCTGGGCCGAGCTGCAGAGCGGCGTCGAGGCGGGGGAACAGGTGGTGGTCGGCGGGGCGGAGCGGTTATTCCCCGGCGCCCCACTGATGCCACAGGTCGTCGATCGCCGGCGTGGCGCGGCGACCGGGCAGGAGTCGACCTCCGCGACGACCCGTCCAGCTGGCGGCGGTGGAACTACCGCCAAGCCGGATTCGACCAAGAAGCGTTAGTGGACCGGCCGCTCCGGCAGCGGCTGGAGCCGCGTGTCGGTGTTGCCGAAGACCGACTGCGCGATCTGCTGCGCGCGGGCCGCGAGCGCGCTTTGCGACGGCTGCAGCTCCTGCGCCATCGCGTAGTACGTCAGCCCGTACAGCTGGAGAATTCCCTCCGAGGGCTTGTCCACCCAGCCGCGCGGCCGCTGGCGCGCGGCGGCATCCGAGTGATAGACGTCGAACAGTAGCCGCGTGGTTCTCGGCATGTTCACGTAGCCGTACGACTGCACCGGTTTGATGCTGTCGTTCGGCGCCAGCTCCTGCGGGCGCAACACGCGCGCGAAGCCCTGACCCTCGAGATGGGCCGTGAGCCCAAACTGATCGGCGTAGAGGCCGACGGTGCGTGAGAAGTAGATCGGCCGCTTCCCGAGCTGGTCCTTGATCACCTGCAGCACGATGACGTCGGCACGCTCGACGTAGGGTTTGCCGAGCTGCTGCGGATCGAGGGCGACGTCGATCCCGCCGAGGTGCGCGACGCGCTTTTGGTCGAGGATGTAGAACTGCTCGAGTGCCGCCAGCTGCTCGTCGCTGAAGCTCATCAGCTTGCCCTCAGGCTTCGGCCACGAACGGCCGCGATAGATCGCGGGCGCGTTTGCGCTGTCGAACGTGGCCAGCGGGCGGCGCTGCAGCTGCCGGACGTACCAGTCCGTGTTGGCAAGTGAGAGATTGACGATCGTCACGTCCTGGCGGACGTGCTCGACTTCCTGCGCGTACCACAGCGGGAATGTGTCGTTGTCCCCCGCGGTCACCAGCACGCCGTACGGCTCGACCGACTGCAGCAGGTCGACCGCGAAGTCACGGGCCAGCGTCTCGCCTTTGCGGGACGCCGTGAGATGATTGCCGAACAGCGGAATCAGGGCGAGCGCGAGAACCGGCGACCCGTACATCAAACGGCGGCTCTCTTCGGGCTGCCGCTCGCGGAACCAGTCGGCCAGTGCTTCCATCGCCCACGCGAGCCCGAGCGCCACCCAGATGCCCCAGAGCGCGAACGATACCATGAAGAAGTAGTCGCGCTCGCGCACCTCATGAGCCGCCACGCCTTGCTCGCCGTGCAGCGAGTAGCCGTACTTGAAATTCAGGTAGAACACGAGCGCAAACGTGAAAAAGAAGACGAGCATCGTCATCGCGAGCGCGGTCCGTTTGTTCGCCAGCCAATGCCGGATAGCGCCCAAGCCGCCGATCAGGAAAAACAGGATCGCCAGCAGCCGCTGGGCGATCTCGGACGAGTCGTGCGCGAATTGCCATTTGAAATACTGCGCGTAGTTGGCGAGCTGAGCCCAATACAACGTCAGCGTATGGCCGGTGTTGCCCGCGCCCGGCGGCTGCGTCGGATTGTCGAAGATGGACGGCTTGCCGTATTGCTGGCGCGAGAGTACCGCCCAGAAGGCCTGCCAATTCGTGGGCTCACCCTCGTTGATGGGCGGGAAGAAATGCGCCCGGATCGGGAGATAGGCGTAAACCGACAGGCCCACCACCGTCACCAGCAGCGCCGTGACGGCGAACGAGGCGTTCCCGGCCATGATCGCGAACACCAGCGCAGCGGCAAACACGATGCCGGCCGCGGCAATAAACTCCCAATGCTCGAGCCCGAGCGACAGGAGCAGGGCCCACACGCCGAAGAAAATGAAGAACTGCGACCACTCGATCGTGCGCTCGGCGTCGGCCCGCGGGCGTTCCGGGCGTAGCGGCGGATAGAGCAGCACGCCCACGACGGGGCCGACCAGCACACCCATCATGTGGTTCGTCGCGGTCAGCGCGAGCAGATAGATGATGAGCAGCAGGTAGTGATCGTGCGCTTCACCGGCCGGCTGGTCGTCCCAGCGCACAATGAGCCAGAGAATGAGCGCGATCGACAGCAGACTCAGCGTGTAGACCTTCTCGTTCACGACCGACTGGTTCCACACCGTGAACACCGTCGCCGAAACGAGCGCGCCGGCGAGTGCCGCCGCGCGCCGCGCCCACTGGACTCGCACGAACGACTGCAGCCAGCGGTCTGCGACCAGGAACCAGCACGCCGCGGACACGGCGCTCGTCACCGCGGCGAACAGATTGATGCGTGCCGCGTAGCCCGTCATGAACGGCAGCAATCCGAAGACGTGCGCGACCAGGACGAACAGCGGATTTCCGGGCGGATGCGGAATGCCGAGCGTGTATGCGGCGGCGATGTATTCCGACGTGTCCCAGAACTGCGTCGTCGGCGCCAAGGTGGCGACGTAGAGAATGAGCGCGCCCACAAACACACCGGCCGCCATCAGATACGGCGGATGAACGGCGCTGGACTGCGCGGCCAGGGAGTAGTCGAGATCCGGCCGCGCCGGCGTCGTTCGATTCGGATAGGTCATCGTCATAAGCCCAATAATCTAGTGTCGGAACTGCCGCATACCGGTCAGGATCATGGCAAGGTCGTGCTCGTCGGCGGCCGCGATGACCTCGTTGTCGCGGACCGACCCCCCCGGTTGAATGATGGCCGTAACACCGGCCGCAGCCGCTTCGTCCACGCCATCCCGGAAGGGAAAGAAGGCGTCGCTGGCTAGTACCGTACCGCTGGTATCGTGCCCCTGCTTTTTCGCCTTGTGAACGGCCAAAAACGACGAGTCGACCCGGCTCATTTGGCCGGCGCCGATGCCGATAGCGGCTTCCTCGCGGACCAGAACGATGGCGTTGGACTTGATCGATCCCACCGCCGCCCAGGCGAACCGCAAGTCGTTCCATTGCGCATCGGTAGGTCGGCGCGTCGTGGCGATGCGCCACTTGGACTCGTCCGCAATATCGCCAAAGCGGAAGCGATCCTGCACCAGAAAGCCGCCCCGGATGCGTTTGAAATCGAGCGTCGGGTCGGCGCCGGGGCGGGGAAGCTCGACGACGCGCAGATTTTTCTTTTCTTGAAATACCTGAAGCGCGTCCGCATCCACGCGCGGCGCCACCACGACCTCCACGAACAGCTCTCGCATCGCCTCGGCGGCGGCCCGATCGACGACCGTGTTGAACGCGATCACCGAACCAAAGGCCGACGTCGTGTCGGTCGCCAGCGCGCGCTGGTACGCGTCGGCGGCGTTGCGGCCCAGCGCGATGCCGCAGGGCGTGGTGTGCTTGATGATGACGCAGGCCGCGCGCGAGTCCTTGTTGTGCCAGGGCGCGATCGCCATCACGGCGGCGTCGACGTCGAGCAGGTTGTTGAACGACAGCTCCTTGCCGTGGAGCTGACGCATGTCCCGGATCCCCGGCTCGTCCGTCACGTACAGCGCGGCGCGCTGGTGCGGATTCTCGCCGTAGCGCAGCGGCTGTTGGCGCCGCATCACCGCACTCAGCACCGGTGGCAACGACTCCTGCGAGCGCGACAGATAGCCGAGGATCGCGGCGTCGTACGCGGCGGTATGGGCGAAGACTTTCGCCGCGAGCGCCTGTCTGAGCTCCTGGTTCCCCGGGCTTGCGCCCGGGGTCAGCCGACCCTCTTTCAGATTCGAGACGACCATCGAGTAATCATCGGGATCGACCACGACGATGACCGCCTGATGATTCTTCGCGGCCGAGCGGAGCATCGACGGACCGCCGATGTCGATCTGCTCGATCGCCTGCGCGAACGTGGTCTCCGGCTTGGCGACGGTCTCTTGAAACGGATAGAGATTGACGGCCACGAGATCGATCGGCGTGATGCCGTGCTGTTTCATCGCGGCGACATCTTCCGCGTGATCGCGTCTCGCTAAGAGTCCGCCGTGGACTTTGGGATGCAGGGTTTTGACCCGTCCGTCCATCATCTCGGGAAATCCCGTGACGTGATCAATCGGAATGACGGGCACACCCTCGCGCTGCAGAGCCTCGGCTGTGCCGCCGGTGGAGACGATCTCCCACTTCAATGCGACGAGATCCTTGGCGAACTGCACAACTCCACGCTTGTTCGAGACGGAGATCAGCGCTCGACTCACCAGTCCTCCGCGACTGCACGCACCAAGTCGGCCAGACTGACCAAGTCCTTCAAGTCCACGACCTCCGCAGGGGAATGGGAGTATCGGAGCGGCCACCCCATCGGCACGTCCACGACACCGAATTGCGTAAACGTCGAGCCATCGTTGCCGCCGTTCGTCGTGCCGATCTGGAGCGCAATCCCGCGGGCCCGGGCAATGGCCGCGAGCGAATCGACATAGGCCGGTGGCGTGATCGAGGAGTTGTCGAGCGCGCGCGCGACGGCGCCCTTGCCGATCGGTGCCACCGCAAAGTTGTCGAGCTCGAGCGGCGAATCGGCGGAGACAAACGTGTCGATCGCGTGCACGCGCCGGGTCGTGGTGCCGAGCTGGTGCGCCGCCGCGTCGGCGCCCTCGAGGCCGATCTCTTCGCGCGTACTAAAAAGGAAAACGACGGGATGCTTGAGCTTGCCGCGATCGAGCCGGCGCAGCGCCAGAATCAGTGCCGCGCACCCCATGCGATCGTCGAACGAGCGGCCGGTGGCGCGTGTGCCGGCCAGTCGCACGTACTGCTTCGGCATCGTCACCGTCTCGCCGACTTTGACGCCGAGCGACTCGGCGCCGGCGCGCGAGGCAGCTCCGACGCTGACGCGCAGCGGCGGCGGAGTGCGACGCGTGAGTCCGGTGTCGCGCGGCAGAAAGATGCCCGGGATGTCGCTGCCGCCCTCGCGGTGAATCAGCGCCGGCTGACCCTCGAAGAGCGACAGGATGAAGCCGCCGCGATTGCGGATCGTGAGCGTACCGTCGGCATTGATGGTGTCCACGCGGAAGCCGATCTCGTCCAGGTGAGCGACGATGACGACCGGACCGCTGCCCTGGCCCGTTGTGACCCACACGTTGCCCGCGCTGTCGATATCCGGCTTCGCCCAGCTCGGCAAGAGTCGCTGAACCGTCGCACGCACGGGCGCTTCCATGCCGGACACGCCGTAGCTCTCGACGAGCTCGCGGAGAACCGATTGGGCTTCGGAGATGCGGCTCGTGTCCTGGCATGCAAGTCTGCAAGTCGGCACGACTGCAAGCAGACCGAACATGCCAAACGCTCGTGCCGTGCGGACATGCCGACGTGTAGCGCTCATTGGCCTCCTCCCGCCCAGCGCACGATATCGGCGGCCATTGCCTGGACATC
>AR_comb_assmDRAFT_10162388_pt1 | contig 11019 bp, 8 predicted proteins | sample ArasoioldDNA_FD_10543 | JGI IMG/M metagenome (IMG submission 10543) | reverse complement strand
CAACGTGTTCACAAGCAATGGAGCAGAAAAATAATTCCATTCAGGGAAAAACGAAGTGATCAAAAGGTAGGCCATCGCCGGCAGGTAATTGGCGCGGCTCATCATCCTATAATCGTTCAGCAGCCTGGTAAGCGTGATGGCCTGTGTGAAAAGCAGTATGAAGGCCAGGGCAGGGTAAATGATTGGGGTCGTTTTGCCGGTAGGTTCGAGGAACTTCAAAATACTATGAAATAGGACTCCGTCTTTCGGCTGAATCAGTGGAACGTGGGGATGCAAAAACATCGGCAATTTTATGAGCAAGCCGAAGAACAGCAATACTAGAAGATTGGCTGGAGTTTTTTGTCTGAAAATCCCTACCACGGATATGGACTATGTTGGTTTGGTTTAGTTAAAATCAATTTTAGCAAAGCAAATATTATTTCTGTATATACACGGAATAATCATTTGATGAGCACTGACCTGTTTGCCATATTTGGCCATAAACTCAAATCCCTTATCCAGGTTTTTTAACGTCGGGTTACGACTAACCTCACCTTTAGGCGTGATTGCATAATCGTTCAGCAGGTTCATTCTTCTTTCCTCCAGGTTAAATAGGAAATGAAGTTGTCCGCCAGTGTTCATTACCTGGTAAGAAATGAGGTCATCCGATTCGTCATCGTACTGTTCTTTTGCAATCACATTGTTCCACTGTATTTTTCCGTCCTTGTCAAAAGAAAGGATCACAATATTATCTGCATGATACCGCACATTATTATAATTGCTAGAGTATCTCGACCGATACCATGAACTGTTGTAATAGGGAGAGTAGCTGTAATAGTCAATTGGACTTATGAAAGGCGAACCATAGAGGTAATCCCAGCGATTCCAGTTGTTGTATCGGGAAGTAGTGTAAAACGCCTCGCTCCCGATAATAAAACCGCCATCTCTCTTCACAATCACGTTGCGAATAAAATAATCATTGAAGGCCATTTTTAAATTATTCTCACCGCGCGCATCCCTTCTTAACTCGTCGCCGAAGATCACCGTATTTTCCAATTGCGTCTGGCCGCTCGTTTTATCCCAAACATAAAAATAAAAGCCGTCAATATTACCCCGACGCTCTTTGTAATAAAAAGATGTTATAAAGTAACGCTTGTTGTAATTGTCGACTTTGACATGTATTTCATCGAGAAATTTTTTATCAATATCAAGATTTTCTATCAGAAATGAATCTGCATCCGCTGATTTTATAACCATTGAAGCATGAGTTATGATGTCGCTATTCTGGCGTGAAAACTTGGCGAAAACAAAATCGCCAACATTGTCCACGTTGAACTCATCCAGGTAATCATTGTGTTCATCCATCGGCATCGTAAGCGCAGTCCGCTTCAAAAGAAGCAAACTATCATCGAAAAGATTTGTCGTGATAAGGTATCTTTCTTTGTTTTTGCTGTTGATCTTAAAGACCATGATCTTGGTCTTGTCTTCACTTGAGATGACGTTATAGACTTTGTTGTTATTTGCAATGCCAATGTGAGTCGTGTCAAGTAGAATAAAATCTGATATTTTTTTTCCTTGCCCGTCGATTTTCACCGCTTCACAGTAAACGGTATTTCTTTTTTGATATTCATAAATCACATAGCAAAACTCATTGTATGGGAAAAAATTTACATTGATCAAATGTTCGGTGGGAATATAATCCTGCTCCACCTTCCCGACGGGTTTCATCTCATTATTGAACAAAGTAATCCAGTTCTTTGACTTGCTATTTTTATAAACCAGGAAGTTTCCCTGGATCTTGCCTACCACTTCAAAATTCATTCTGCGATTATCGTCTTTGTCGGGCTCGGAGTAAACGATTCTCTGAGCATGAAGCGAATTACCAATAGCCAACACAACAGCCAAAATAAAAATCACAGGCCTCATAATACTCTGATTTTTTGCGTATTAAAATTAAAGATTGCCGGCAAAATTGCCGTTTTTATTTTGCGTTTAATGCCACCCCGTTGTTAATTACGTGTTAGAAGACAAGAAAACAATAACTAAGGTTGCCCGGTCGTCATTTTTCGTTGACGCATCCGCGCGTCGCAAATTGTGTTTGTAAATTATTTTGGATATACATTTGCAGGATGTCCTGTAATTTAAAAGGCAAACCACGATATAAACAATTTCGCAAAACGTGAGAATACCGACCAATAGAGTCACTATCGCCGGATTACTTGTTGCCCTCGGAATAATTTATGGAGATATAGGCACTTCACCTCTCTACGTTTTAAATGAAATCATCAATGGGAAGGTCATTAACGAGGAGTTGATCCTTGGAGGTCTGTCTTGCATCATTTGGACTTTGACACTGCAGACAACAGTGAAGTATGTGATTTTGACGTTGCAGGCTGATAACAAGGGTGAGGGCGGCATTTTTTCGCTGTACGCCTTAGTGCGAAGGCAAAAACGTTGGCTTGTTCTTCCCGCCATGCTGGGGGGCGCTGCGCTAATAGCCGATGGTATGATCACTCCTCCAATTTCGGTGACGGCAGCCGTCGAAGGCTTGCGTCAATTACCTGGTATTGGGGTGATCGGAGATTGGACTATTATTTACATTGTCCTCGGCGTTCTTACGTTGTTGTTTTTTGTTCAGCAGTTCGGGACTGCATCTATCGGCAGATTGTTTGGACCTATAATGTCACTTTGGTTTTTAATGCTTGCCGTTGTCGGCATTAGTCACCTCGCGGATGATTGGTATATTTTGAAAGCGTTTTCCCCTCATTATGCCATACGATTGGTCACCCTTTATCCAAAAGGATTTTGGATACTCGGAGCGGTTTTTCTATGCACAACCGGTGCTGAGGCACTATACTCTGACCTGGGCCACTGCGGAAAATGGAACATTCGGTACTCATGGATTTTTGTAAAGACCTGCCTGATTTTAAATTATCTCGGGCAGGGCGCCTGGCTATTGGCTCACTACCGTAACCAGGTTTTTGACGTATCAATTGGAAACCCTTTTTATGGAACTATCCCGGAGTGGTTCCGGTTGTTTGGAATCTTGATTGCAACCGCTGCGGCGATTATTGCCAGCCAGGCTTTAATCAGTGGATCATTTACGCTGGTGAGCGAGGCTATGCGTTTGAACCTGTGGCCTAAGCTGCGAATCGGGTACCCAACAGAAGAGCGCGGACAACTGTATGTCCCCGGAATGAACTTTCTATTGTTTTTTGGCTGCATAGGAATTACGCTCTATTTTCAGAAGTCGACAAACATGGGCGCAGCATATGGATTGGCAATCACCCTTTGTATGATCGCCACTTCAATTTTGTTTGCTAATTTTCTTATTTCGCGAAGGGTAAAACCCGGACTGATTTATCTATACCTCTCTGTTTACCTCTCCATCGAATTAAGTTTTCTCTTTGCCAATCTGAATAAATTTCCGCACGGCGGTTATGTGACATTAATTGTTGGTGGCGGATTATTCTCCATAATGTACATATGGTTCAGAAGTCGAAAAATCAAAAACCGTTACGTGGAATTCGTCAGGCTGGAAAATTACATCCCTAAGATCCAGGAGTTGAGCAACGACAGGTCGGTGCCAAAGTATGCAACGCATCTTGTTTACCTCACAAGCGCTGACAATCCTAAGGAGATCGAACATAAAATTATCTATTCGATTCTCAACAAAAAACCAAAGCGTGCCGATATCTATTGGCTTGTACATGTCGACACACTGGATGATCCATACACTTCCGAGTACAGAGTTGACCACATCATTCCCAACGACATTATCCGGGTAGAATTCAGACTGGGATTCAGAATCGAGCCGAGAATTAATCTCATGTTTAGGAAAGTAGTGGAAGACCTCGTAGCCAATAAAGAGGTGAATATTACAAGCCGGTATGAAAGCCTGGAAAGAAGCAATATCGTCGGCGACTTTCAATTCATAGTCTTGGAAAAATACCTGAGCCAGGATAATGATTTGCCAATCGTGGAAAGATTCATCATGAAACTTTATTTCTGGTTAAAAGAGATCAGCCTCTCCGAGGAACGAGGTTTTGGCCTGGATGTGAGTAACGTTACTGTTGAGAAATTCCCTCTGATCGTTGCGCCTGTGTCGAATATGAAGTTGAAAAGAGTTGAAGATTGATGGTTATTATTCCTTGTTCATTATTGAGTTGTTGACCTAAGTTTGGAGATCCCGAAATGATTCCAAGGTCACCAGCCCGGCAGATCGAGTACGCGGGAATGAATACCAGGCTCCGCGTCAGCAATAATCAATAATATTGCAAGCAAAGAATCAAGCCAACTCTAATTGCCCTCATTCATCTGGTATATTATCCTGGGCTTCGTTGCAGTTTCTCTTGTCGTATATTTTTTCCAGGACAAATTCATTTTCAAGCCGGAAAAACTGAAGCAGGATTTTCGGTTTCGTTACGATATTCCGTTTAAGGAATTATTCTTTGACATAGAGCCCGGGGTGCGCATTAATGCGCTTCACTTCTATCGTGAACAACCCTTTGGTCTGATTCTCTATTTTCATGGCAATACCAGGAGTATAAAAGGGTGGGCTCGTTACGCCCGTGATTTTTACAGGTACAACTATGATGTAGTGCTTGTGGATTATCGTGGGTTCGGAAAAAGCACAGGCAAGAGAAGTGAAAAGGAAATGCTCAGCGACACGCAAGTTGTGTATGAAAATCTTTTAACTAACTATGCAGAGAACCACATTATTGTCTACGGCCGCAGCCTTGGAAGTGGATTTGCTACCAAAGTTGCGTCAGAAAACCAACCTCGTTACCTGATCCTGGATTCACCTTTTTACAATTTCACCCGGGTGGTTGAACGATTTTTACCAATTCTACCCATACGTTATGTGTTACGTTATCACCTGCGTACTGATAAATGGATACTTCAAGTAAAATGTCACACCTACATCATTCACGGAACAAAGGACCGGCTAATACCTATCAGGCATAGTGAGGCGTTGCAAAAATTAAATCCGCATAAGATCACGCTTATTCGCATTCAAAATGGAGGCCATAATAACCTTCCGAAGTTTGACGAATACCACAATTTCATTCGTGACATTTTGAAATACTAAGTGGCCGTCAATTTTGTGTTCACGGCAGAGACAAGGCTGCCTTGTCTGTGCAAGACGACAATTATTTAACCAGGCTATCAAAATCAGCACAAAACCCAGTAAATCTCCTTAAGATTGTCTCGTAATACTACGACCGGAATAATAATACTGCTTAACCTTCGTTATCGAATCTGTTAACAATGACCTAATTCAGTACCGAACCCATTACAAGCCGTAATCTTTGAGCGTCAATTTAAAAAATGATGTTTATGAAAAAAATCTACTCCGTCCTCTTTCTTTTGCTAACTGTTTGGATGATCAGTTGTAAATCACCGAGCAAATTATATAACAAAGGGAATTACGACGAAGCTGTGCAGACAGCTATTAAAAAACTGCAAAAGGATCCGCATGATCCGAAACTTCAGTCCGTTGCAAGAGATGCTTATCATTACGCTGTTACAGATCACGAAAACCAGGTTCGCCGCTACGCAGAAACCGACAACGAATTGAAGTCCGAGTCGATCTACAACGAATATGCAGCGTTACAGAATTTGTACAATTCAATCTTCAGATCGCCCGGCGCGTTCGAAGCAATTCACCCGACTGATTATTCGTCCTATTTAAATGAATATGGAGCCCAGGCAGCTGACGTGCATTATAACAAAGGAGTAAAATGGATGAGCTACAATGACCGGCAAAGTTATAAGTCAGCCTACCATGAATTCCAGGCCGCGACTCGGCTCAAGCCCGGCGATCCAACCATTGAGCAAATGCTGAAGGAATCTTACGACGCAGCCCTTACCCGTGTCGTCATTCTTCCTGCTAATGACTATGGGGTCTCTTATAGTTCCTATAACTACCAGTTGAGGAATTATGACAATGATATTTTCCGCGTTCTTCAAAACGCTGGCTGCAATGAGTTTGTAAAATTTTATTCTTCTGCAGAAGCTCAAACGCAAAACATCATCCCGGATGAATATGTGGAAACCCATTTTACTCAAATAAATCTTGGGAGAATAAATGATACTTACTCAACGAAGGAGGTGTCAAAGGATGTTGTGGTGAAAGAAACGGTGTACAAACCTGATTCAGTAATACAACAGTTTGGAAAGGTAAAAGCAACGATCACAACCACGCAAAGAACGATTTATTCCGAGGGCATCATGAGCATCAGCATTCGTAACCGCGCCGGGCTGAATTTATTGAATGAAAAAATTGTCGGTACAAATAATTGGACCAGTCAATTCAGCACGTACACCGGAGATGAGCGAGCCTTAAATGACGACGACAAGACATTGCTCAACAAAGCAAAACAGGATCCTCCTAAGGAAGAAGCAACCATGAAGTCGATCAAAGACAATGTTTATGGGAACTTCATTGCTCGCCTAAGAAGTTTTTATGGTCGTTATTAATCACGCTAATGAGCGCTAATTGGTGCTAATGGGCGCTAATCGACGCCAATAGGCATTAATGAGTGTCAAGGGACGTAAAGGCGTCTGCCCACCATTGAGCAACTGAACCCACATTAACGATGCAAACTCATTCCTCTAGTAACGTTTTGGTTTTGCCGACTTTGAGTTTATAGCCCACTCCTATTTTCAAAGCATAGTTCTCTTTTCCATGACTTACAGGAAATCCAAAACAAACCGGGTAGTCGTATTCCTTTACAGCCTCATGAATTATTTCGTATGCCGTTTGGCCAAAGGGTCGCTCAGTATCCTTGTTATCGTTAAACCCGCCAATGATCAACCCGGCGAGTTTTGATAATTTGCCGGCCCGCTTCATCTGGTACATCATGCGATCAATATTGTAGAGATATTCTCCAACATCCTCCAGGAATAGAATTCTACCTCGCGTTTTAATGTCTGAGTCCGTTCCAATTAAGTGGGTCAGCAGTGAAAGATTACCGCCGATCAATTCACCTATCGCCTCGCCTTTGCTATTGAATTCATGTGGCTCGCACGCATAGCGCAATTTTTTTCCTTCCAGTGCACTTCGTAAAGATTGAACATATCGATTAATGTAGCCCGCATCATTAAATGCTGCTGCCATGGGTGCATGAATCGACGAGATGTAATAGTTGGAATAAAGATGGGAATGAAGAACGGTGACATCACTGTAGCCAATGATCCACTTTGGATTCTTTCTGAACTTTTTGAAATTGATTCTGTCAATAATTCGACTTAAGCCGTAGCCTCCCCGGGCACAAAGGATAGCCTTTACCTGGTCATCATCGAGCATTTGCTGAAAATCGTTTAGTCTTTCCTCATCTGTACCAGAAAAATAATTGTATTCGTTACCTATGGTTTTTCCCACTTTCGTTTGAAAACCCCACTCTTCATTCAGCACGCGAATACATTCGGATGTTTTTTCAACGGGCATAAATCCGGAGGGACAAACAATGCCAATAACGTTTCCTGGTTCTAAGTATGGTGGCGTTTCAATCATGAAGAAGAAGAATGTTTCTTAAAGTTATTGGAAATTCACCAGTTTGGTGTTGAGGTTGATTGACGGTATTTTTGCAAACTTGTTTTGTTCACCATAGTTCAGAACGCTGAAGTGAGTGACACAACAGACGTCGAGCAGAATTACAAGAGCTGGCAACATAAAAATTGTTACGTGAAAGATACGGCCGCAAACATAAAGAGTGACTCAAGTCCCTCCCCTTTGGGAGAACGGGGCTTTAAGCGTTATTTAGTTACTGCAGCATTACCATACGCAAATGGACCCATTCACATTGGCCACATGGCGGGCGTATACGTACCGGCAGATATTTATATCCGTTACAAGCGTGCGAAAAAAACAGACATAAAATTTGTTTGCGGAAGTGATGAACATGGTGTGCCTATCACCATTCGTGCGCTAAAGGAACACATAAGCCCGCAACAAATCGTGGATAAGTATCATGGGATGATCAAGGAAAGTTTCGAGAAAATGGGAATTTCCTTCGATATCTATTCCCGTACTTCAAACAAAATTCACCACGAAACGGCTGCCGCATTTTTTAAAAAAATGTATGAGGATGGATTGTTCGAAGAAAAGGAAACAGAACAGTATTATGATGATAAGGCAAAGACTTTTTTAGCAGACCGATACATCATGGGCACCTGTCCTGTTTGCGGAAATGAAAATGCTTATGGTGATCAATGCGAAAGATGTGGAAGTTCGCTATCACCCGAACAACTGATTAATCCCCGAAGCACGTTAAGTGACGCCGTTCCGGTGAAAAAAAAGACGAAGCATTGGTACTTTCCTTTGCAAGATTATGAAGGCTGGCTGAAGGAATGGATCCTTGATGGCCACAAGGAATGGAAGAATAATGTGTATGGTCAATGCAAGAGTTGGTTGGACAACGGCCTGCAAAGCCGAGCCATGACCAGAGACAGCAATTGGGGAGTGAAGGTTCCATTGCCCAATGCTGAAGGAAAAGTGTTGTACGTGTGGTTTGATGCGCCGATTGGATATATCAGCGCGACGAAGGAACTCACGGATCAATGGGCCGACTACTGGTGTAAGGAAGACACGAGGCTCATCCATTTTATTGGAAAAGACAATATAGTTTTTCACTGCATCATTTTTCCTGCTATGCTGAAGGCACATGGCGGGTTTGTTCTGCCCGATAATGTGCCTGCAAATGAATTTCTGAATATTGAAGGGCAAAAAGTTTCCACGAGTCGTAATTGGGCCGTTTGGGTGCACGAGTACTTAGAAGATTTTCCCGGCTGTGAAGATGTGTTGCGCTATGTGTTATGTGCAAATGCCCCAGAAACGAAAGACAATGATTTTACCTGGAAGGATTTCCAGGAAAGGAACAACAGCGAGCTGGTTGCAATCTTCGGGAACTTTGTGAACAGAACTTTTGTATTGATGCACAAACTATGTGGTGGGAAAGTCCCTAAGCTTCATGAAGAGATTTTGGATGATATAGATAAAGCCCTCATTGCCGATATTGAAGCGAGTAAATCCAAGGTTGAAGATGCTCTGGAACAATTCAAGTTTCGTGACGCGTTGTTTGAAGTGATTGACCTGGCAAGAAAAGGAAATAAATATTTGCAAGAAAAGGAACCATGGAAGAAAGTTTCCAGTTCCCAGAAACCAGAAACCAAAAACCAGGAGCTAATCGACAATTGTCTTCATCTCTGTTTGCAGTTGACTGCAAATTTGACGATCTTGATCAATCCATTCCTTCCTTTTACAGCAAAGAAAATGTTGCACATGATGAAGGTTGTTGACAAAATGCTGGACTGGGAAAACGCTGGTAAACTCAAATTGCTAAGTGTGGGTTATAGCCTGAGGCCACCGGAATTGTTGTTTAGAAAAATTGAAGACGAAGAGGTCGAGGCTCAGGTGAAGAAACTACGGTCGGGAGCGAAACAAGTTACGACTGAAAAAGAACAGCAGAAAAAATCCGGTCCCGAAGCTTCAGGACGAAATTTGAAATCCGAAATTCAGTACGACGACTTTGCAAAATTGGATCTAAGAATAGGAACCGTAGTTTCTGCAGAAAAAGTAGCGAAGGCGGACAAGTTATTGAAGTTGGAAATAGATCTCGGCTTTGAGAAGCGAACAATTGTTTCCGGCATTGCGTTGCATTTTGCACCGAAAGACCTGGTGGGCAAGCAAGTGGTAGTAGTTGCAAATCTTGCTCCACGGAAGCTCAAAGGAATAGAAAGCAATGGGATGATCTTATCCGCAGAAGATGAAAATGGTAAACTTTATTTGATCAATCCCGAACAAATAATCAATCCGGGCGCAGGAGTGAGCTGATTTGGTCAATGGTGAATGCTGAATTGTGAATTGGCCTCACTCGCCGGGACCATTGACATCGACAAAATTTTTTTTTACCTTCGAAATCCTTTTTTCAAAATCTACCTATGTCAAACTGCAGTTTGCGCGTTTTTTATCATTTAAAATAAATCAACTATTATGAAAAAAATTCTGATCTTGGCTTCCATCGCAGCTTTTGCGGCGTGTAATTCCAATAACGAACCTGCAAAGGTTGAAGCCATGAATGCTGGAAATGACTCTACCCAAATGGATAATACCAGTTATCCTTACACACCAGACTATTCTCACAACTTTGAAATTGGCAGCACAAAAAATGCACAAACCTTACTCCAGCTTTACAAAGACTGGGACAATAATACGCTTGAAAATTCCAAAAGTTCTTTTGCGGATGTTGACACTATGATTTTTGCCGATGGCACCATGTTTGCCGGTACTCGTGATAGTTTCTTTACTGTAGCAAAACAAATGCGGAGCCAAATGACCACGATGGTGGATTCCGTTCATGCGTGGGTGCCACTCAGGAGCAAGGATAAAAACGAAGATTGGGTGCTTATTTGGACAAAGGAAATCGCAACCGACGCGAAAGGCACGAAACATTCCAGGGAATTGCATGAAGTCTGGAGATTTAACAAAGAGGGGAAGGTTGACCTCGTGTACCAGTATGGGCAGGAACCACCTAAAATGCCACCAATGCCTTCGGACAAAAAGAAATAGTTGATCATGCGCCCCGTTTATCGGGGCTTTTTTTTCTCTTGTGTTTTGTTTTACCTTCGATAAAAATAGTTGCATAGCTAACTATATTTCTCACAGATTTTTCAGATTTACACAGATGGAGTTAGTCACGTTAAACGAATTAACCTACAAAATACGAGGGGCAATCTTTAAAGTCCATACTACCTTGGGTCCCGGCCTGCTTGAAAGTGTGTATGTCGCCGCGCTTTCTTATGAACTTTCTTTATTAGGTTTATCTGCTCAAACCCAGTCGCTAAAACAGAAGGAAAGTGTCATCAGAATAATTAACTAAAAATCTGTGCTCATCTGTGACATCTGTGAGACAAAATAAGAGGCTAGGATTGCTTGTGAATTTCAATTCTTGCTTCGCTTAAAACACAAGGAAAGTGTCACCAAATTAACCAAAATCTGTGCCCATCCGTGACATCTGTGAGACAAAATAAGAGGCT
>AR_comb_assmDRAFT_10144253_pt1 | contig 11020 bp, 12 predicted proteins | sample ArasoioldDNA_FD_10543 | JGI IMG/M metagenome (IMG submission 10543) | reverse complement strand
TCGATCGACAGAAGAATCGTAATGAGATTCCGACGGACGAAGACACCGGCCGTGCCGATGGCAAACAGGACGGCCGACAGCGCAAGGTAGTCGTTCAGCGTCACCATACGCGCGGCTCCGACGGCCCGTGGGCCCCGTCGTCCCGTCGCGCGAGGACGACCGCGCCCACCATCGCAACGAGAATCAGGATCGACGTCACTTCGAAGGGAAACCCGTATTCGGTGAACAGCAGCCGGCCAATCGCCGCGACCGAGCTCACGGCGCCTCCCGCGAACGGTCCGGCCTCGCCGCCGTGGCGCAGGACCGCCCACATCAGTTCCACCAGGAACAGCACCGCGAGGACAGCGCCGAATCGCATCGGACCCGGCCGGAGCAGCGGATGCACACGCTCGTCGTATTCCGTGTCTTCATGCGGCGCATTAAGCAGCATGACGACGAACAGGAAGAGCACCATGATCGCGCCGGCGTACACGATGATCTGAATCACGGCCACAAATGGCGCGTCGAGCAGGACGTACAGCCCGGAGAGCGCGCCAAACGACGCGATCAGCAGGAGCACGCTGTAGATCGGATTGCGCTGGCCGATGACGAGCAGCGAGCTCAGAATCGCCAGCGCACCGAACGCGTAGAACAACAGTGCTTCAGAGCCCAAAGTACAAGACTCCGGCCGCGGTCACGATCAGGTTGACCACCGACAGCGGCAGCAGGATCTTCCAGCCGAATCGCATCAGCTGATCGTAGCGATAACGTGGAAGCGTCCATCGCATCCACACGTAGAAGAAGAGAAGAAACCCGACCTTGATCAGGAACCACACCCACCCGAGCGACGCGGGAAGGAACGGACCGTGCCATCCACCGAGAAACAAGTCGGTCGCCACCGCCGAAACGGTAACCATGTTCACGTACTCCGCCAGAAAGAACATGGCGAAGCTCATGCTGCTGTATTCGGTGTGATAACCCGCGACGAGCTCCTGCTCGGCCTCGGGAAAATCGAACGGCGCGCGGTTGGTTTCGGCGACGCCGGCAGTCAGGTAGATGAAGAACCCGAGCGGCTGGATGAAGATGAACCAGCGCGGAATGAACCCCAGCCACGTCCCCGCCTGCCGATTGACGATGTCGGTGAGCGACAGCGAGTTGCCGACTACGAGAATCGCGGCGAGCGCCATGCCGTATGAGAGCTCGTAGCTGATCATCTGCGCCGACGATCGCAGGCCCCCGAGCAGCGAGTACTTGCTGTTGGAGCTCCAGCCGGCGAGAACGATGCCGTACACGCTCATCGAAGCGATGGCGAACACGACGAGAATCGCCACGTTGACGTCCGCCACCTGCAGGCGGAGTCCCTCGGGGAGCAGACCGAATAACGTCGTGTCGCCGCCGAACGGCACGACGGCGAACGCCGCGAACGCGCACGTTGCGGAAATGATCGGCGCCAGCGCGAAGAGCAGCGCGTCCGCCGCGCGCGGCCGCAGCTCCTCCTTGAACATCAACTTGACGACGTCGGCAAGCGGCTGGAGCAGGCCTTTCGGTCCCACCAGATAGGGACCGAGGCGCTGTTGAAGAAGCGCCGCCACCTTCCGCTCCACGTAGACCATACCGGCCGCCGAGCTGAGCAGCGCGACAAAGACCGCGAGGGTCAGACCGATCTGGGCGGCGAGGAGCGTCGTCACGCGTGCGCCTCCACGGCTCGCGCGGCTCGCCACGGTGCGGACAGCGTGCACCGCCCTTCCTTGATGTGCGCCTCGTACTCCTTCCGGAAATGCTTCAACGTCGTCAGCACCGGCGTGACGGCCGCGTCGCCGAACGCGCAGAGCGTCTTCCCGCCGATGTTCGTGGAGATGCTGGACAGCAGGTCGAGGTCGCGCATCTGACCTTCGCCGCGCTCGATCTTGCGCAGGATCTTGTACAGCCAGTCGGTCCCTTCACGACAGGGCGTGCACTTCCCGCACGATTCGTGGCGGTAGAAGTGCAGCAGGTTCTGCGCCAGCCAGACCATGCAGGTCGTGTCGTCGAGTACGACGATAGCGGCCGATCCGAGCAGCGAACCCGCTTTCTGAATCGCGTCGAAACTCGCCTGCGTGTCGAGCTGATCGGGCATCAGGATGGGCACCGATGACCCGCCGGGAATGACGGCTTTCAACGTGCGGCCTTCGCGAACGCCGCCCGCGTGACCGTCGATGAGCTCGCGGAGCGTGATGTTCATCGACGCTTCGTAGACGCCAGGCCGACGGACGTGGCCGCTCACGCAATATAGCTTCGGCCCGCCGTTTTTCTCGGGTCCGAGCGCCGCGTACCACTCGGCGCCGCGCGCGACGATCAGCGGAACGTTGCAGAGCGTCTCGACGTTGTTGACCGCCGTCGGTTTACCGTAGAGGCCGACGACCGCCGGGAACGGCGGCTTGTTGCGCGGCTGTGCGCGCTTGCCTTCGAGCGACTCGAGCAGCGCCGTTTCCTCGCCGGCCTCGTAGGCGCCCGCGCCTCGATGGACGTAGACGTCGCAGTCGAAACCCGAGCCCAGGATGTTCTTGCCGAGGAACCCGGCCTTGTACGCTTCCTCGATCGCCGCTTCGAGGACGCGCTGCACGTGGAAGAACTCGCCTCTTATATAGATGTAGGCCACCTTGGCGCCGATCGCGTAGCAGCCAATCGCGCATCCCTCGATGAGGAGGTGCGGATTGCGCTCCATCAGCAGATGGTCCTTGAAGGTGCCCGGCTCGCTTTCGTCGGCATTGCAGGCGATGTAGCGCGGCTCTATCTTCTTGTCGACGAACTGCCACTTCATCCCTGTCGGGAAGCCTGCCCCGCCGCGTCCGCGCAGCCCCGAGGCTTTGACCAGCTCGACGATCGAATCCGGCGTCTGCGTCAGCGCTTTCTTGAGCGCGGCGTAGCCTTCGTGCCGGACGTAGAAGTCCAGCGTGAAGGAGTTCGGCTCGCGGACGTGCTTGATGAGAATGGGCTCCATAACGCACAACGCGTCAATGCAAGAATGCAAAAATGCAGGAATGCAAAAGTGCAGAACGAGAGCGACGTTCCGCATTCTTGCATCCTTGCATTCTTGCATTCCTGCATTTCATGGTTCTCTAGTCTCCACCACATGATGACAGCCAGTCAGTGCTTGTTCGCCTCGCGCCCTGAGATCGTCCAGCAACCTCCGCACGTCCTCCGGTGACTGCGACTCCTGCCACGCATCGTTGACCATGATGACGGGCGCGCGGTCGCAGGCGCCCAGGCACTCCACCTCGATCAGCGTGAACGTCCCGGACGGATCGGTCTGCCCCGGCGCGATCTTGAGATGGTCGCAGATGGCCTCGGTCACCCGCTCGGCACCGTTCAGCGCGCATGACAGCGTCCGGCAGACGCTCAGGACGAACTTGCCCACGGGCCGCGTGTAGAACATCGTGTAGTACGACACGACGTCCTCGACATCCGCGCGCGTGATGCCCAGGACGTCCGCGACGTGGCGGATGCCATTGGCCGTCACGTACCCCTGTTGCGCCTGGACGAGATACAGGGCCGGCAGCACCGCCGAGCGGCGACGCTCCGGCGGATACCGTTTGACGATCTCGTCAAAGCGCGCGCGGTTCTCGGCCGTATAGGCAAACGCCGGACCTTCGTCCTCGAGGTGCCGCGACGATTTGTGGAAGGTGGCGTCGTACGCCATCTTTGGGTGAAAGCTCACCGGACTTCGTCTCCAGTCGACCTCACCGGTCGACATCTCCCATCACCACGTCGATCGATCCGATGACGGCGATGACGTCGGCGATCAGGCCACCGACAATCATTTTCGACAACGCCTGGCACGCGAGCAGCGACGGCGCCCGCGACTTCACGCGCCAGGGCCGGTTCGTACCGTCCGACACGATGTAGAAACCCTGCTCGCCTCTCGGGCCTTCGACGGGGACGTACGCCTCGCCCGCCGGCACCGTGAAGCCTTGCGAATAGATCAGGAAGTGCTGAATCAGCGCTTCCATCTCCGTGTAGACCTTGTCTTTCGGCGGCGGCGTGATCCGCGGATCGCTCACCGCGAACGGACCCATGGGCGCTATCCGATCGAGCGCCTGGCGGCAGATCTTCAGGCTCTCGCGCATCTCGGCGACGCGCACGAGATAGCGCGAATAGACATCGCCGTCGGTCCTCGTCGGCACCGCGAAGTCGTAGGTCTCGTATCCGAGATACGGGAAGTACTTGCGCACGTCGTAGTCGACGCCAGCCGCCCTCGCGATCGGGCCCACCAGCCCGTACGCCACCGCATCGCCCTTCGAAATGCGGCCGACGTTTCGCGTCCGCTCGATGTAGATCTCGTTCTTCGTCAGCAGATCCTCGTACTCGTCGAGCTTCGACGGCATCCGGTCGAGAAATGCGCGAACCGCATCGTGAAAGCCGCGCGGCAGGTCTTCGCGGAGGCCGCCCACCCGCATGTAGCTCGGGAAGAGTCGGAAGCCCGCGAGCATCTCGTTGATGTTCAGGAGCAGCTCCCGCTCGCGGAAGCAGTACAGCATGACCGACACCGCGCCCACTTCCATCCCGTGCGTGCCCAGCCAGACGAGATGGCTGTTGATCCGCTGAAGTTCGGCAATGAGCACACGGATGTCGCGCACACGCTGTGGCAGATCGAGGCCGAGGAGCGTCTCGACCGACAGGCAGAACGCCATGGAGTTCGATTGCGCGCTCAGGTAGTCCATACGCTCGACGAGCGGGATGACCTGCTGCCATTTCTTCTGCTCGGCCGTCTTCTCGATGCCGGTGTGCAGGAAACCGATGGTCGGCGCCGACGACAACACGGTTTCGCCGTCCAGCTCCAGCACGAGGCGAAGGACACCATGGGTGCTCGGGTGCTGCGGCCCCATGTTGACGGTCATCGTTTCCGTGCGGACGTCAGGCATCGGCGATCAGTGCTCCCGCGTCAGGCGATCTCTGGCGACGTTGGCGCGGAACTCCTCCGCCGTCAGCTGGAGCGGTTCGGCGGCCTCCGGCGTCTTGCGAATCTGCACCGGGTAGTCCTTGCGCAGCGGATAACCGTCCCAGTCTTCGGGCATCAGCAGGCGGCGCGGATCCGGATGTCCGTCGAACGCGATGCCGAACAGATCCCACACCTCGCGCTCGAGCCAGTTGGCCGCGGGCCAGATGCCACACACCGTCGCTACGTGCGCGTCACTGCCGGCGAGACGCACCTTCAGCCGGAGGCGCAGCCGCTGCGACAGCGACACGAGCACGTAGACAAGCTCGAACCGCGGCTCGCGCGGCCAGTAGTCGGTGGCCGTCAGCTCGGCGAGGAACCGGAAATCGAGATCGGCATGGTCGTGAAGGACCTGCACCAGCGAGGACAGCTGACCCGATGCGGCGTAGATCGTCATGTGACGGTCGACGGTCGGGACGGGCTCGATCTCGGCGGACGGCACGAGCTCGCGCAGTAGCGCGACGAGGGCGGTCGGCTCCATCACGCGAGCTTTTGGCGATCGATCTTGCGCTGCAGCTGAACGATCCCGTAGATGAGGGACTCGGGGCGCGGTGGGCAGCCGGGCACGAAGACGTCCACGGGCACGATCTGGTCGACGCCCTGCACGAGCGCGTAGTTGTCGAACACGCCCCCGATCGACGCGCAGGCACCCATCGAGATGACCCACTTGGGCTCGGGCATCTGGTCGTAGATACGTCGAAGGGCTGGCGCCATCTTGCGCGACAGCCGCCCCGCCACGATCATCAAGTCAGACTGCCGCGGGCTGCCGCGGAAGACCTCGGCGCCGAACCGCGCGATGTCGTAGCGGGAACAGCTCATCGCCATCATTTCGATCGCGCAGCACGCCAGGCCGAACGTCACCGGCCAGATGGACGAGCGTCTCGCCCACTGCACCATCTTCTCGACCGTCGTCGTCAGAACGGGAATCTCGGCTTCCAAGCCCATAGTCGGCGAGCCCTCAACTCTTGACCTTGCTGGAATCGGCGCTCCAGTCGAGCGCGCCCTTGCGCCACACGTACACGTAGCCGGACAGCAGGAGGGCCATGAACAGCACGACCTGGACGAAGCCGGCCCATCCCAGGTCCCGAAGCGCCATCGCCCACGGATAGAGGAACGCGACCTCGATGTCGAAGAGCAGGAAGATCATGGCCACGAGGTAGAACTTGACCGACTGCCGCTCACGGGCGTCGCCTACGGGCGGCATGCCACACTCGTAGGGCGCCGATTTTTCAGGCGTCGGCTTGCGTGGACCCAGTACGCTCGAGAGAAGGATGGAGACCAGAGCGAACCCGGCCCCGAGCGCGATCATGATCAGGATGGAGAGCCAGCCCTGCATCGTTGGAGGCGGTCAGACGGCTTGTGAACAAGCTCACAAGCGACGCTCAAATGCTAGCACATGATAGTTGTTGGTGATTGGTCACTGGTCGTTGGTTATTGGTCATCCGAGTCATCCGAGACCAGCGACCAATAACCGGGGACCAACTACAGACAACGAACAACCAACGACCATGAGAATTGCGTGGTTTTCGCCGTTTCCGCCCGAACGCTCGGGCATCGCGGCCTACTCGGCCGAACTTCTGGCTCAGCTTGCGGGGCGATTCCAGATCGATCCTTATCCCGAGCACGAGGCCCACGACTTCGTCTGGCGTTCGCGCCGGTCACCGTACGACCTTGTCGTGTACCACCTCGGCAACGCGCCGTGCCACGACTACATGTGGGCGTACGTGGCGCGTTATCCCGGTCTGGTCGTCCTGCACGACGCAAGACTCCATCATGCTCGCGCACGATGTCTCCTCGGTCACAACCGGATTGCCGAGTACCGCGACGAATTCCGATACGACCACCCGGATAAAGATCCGGCCGTCACCCAATACGCCATCGAGGGACTCGGCGGACCTGTTTATTACCTCTGGCCGATGGTCAAGGTGATCATGGATACAGCGCGCGTCGTCGCCGTGCATAGTCCGTGGGTGGCCGCCGAGCTCCGGGAAAGATTTCCGTCCGCGCATGTCGAAACGGTGCGGATGGGCGTCCCTGCGATACCGCCAACAGCCGACGTCACCCGTGTGCGCGATCGGCTCGGGCTTCCGGCCGACGCAGTCGTGTTCGCGGCGTTTGGAAAAATCACGACTGAAAAACGAATCTCTTCCGTCCTCGAGGCACTCGACGCGCTCGCGCGCGAAGGACGGCCTGCGTACGGCATGCTCGTCGGAGATGCGGACGGATACGCCGATCTCCCGAGGGAAATCGCCGCGCGCGGCCTGGCGGATCGGGTCCGCGTGACGGGGCACGTCACGGATTCGTCAATCGGCGACTACCTCGCTGCTGCCGACGTCTGCCTGTGCCTGCGGTGGCCGACCGCGCTCGAGACGTCGGCTTCGTGGTTGCGGTGCCTCGCGGCCGGCCGGCCGACCGTGATCACCGATCTCGCTCACCTCGTCGACATCCCCGATAGGATCGCCGCGCGTGTCGATCCGCTCGACGAAGCCGCGTCACTGCTCGCCGCGATGCGGCGGCTGATCGCGGAGCCGTTGTGGCGCGCGGAACTCGGTCGCGCCGGTCATGCGTACTGGCGGGCGTCCCATACGCTCGACGTGATGGCGAGCGATTACTCGCGCGTGTTGCCGCTGGCGGCGTCCGCGCCTGCGCTGCGGCCCGCCGGCCTGCCGGGCCATTTCCTGGCTGACTACTCCAGCGCAGCAACGGAGGTGACCCGGCAGCTCGGCGTCAGCGTGAACGGCTTCGAGTGATTACTTGTTGACGTCCCGGTCGTTGTGCTTCGCGCGGTAGATCTCGCGGCTCGTCTTGTTCAGATCGTGTTCGAGATCGCGCTTTTCGGCTTTGTTCAGACCGTCGCCTGATTGACGGTACACGCGCTCCTCGGCGCGGACGGCCGCTTCGTCGGCCTTCAGCCTGTCCTTCTCCGCCGGCGTGATCTCTCCGCTCTTGACGCCCTGGTGAATCCGCTGCGCCTGGCGATGCTCGCGCGCGTTGACGCCGCGCCCCTGACGTGGCGCCGCCGCCGCCTGGCTCGCGAGAGACAGCACTGCACACCCGATAACGAAACCGGCAACGCGTCTGAACAACATGTTTCCCTCCACCCTGCTTAGACCGGGGACGATGGTGGAGGTTAAAAGTGTTCTAGATCGGCTCCCAGTCGTAGCCATGGCGCGTCGTGAGCCGGCCATCCTCGACGGGGACGCCGATCGTGAAGTGATACAGGCTCTGGAACGCGTGCGCCGCCAGCCCGAGGATGTCGTGCACCGGATCGTCGTAGAAGCAACCGATGCCCGTTGCACGAGCGCCGGCGCGTTCGGCTTCGAGATACAGGATCTGTCCCACGAAGCCAGCCTCCCAGAAGAGATGCCTGTAGAAGGACGGGCCAAACTCGTCGAGGCTTGCGTCAAATTCGGCGATCATGCCCAGGCTGAAGAAACCGTTCGCGGCGATTTCCTGATCGCAGCTGACGCGCTGCGCGACCCGGCGGCAATCGCCCTGGGCCAGACCGAACAGCGGTAACGAATCCGTGACAGGCATGACGTCGAAGTCGCGCCCGAGGCCGCGGCGCAGGCGCTCGCCGGACGAAGCGTCACGTTCGAAGAGATAGAGTCCAGGCTCGAGGCCGTCCACGCGGTGCACGAAGACCGCGAAATGAATGCGTGGCGTCCACCAGATCGTGTCGAAGAGCGGCGAGTCTGCCGGCAGCGTGTGGCGCAGGATTTCAAAGAATCGCGAGGCCGGCAGCGTCGAGTGGCCATCGAACGCCACGGCACTGCGGCGCGTGAGCACAAGTGATCGGTCGTAGCGCGGTTCCGCGGTGCGAGACGTGGACGGCAGTGCCGGCCGCGCGATCGGGACGATTCCGGTCGCCTCGGCAATCTGATCGATGAACGTCCACTGCACGTGGTTCACACTCAGCTGATTCGCGCGGCCGTGCCACTCGCCGTGGCCGACGGCTTCGAGAAGCGACGACCGATCGATGACGGGCGGTGCGCCCGGCGTAAGTGCGAGGACGCAGGCCGGCTCCTCCCGTTCGGCATCGACATAGTCTTCGTCGCGGTCCGATCCGACGAGGCGTGCGATGTCGTCGCGTGACCAGTCAGCCAGGAGCACGGTCCGCCAGCCATCGAGTGACGCGGCCACGGCCACAGCCGCGATGGCGTGGCCGAGATCGTGCTGGCAATAGCGAAACGCCCGCTCTCCGTACTTCCAGGACTCGCGCCAGTGAATCGACGTCAGCGCGACGAGGATCACATCGTCAGGAAGGGATGCCTCGAACACGCAGCGCTCCTCCAGCGAATGACGATCGGCCGCATAGTGGCAGACGGTGGATCGGCCCCCACTCTCGTACGAAGCTGCGACGACGTACGCCTCGGTCGGATGCAGATTGCCGCTGGATGGGTTGGCGCGCAGCGACCAGCGGGACTGACCGAACGCCTTCCACGCGGTCAGCCCGAGCGCGGCGCGGAGGATGGAGCCGACCGGCGATCCGCTCCCCACGGCGCCTGGCGCCGGCGGGAGGAGAAGCGATCGCGCGCCCGCGAACGATCGGAAGGGGTTGGGCTGCGACGCCCAGTCGAGATAGCCGAGCGATCGCGCGTACGCCTGGAAATGGTGCTTCGTGCCGTCGTGGTAGGTGCGAACCGCGGCGCTTCGGGATGAGGGGACATCTCCCATCCCGGCTCGCCTCACGCGTTCAGCGCGTCAGTCAGCGTGGTCATCCGCCGTCCGATTTCCTGAATCGCTTCGCCGATCTGCGCCCGGCGGCGCTCGTTGGCGGTCGATTCGAGCTGGCGCTCGAGTTCGGTCTTCGCCAGGCGCAGCGATTCGAGCGCCTGTAACTGCTCGGGATTCTTGACCGCTTTCGCAAACTGCTGTTTGCGTTCCCGCTCCAACTCCTCCATACGCTCCTGAATGCGCGCATCGGCGTCAATCAGGCCCTCACCCGCGTCACCCATCAATCCTCCCGAACGAGTCTCAAGTCACCACATTATAAGATGACCACGTGGCCTCTCGCGCCGGGAACGACGCGCTCGCACCCTTTCACGACGCCGTTCGCGCGTGGTTTGCCGCGTCGTTCGATGCGCCGACGCGACCTCAGGCGCTCGGCTGGCCCGCGATCGCGCGCGGCGATTCGACGCTGATCCTCGCGCCGACCGGCAGCGGCAAGACGCTCGCGGCATTTCTCTGGTGTTTGGATCGGTTGATGTTCGGGCCGGACGCCGGCGAAGCCGGCTGTCGTGTACTGTACGTCTCGCCACTCAAGGCGCTCGCCGTAGACGTCGAACGGAACCTGCGCGCGCCGCTCGCCGGAATCGCGCAGACCGCCTCGGCTCGTGGCGACGTGTATCGCGTCCCGAGTGTTGCCATCCGCACGGGCGATACGCCGCAAGCCGACCGCGCGCGATTTCTGCGCGAGGCAGCCGACATCCTGATCACGACGCCCGAATCCCTGTATCTGCTGCTGACGTCGAATGCCCGGCGCATGCTGACGACTGTCGACACCGTGATCGTCGACGAGATCCACGCGCTGGTTCCGACCAAGCGCGGATCGCATCTGGCCCTGTCGCTCGAACGGCTCGAGGCACTCTGCGCCACACGCCCGCAGCGCATCGGGTTGTCGGCGACGCAGCGGCCCCTCGACGAGGTCGCACGGTTCCTGGGCGGCGCGGAACGGTCGACCGCCGCCGGAACGACGCGTCGATCGAACGCGTCGGCGCAGGCCGGAACCGAGCGCGATATTGCAGACGAGTTCTCTGCGCGGCGCGGACCCGTGCGGTACAGGCCGGTGACGATCGTCGACGCCGGGCACAAGAAAGCGTTGAAGCTCACGATCGAAGTCCCGGTCGAAGAAATGGCCAGACGGCCGCGCGCACGACGGATTCAGGCGTCGGCTGGCGGCGCGGCTCACATGCTCGACCCCGCTAAACCATTCGATGCGTCGGCCAACCCCGCCAGCGCGTCGATCTGGTCGGCCATCCACCCGAGGCTCATCGAGCTGATCCGGGCGCACCGGTCCACGCTCATCTTCGTCAACAGCCGCCGTCTCGCCGAGCGGCTGGGGGG
>AR_comb_assmDRAFT_10049477_pt1 | contig 11020 bp, 9 predicted proteins | sample ArasoioldDNA_FD_10543 | JGI IMG/M metagenome (IMG submission 10543) | reverse complement strand
CAGGCACAGCGCCCGAGGCATCGGCACTGCTGAATTAAGGCATCGCTTGGATGCGCAGCCGCAAAACGGGGTTGCGCAAAACCTTAACGTTTCTTTTCAAGCCGCTTTATGTTGGAGACCTGCAGCGCCATTATAGACGACCCGCGCGGAAAAACCACGCAATTGCTGCGCTCTTTGTCGCGTGCTAAAGTCCGCAGTCCGACGAACCGCGGTTCTCGACAACATGCCGACCACTTCACGAGGGGCAAGAAAGCAGTCTGGGACTGGAAGTCTTATCTTCAGAAACACTCGGCAACTTCACATAACGATCGTTGGTGGTGGGCGGTTGGGTGCAGCCCTGGGGCGCGCTCTACACCGACTCGGACGGCAAATCGACCTCGTCATCACGCGCCATATTTCGACGGCAAAGCGAGCGGCTAAAACCATCGATTCGCGCACTTTGCCGGCAACGTTCGGACAACTTCAGAACCAGGATTCCGCCGGCTTTCGCAGATTCTCCGAAAGTGACGTGATCATCATCGCGACGCCTGATGCTGCGATCGAATCAGTTGCAAGGCAGATAGCGGCCCTGTTTGGCGAACGCGTTTTCGCCTCAATCAGAAAACGCCAGACCGTGCTGCACACGAGTGGGGCCATCTCATCCCAGGTACTCAGTCCGCTCTCACTGATTGGCTTCGCGACCGGATCTTTTCATCCGCTCGTCTCTGTGGCCGACGCGAAATCTGACCCGACAATTTTTCGTGGGGTCTATTTTTGCGTCGAAGGTAACGCGCGTGCCGCTCGCATGGCGCGAATGCTGGTCACTCAAATGGGCGGGCGAAGCTTCACTATCAAGTCGGAATCGAAACCCTTGTATCACGCGGCCGCTGTAATGACCGCCGGCCACATGGTAGCGTTATTCGATTTGGCGGTGTTGATGCTGCGCAAGTGCGGCCTGTCTGCGCGGGACGCCCAGCTCATCTTGTTACCTTTGCTAAGAAGCACAGAGACAAACCTGGAAAAGAACAATCCTGCGCGCGCCTTAACAGGTCCTTACGCGCGCGGGGATTTCGAAACAGCTCTGAAACATTTGGCCGCGTTAGAAAAATCGGGATTGAAGGATGCGAACGAGGTCTACAAGGTCCTCGCCCGACATTCGCTGGAACTAGGGAAAACCCTGAAGCGCGATCCCAATTTCGAACAACTCATCCACCTGCTCAACCGATCTCTTAACAATAATTAACATTCGGACGACCTCGTCAGCGCATCTATTACACAGCTGTAAAAAAATCGTGGAACCAATCACTAGGTTCCAGCGTCTTTCTAACAACGCCCCCAAGATCAATAGGCAGGGGAGTATTTAATTTTCATGAGCACTGCTAAAGCAGCACTGGTCGAACAGATTAATAAGCGGCACTTGCGCGGACTTCCATCTCGCGGACGAGCGCACACTTCTCAGCGCCTTAAGAGAATTCGCGAAATGGCCGCCGAGCTGATCGAAGAAGCCTCGGCTCTTCAGCACGAAGCCGAGTTGGCTGATACCAACGCGACAATTTCGTCGCTGGGGGTGAATGGCGCCATTGACTTCTTCTCTGAGGTGCAGAAATTTGAAGTTAAATTAATCAGACGCGCGCTCGATCTCGCGGACGGTAACCAAGCGCGCGCCGCCAAGCTGCTGGGCCTGGGAACGACAACGCTCAATTACAAGATTAAAACCTACGCGTTGCAGTGAGAGTCGGCGGTTAATTGACCGCTTCTGAAGTCTCTTCGGCAGGTGCGATGAACTGCTGATCGGAAACGATCAGTCCCCGTTCTTCGAACAAATTCGAATCCAACAGCGTCTGTACCCAGTATTCTCCCGCCACCGGAAAAGTTACGTTCACAAAAAAGCTGATGTTGTCGGCCGAGCCCTGATTAATTTCGAAGCGCGCGGGCTGGGAAACAACCAGCGCTTGTTGGCGATCGGGCATCAGGATTCTGACTTCGGAAAGATGAGTCCCCTCGCCCAGCCAGTGATTAACGACAGCGAGCTTCGGCAGCCAAACGGGTAGTTGCGGCACGATGATGCTTTGAAAAACGCCCATGTACGACAATTTATTGCCGACTTCAAGCCGCACGTCGTCACATAAGAGCGTATAACCCAATTGAAGTTTCGATTCCGTTTTTGGTTCGGTTGATGACATTGAACGCAGTTTAGACGTGACCGAGTTATCGCGCAATCAGCAGTGCTCGCTAAGAACTCAATACCATCCGCGTGAGCGGATGGGATAACAAATCAATTCGGAGAGTTTGTTTGACCCATTTGCCCACGCAAATGATACTGACCGCTTCGGCCGGAAGTCGCTCGAATGACGATCTCACATGATCATCTTCTTGAATTGATCTTCGTCGATTACTTTCACGCCCAGCTCATTTGCCCTGTCGAGTTTCGATCCGGCCTCTGCACCCGCCAGAACGAAATCCGTTTTCCTGCTGACGGATGAGGTGACCCGGCCTCCGCGAGCTTCAATCAAAACTGTCGCTTCATCACGCGTCATAGTCGGCAGAGTTCCGGTCAACACAAAAATCTTTCCTGAAAGTGTTTGCGGCTCTTCTTTTGTCGCACTCTTTTCCAACTTGGTGCGAACTCCGGAAACGCCCAGGCGTTCACTCAGACGCGCGTTACCCTCGTCGGCGAACCAATCGTGAATACTCTCAGCCATCGTCAGGCCGATTTCGTGAACGTTGTCGAGTTCTTCAACTGACGCTTGTGACAGTCGCTCAAGCGAGCGAAACTCGCGCGCCAAAATTCCCGCCGTGCGCTCGCCGACGTGACGAATCCCCAGGCCGTAGATCAGATTAGACAAATCGCGCGACTTACTCGCTTCGATTTGGTTGAGCACGTTCGTCGCTGATTTCTTAGCCATACGTTCGAGCGAAACCAAATCATCCAGCGTCAAACTGTAGATGTCGGCGACGTCTTTCACCATTTTCTTTTCGATCAATTGGTCGGCGAGCGCGAAACCGAGGCCCTCGATTCGCATCGCACGGCGCGAAGCGAAATGGAGAATCCGTCCGATTAACTGCGCCGGACAATCGGCAGCGATGCAACGCGAAACGGCTTCACCTTCGGGGCGCGAAACGCGTCCACCGCATACCGGACACTTCTCGGGCATCTTGAAACGCTTTTCCTTGCCCGTGCGTTTCGACTCAATGACTTTGAGCACTTTCGGAATGACGTCGCCACCGCGTTCGATCAAAACCCAATCGCCGATTCTCAAACCGAGCCGCCGAATCTCGTCTTCGTTGTGAAGAGTCGAACGCGAAACTTTCACGCCACCGAGAGGCACCGGTTCAAGCATAGCAACGGGTGTGAGCGCTCCGGTGCGGCCAACTGAAACCAGAATGTCGTTTACGCGCGTAGTGGCCTGTCGCGCAGGATATTTGTAAGCGATTGCCCAACGCGGCGCTTTGCCTGTCGCGCCGAAATCTTCCTGCATCGCGGTCGAATTTATCTTCACGACCACACCGTCAATCTCGTAATCGAGTTCCTCGCGCTTCGCCTCCATCTCATTGCAGAACTCGATCACACCTTCGATCGAATCACACAGTGCGCGATTCGCATTGACGCGCAGGCCTGCAGTCTCAAGCCAGTTCAATGCCTCCCAGTGCGTGTCGAAAGCCTTACGTTCCCCCGCGAGCACGTCGTACGAGAACATTCCGAGGCGGCGACGCGCAGTAATCGACGGATCCAACTGCCGTAGTGTTCCCGCTGCGGCGTTGCGCGGGTTGGCGAACCGAGATTCCCCTGCATCTTCGCGGTCGCGATTAATGTTTTCGAACACTTTGCGCGGAAGGTATGCCTCGCCGCGCACTTCGATTTGCGCAGCGATCTTCCTGGCATTGTCGCGCAGCTTCAGCGGGATGCTGCGAATCGTGCGCACGTTTGAAGTGACGTCTTCCCCGCGAGTGCCATCACCGCGCGTGACGCCGCGGACAAACACACCGTCGTCGTAGTGAATCGAAAGCGACAAACCGTCGATCTTCAGTTCTGCGACATACTCGATCGGACGATCACCAGCTAGCTTTCGGCAGCGCGCGTCGAACGCGCGCAACTCATCTATGTTGTAGCTGTTGTCGAGTGACAACATCGGCCGGCGATGCACGAACTCGGGAAAACCTTCGGCCGGGCGACCACCTACACGTTGCGTCGGACTATCGGGAGTAATCAGGTCGGGACGTTGCTTTTCGAGTTTGCGCAGCTTCTCGATCAGCGCGTCGTATTCTTCGTCTGAAATTTCCGGATTGTCCTCCAGATAGTAGAGGTCTTCGTGCCGGCGAATCTCGGTGCGAAGTGAGTTAAGTTGTTTCTCGATTGCTTGCTGCTTCGGCACGTAATTAATCTTGCCACAAAGACACGAAGACACAGAGGAACAAAAATATTCTAATGCTTCTTTGTGCCTCTGTGTCTTAGTGGTTAAACGTCATTCTCGATAAAGCAGATACTTTGGCCGCTTTTCATCGCGCGCGAATGCGCGGCACACCAGTCCCGCCGCAAACGCGCGCAGGAATTCTTCGCGAATCCGCAATGCTTCAGCCTTTGCCGCCGCAGGATCGGCTTTCACAATCGCCGCGAAATCGTTCGAGATCTCAATCATGTCATCGGGCTCGCCCACGGAAACCTCGCGTCTTTCAGACAAAGCCTCGACGCGCGGCGAATTCAATTCCCAGGAGGCAAACAAACGATCGCTATCCATGTCCGGTAGGCCGCCGGGATACTCCGCGGCATTCTTTGCGTAGTCGGTACCATAAAAATTCACCGCGTAATTTCGCACGACTACGCCCAAACGATTCAGATTGAAATAAGCATTACGCGCCTTAACCGGTTCGAAGGTCCACTTGATAAAATCCCTGCCTTCGGACAGCGCGCGCGCTCGCTGCGCCCACTTCAGTTGCGCGCCGACACCTTTGTTTTGATATTCAGCGGCGACCGCCATCATGTGCGAGTAACCGAAAATCTCATTGCCCCGCACCGCTGCAAGATGATGCACAAAGCCCACAAGTTCGTCTTCCACGAACGCTCCCAATGTCCAGCCGCCGGCTTGCTCTGACACAATCAGATGTCTGCGCGGTGAAATCTCCAAATCGGGCAAACGAAACACTTCACGCTGCAAGAGCACACACGCGTTGTATTCTTCAATCGTTTTTACCTGGCGGATTTCTACTGTTTGAGCCACTAATTCCGCAGAATGAATTGTCGATGTTGCTTGAACGCGCGGCATCATATCACGCTGTTTGCATGCGTGAGGAAAGCTTAGGCGGGTGAACGCAGTGGAAAGTCAATTCTAAGTTCTACGCCCGAATCAATGTTCTGCGCAGTCAACGTTCCCCCGAGTAGTTCTAAGCCTTGTCGCGCAATCGACAGACCGAGTTCGCCCGTGCCTGAATTGTCGTCCAGGCCAATAATTCCGATGCGAGACGGATCGGCAATTCGATCGCCTGCATCCCGCACGAGAATCGCCAGACTCCCGGCAGTGCTTTCAACGCTGATCGCAATTTTGCCAGACTCAGGACTTCGATAGATCGAATACGCAAGCACGTTGTAAAGCACTTGACGCACGCGCCCCGCGTCAGAAATCAATAACGGCAGATCCTCGCGCGGTTCAAATTGTAGTTTGAGGCGCTTCTTCTCTGCGCCGCGAGCTAACGCGGGCAAGACATTGGTGACAGTTTCGGGAATTGAAATCTCGTCAGAGGTTAGCTGCGTCTGTCCCGACTCAAGCCGCGCCAGATCCGACAACTGATTCAAGCTCGCCTGAAGCTGTTGCGCGGAACTCTGAATTCGTTCGCAGAATCCTCGCTGCGCTTCGGTGAGTTTTTCCTGACTCAACATTATTTCTGAGAAACCAAGAATCGAAGTGAGTGGCGTCCGCAACTCATGCGCGAGCCGCGAAAGAAACAGCGAGCGATATTGACTCGTGCGACGCAGTTCCTGAATTTCAATGCGCAGCGATTCAATCTCCGCAGCTGCCGGACCGCTCACAGCGTTTGAGTTTGTTTGAACCATTCTTGATTCGCGCCGCCGGGCTAAGGTCTGGAAATCAAGCAGCCCACGAATGATGCCTGTAAATGAGGGCCGTGAACAGACATACCCGTGACGTAAGAATTACTCCGGGGAGGCTAAATTCTCGAGGGAACGAAATGGAAACTACCAAAAAGCTCTTGCTTACTCAAGAAGAGTGCCGGAAGCCCGAGGGTGAGCAAAGGCAAACTCCCAAATAGAAGACTTGAGTGGCAACACGACTTGCCCTAGCTTACGGTCGTATTATGACTGTCGATTTCCATTCATTCAGAAATGCCACCAGGTCCTTTTTCATCATTCTGCGCGCCGGTTCAAACTCGCCCTTTGTACTGCTATAGATAACCCGACCTGAGCCGTTAAGCAACACCACCGTCGGCACGCCGAAGTCCAAGGTCGTCTCGTACTTCTTCACCAGGTCAAGGTTTTTGTTGCCTTCGCCGATGTCTACATGCACCAGCAGAAAATGGTCTTTGACAATCGTCCCTGCATCACCTTCGTGTAGTGCCTGATCCAGAACGTGACAGTCGTAACACCAATTCCCACCGAAGACTAGCATCACGCGTTTATTGGTGCTTGCTGCAACTTTAAGCGCCTCTTCAATGTCCTTGTTCGCGTCCGCGTTCGCGGGATAGAGATCGGTCTTGACGGTAACTGGCTTTAGCACGTCCTCGTTGCCGTTCGGTTGTTGTGCGAGGCAGAGCGTTGCGGAAAATAGGGCGAAGATAATTCCGAATCCAAATTTTACGTAAATTCTCATAAGATTTTTTCCGCAGCGAATTCGCGTACGCGGCATTGTTATGTAAAATGTTTCGACCTTGTAGCGCAAGTGAAAAAGTACCGCAGACTGCCAGTCTGCGATTCCGGAAGCTGGCAGCTTGTGATGCGACATGCCAAAACGCACCGACATCCATAAAATTCTAATCATTGGTTCCGGCCCAATCGTCATTGGACAAGCTTGCGAGTTCGATTACTCAGGTACGCAAGCATGCAAGGCCCTGCGCCAGGAAGGCTATCAAGTTGTGCTCGTCAACTCGAATCCGGCGACGATCATGACTGACCCGGTGATGGCCGACAGCACTTACATTGAGCCGCTTACCGTCGAATCCGTCACCGCAATTATCAAAAAAGAAAAGCCCGATGCGCTGCTCCCGACGGTGGGTGGTCAAACGGCCCTAAATCTCGCGATCGCTTTGGACGATGCCGGTGTGCTCGAAGAGCACGGCGTTGAGATGATCGGGGCCAAGCGTCAGGCAATCAAGGTCGCCGAAGATCGCATGCTCTTCAAACAAGCGATGGATGAAGCGGGCCTGGACATGCCGCGCGGCGGCTTTGCGAAGTCCTGGGCGGAAGCCGAGGCCATCGTGAAGACCACGGATTATCCCGCCATTATTCGACCATCATTCACTCTGGGCGGCACCGGCGGTGGCACCGCATTCAATCCGGAAGAGTTCGAAGAGATTGTGCGCGCGGGATTGGCAGCCTCACCGATTCATGAAGTCTTGATTGAAGAGTCGATACTGGGCTGGAAAGAATTCGAGCTGGAAGTAATGCGTGACCTCGCGGACAACGTGGTGATCATCTGTTCGATCGAGAACTTCGATCCGATGGGTGTGCACACGGGCGACTCAATTACCGTAGCGCCGGCCCAGACCTTGACGGACCGCGAATATCAGGCGCTGCGTGACATGTCAATTAAGATCATCCGCAAGGTCGGCGTAGAAACAGGAGGTTCTAATATTCAGTTCGCCGTCAGCCCCGACAACGGCGAGATCCGCGTGATCGAAATGAACCCGCGGGTGTCCCGTTCGTCGGCACTCGCTTCGAAGGCCACCGGATTTCCCATCGCGAAGATCGCGGCAAAACTCGCCGTTGGTTACACGCTCGACGAAATTCCGAACGACATCACCAAAAAGACGCCGGCATCGTTCGAGCCAACTATCGACTATGTCGTCACAAAGATTCCCAAGTGGAACTTCGAAAAATTTCAGGAGGCCGAAGACGTGCTCGGCACGCAGATGAAATCTGTCGGCGAAGTGATGGCTATCGGTCGCACTTTCAAAGAGTCTCTGTTCAAAGGACTGCGTTCGCTGGAGGCGGTGAAGCCTCTTCGTCTGGAGGACGTGCCGAACGATGAGCTGCAACGAAAGCTGGCACGGCCCAATTCGCAACGCTTCTCGTATATCACGTACGCGCTGGAGCACGGCTGGGCTATCGATGAAATCTATCGACTATCACGAATCGATCCATGGTTTTTAGATCAGCTTCAACAGGTGATGCAGATTCAACGCAAGGTCGAGGACATCGTGTCAGTACCCGGAGCGATAGCGACGGGATCAGGCGAATCTCACGTTTCTCTTGATCCGGTCGCCACCGATCGCGGTACTGACACGACGACCTCCGCACTGGAAAACATTCCGATCGATCTTCTCCGGGCATTTAAAGAAGCGGCCCTCTCCGATCGTCGTCTGGCTTACCTAACCGGGCGCCGCGAAGACGAAGTGCGCGCGTATCGCAAGTCGCTCGGCCTTGTGCCCGTTTACAAACGCGTAGACACTTGCGGCGCCGAGTTCGAATCTCACACGCCCTACTTGTATTCGACTTACGAAGAAGAAGACGAAGCGCAGCCAACCGACAGGCGAAAGATCATGATCCTCGGTTCCGGGCCGAACCGCATCGGCCAGGGCATCGAGTTCGATTACTGCTGCGTGCACGCTTCGTACGCGCTCCACGAATCTGGTTATGAAACGATCATGGTCAACTGTAATCCGGAAACGGTTTCGACGGATTACGACACTTCAGATCGTTTGTATTTCGAGCCACTTACCTTCGAGGACGTGATGAACATCGTCGATATCGAGAAGCCAGCCGGTGTGATCGTGCAGTTCGGTGGCCAGACGCCTTTGAATCTCGCGATGCGCCTGCATGATGCGGGCGTGCCCATCATCGGCACCTCGCCGGATTCGATTGACCTGGCGGAAGACCGCAAACGCTTCGGCGCGCTACTCCGCGATCTGGGAATGCCGCAACCTGAAAACGGCACGGCCACCTCGATTGAAGAGGCGCGCGAAATCGCGGAGCGTATCGGGTATCCCGTACTCGTACGGCCAAGCTATGTGCTGGGCGGCCGTGCCATGGCCATCGTTTACGACGAAGAGACACTCGATCGTTACATGCGGACCGCCGTCGATTTTTCACATGAGCGGCCGGTGCTGATCGATAAGTTCCTCGAGCAAGCGGCGGAATTTGACGTTGACGCTCTCGCCGACGAAACGGCGTGCGTGGTTGCCGGGATTCAGGAACATATCGAAGAAGCAGGCATTCATTCGGGCGATTCGTCTTGTGTCCTACCGCCGGTACGAATCGCGGAAGAACATCTTGAGACGATGCGGCATTACGCCCGCAAACTTGCCTCGGCCTTGTCAGTGAAAGGCTTAATGAATATTCAGTTCGCGATTAAGCATGACCGGGTTTATGTGCTCGAAGTGAATCCGCGGGCGTCGCGCACTGTGCCGTTTGTTTCGAAAGCGACGGGCGTTCCACTCGCGCGCATCGGCGCGCTGGTGATGTCGGGGAAAAAACTGAAAGAGTTTGATTTGCCGGCTGACTTGACTGTCGATCGTTATTACGTGAAGTCGCCGGTGTTTCCTTTCGCAAAGTTTCCCGGCGTCGATCCGATTCTCGGGCCGGAGATGCATTCGACCGGCGAAGTGATGGGCATCGGCGAAACCTTCGGCGAAGCCTACGGCAAGGCAATGACTGCGGCCGGCCTGCGCCTGCCGCAACGTGGCACTGCTTTTATCAGCGTGAATGAACTCGACAAAGGGCCGGCGGTTTTGCTGGCGCGGCGGTTGACGCGCCTCGGATTTCAAATCATCGCCACGCGCGGTACCACCGAACGTTTGCGCGAAGTGGGTCTCGAAGCCGAAACAGTTTTCAAAGTGAACGAAGGACGTCCCAATATCGTCGATCACATCAAGAAGGGCGAAGTCGCCCTGATCATTAATACGCCGCTGGGCCGCGTCTCGCACTACGATGAACAGGCGATTCGCCGCGCGGCTTTGCAATACAACGTCCCCTGTGTCACGACGATGACCGGCGCACATGCGCTGGTTGAAGCGTTGGGTTCGAGCGCAGCGCGAGGCGAAATCAATGTGCATGCGTTACAAGAGTTGCACGCGGTGACTGCGTCCGTCCGGTGAGGTCAGTACCGTCCGCTTTAAGCGGATGGGTCGAGTACTCATCGCACACTTGAACATTTGTCCCACCCGCTAACGTAGGTGGTACTGACCTCATCACTATGCCAAATTTCATTCACGCTGTAGTCATTACCGCAAGCGATGCGTGCTCACGCGGCGAGCGTGAAGACAAGTCGGGCGAGTTGCTCGTCGAATTGCTGACGGCAATCGGCGCACACATCGTCGCGAAAGAAATTCTCGCGGACGATCTTGAACCACTGGCTGACAAGCTGCGCGAGTATGCCGATCGCCCCGATGTGAATTTGATCATCACGACCGGTGGGACGGGGTTCGGCATGCGGGACAACACGCCGGAAGCAACCCAGCGGGTGATCGAGCGTGCGGCGCCGGGACTGGCTGAAGCGATGCGGATACAGACTCTAAAGAACACGCCGATGTCGATGATTTCGCGTGGCGTTTCAGGCATACGGTCGGGCGCCCTCATCGTTAATCTGCCGGGCTCGCCTAAAGCGGTACGCGAAAGCTTTGAAGTGATCGAGCCGGTTCTGAATCACGCGATTAGTTTGTTGCAGGGCACTTCGTCGTCACACAACGAATAAAGTCAGCCGCTTGCGGAGAGACCACAATGAAATCACTCGGCGCGATTGGAATGATGGTGCTGGCATTGTCGTTGTGCAATCTTATGGGGCGGCGACACGCTAACAATTCGAATAGTAATGCCTCCGGCACTGAAACCACTTCAGCTAAGAACTCGAACACACCTACATTGGAACAAGCGCCGCCG
>AR_comb_assmDRAFT_10124022_pt1 | contig 11021 bp, 9 predicted proteins | sample ArasoioldDNA_FD_10543 | JGI IMG/M metagenome (IMG submission 10543) | reverse complement strand
CCAGGGAGACGGTCCCATTTTTTTGAGTTAGATCGACGGAATCAGCTCCGGCGCGATTACGCTAGACTGAGACAATGACTTCCACCGAGCTGAATTCCCTTTCCCGCGCTTCCTCTGCCTACCTACGCTCCGCGATGCACCAGCCGATCCGATGGCATGAGTGGGGAACCGAAGCATTCGCCACGGCGCAGCGGGAGAACAAACCCATGCTGCTCGACATCGGGGCGGTGTGGTGCCATTGGTGCCATGTCATGGACCGGGAATCCTACGACGATCCTGAGATCGCAGCAATTGTGAATGAGCACTTCATTGCCGTAAAGGTCGATCGCGACGAGCGTCCGGATATCGACAGCCGCTATCAGGCCGCCGTACAGGCCGTCAGCGGACAGGGAGGATGGCCGCTCACGGCATTTCTCACACCGGACGGCAAACCATTTTATGGAGGCACGTATTTTCCTCCAAACGACGGCTACGGTCGCCCAAGTTTTCGTCGAGTGCTCCTCAGTATCTCGAACGCATACAAAGAGAAACACTCCGACGTGGTGGAACAAGCCGGCATGGTCGAAAGCGCCATCGCCCAGTCGGAATCCTTTGCCGGCCGCAGCGGCCGTGTTTCGGCGAGAGTGATTACTTCAATCGAGGAATCCGCATACAAGATGTTTGATCCACAGCACGGCGGATTCGGCCAAGCGCCGAAGTTCCCTCACCCGTCGGCATTGGATCTGTTGATTGAGCGTTACGCAAAGACGAGAGTTTCGGAAAATGGTGATAGTCAAGAGCACGATCCGGAATCGGGCAGACTCCGCAGTCTCATCGTCACTACGCTCGAGCAAATGGCCAACGGCGGTGTCTATGACCAACTCGCCGGGGGCTTTCATCGTTATTCAGTAGATGAGCGCTGGGTCGTACCGCACTTCGAAAAGATGTGCTACGACAACTCGGAATTGCTCAAGAACTACGTCCACGCGTACCAGGCAACCGGGGCGCAGTTCTTCGCTGAAGTAGCGCAAGACATCATTCGCTGGATGGATGAGTGGTTGAGCGATCGCGAACGCGGCGGCTTCTATGCGTCACAGGACGCCGACATCAATATGGACGACGACGGTGACTACTTCACCTGGACTGTTGAGGAGGCACGCGCGGTCCTCTCCGAAGGAGAACTCCAGGTTGCTGCCCTACGCTACGACATCAACGAAATTGGAGAGATGCATCACAACCCGGCGAAGAATGTGCTCTATGTGCGCGCATCGCTCGACGAAATCAGCCGGCGTCTGAACCTGACACCGGACAAAGTCGCCGATTTGCTTTCCTCTGCGATAAGGAAAATGTATGCCGCGCGCTTGCAGCGGCCGACACCTTTCGTCGACAAGACCGTTTACGTCGGATGGAACAGCTTGTGCATCACCGCGTATCTGGAGGCGGCCAAGGCGCTCGACCTGCCGGACGCACGGCGTTTCGCGCTGCGTTCGCTGGACCGGATTCTTAGCGAAGCCTGGAAACGACCGGACTCCAACTCCGGCGACCGTTCCCGCCTGATGCACGTGGTCGCCTATTCCGATCCTGATGCCCAGCACCGGAATGTTCCGGGCATGCTGGAAGATTATGCATTTACCACCTTGGCCTGTCTGGATGCGTATGAGGCGACCGCGGATCTGAGCTACTTCAACTTTGCCCAATCGCTTGCCGATGAAATGATCGCGCGGTTCTTCGACACGACGTCGGGCGGATTCTTCGACAGTGAACCAGCAACAGACGGTACGAGCCTGGGCGTCCTTGCTACCCGACGCAAGCCGCTTCAGGATTCTCCTACCCCGGCGGGAAATCCGATGGCGGCCATTGCGCTGCTACGGCTGCATCACTACACAGAAGAGTCGGATTATCGTGACAAGGCAGAACAAACATTGGAAACTTTTGCCGGCATCGTCGAACAGTTCGGAATCTTCGCGGCCACCTATGGAATCGCGGTTACCCACTTCCTCGACAGTCCCAGGCAAGTGGTTGTTATCGCTGGCGAGGACGGCCGTGGAGATGAGTTGTATCGGGCCGCAACCGAGGGTTTCGCATTCGCAAAAACATCGCTGCGGCTCATTCCGAATCAGGCTGTCGCCACAAACCTTCCGGCTGCATTGGCCAGCACCATCCCCAACCTTCCGATGTTGAATTCCGGCAAGTCCTTCGCCGTCCTTTGCTCCGGCTCTGCGTGCCAGCCACCGGTGTTCACCGCCGGGGAGCTCTCGGACATCCTTGCCCAAAGCGTGAGAACTACGGGATTTACCCGAGACAAAAAATGAGGGCCGCCGGGGTAATATCACGTCCGACAGCCCGAAGATTGCAAGCCCTTGTTTTCGGCCCAGTTACGGCAAGGTTACTTTGGTGACCTTGCGGTCACTGCCTGCTTTTCCATAGTTTAGGTCGGCAGGGAAGATTGACAGTTAGCTTGCCTTGGTGGGCACAGAATGAGCGGGCCGCCGTCCGCGGCGGGAACCTGAGGAACGGCCGCTGCCATGAATGTGCCCACTATTCCGACTATCAGGACAGCGATCCTGATGGTACGTTTCATGGGTTCGTCTCCTATATCCGCGTAAAACCTCGAAACGCAACAAGTTCAACGCGGAGCCGCATTATAGGGTACGTGTCAAGTCGCTGTGCAATTATTTTCACTCTTTTGCCATCGCTCATTCTCTGACCGCCTATCTGAGCGCCATAGGACTGTTCCAAGTTAGCTTCTAAATCAAGCACTTACTCACGCTGAGTTGTTTCTTTGGATGAGCGGTGTGGACGGTATCTCTTTGATGTCACGGGGATGAAACGGTTCATTACAAAATCCGGACAACGTCTCGTTCAGGTGCGTGGAGGCTAGATAAGGTGAAGATAAGGAATGGAAATGCAGAAGGATTTAGCGCTTGGTCGTTGCTCGAATCACAGAGGCAAATCCGCCGGTGCTCGTCGCGCCCCCTGAGGATGCCGCGGCTCCCTCGGCCAGCGGCTGAACCGGAGTTGGAGCGGGGGGTTGCGTTCGCGACAGCGCACGGTCAACCATTCCCTCAAACATCGGGATCAGTGAATCCGCAGGGAGTGGGTGGTGTATGTCGGACAGGCTCTGCTCCCAGCGCTGAGGTTGCAGCAGGGATTTCGAAACATCTCGCGCCGGGCGTTTCACAGCAACATAGCCGAGCCACAGAAACAAGCTGCAGTTATACGCTGTCATGTTGAAGATGCTCATCCAGGGTCCGCCCCCCATGTGTTTCCCGACCCATGAACTGATCAAGATGAGCTCAATCACAGCGAACGATCCAAATCCCAGCGCAATTCCAAAGCTGTGCTGACGCCGGCTCACTCCTACGTAGTGCGCGAAGAAGAGCAGGAACATCACCATTCCGACCTGGATGATACGCACGCAGCGTTGCGACGTCACGATCGCCTGCATCCATGGCGCAATCTGGGATGAATTCGTCGAAACCGAAACGACACCCGCCACCAGCAACATCACCAAACCGGCCCATTTGAACAACACCGTGCCAAGGTCGCGAAGCGTGTGGAAGACCTTGAACACGTCCACAAAGATCTCGTGAATAACGAGGAAACCAAAGGTTACGCTGATCGCATTGCAGCCCCACAAAAGATAGAAGAACGCGTCATAGCTCCGCCAGAAAAAGGCAGGAAACACGACTGCAAAAGTGAGGATTTGCGTGAGGATGTAGGCAAAGAAGAACTTGAAAGGACGCACGAGTCCGCGCCGGATCATGAATGCAACTATCCCCACCTGCAAAATGGGGTGCATGACCCAGAGCGCGTAATACAACAACTTCATTTTGTCGCTCATGCTTCGCCTGTATCCTGGCAGAACTTCATATGCCGACCACGCCCAGCGAAATCACGGCATCGGCTTTCCTTGCTTCGTACAGCTGCGTTGTAGACTTAGGCTAGCCTTTCAGGAACTGGTGTTCAATGCACTGAGGTAATCCGGAGTAACGTTACCGCTGCACGAAAGATTGGGCAAGTTACCTTCGTGCTAGAGTCCCGATCACGAAAACCTTGACATTTTGGTGGGAAGACTACCCGGCGGCTGACTCCCAGCTGGAACAACGGATTCCCCTGACGTGCCACAAGAGGCCCGTAAATAGGAAGCCTTTTGACGCGTTGAGTCGGGTCCCCTGCCGGCTAAGCGTCTGGCGCGGATTGGATATAGGCGCGCATCATCCTCACCTCATCATCCTTCTCATTGAGGTCATGCAGTAGGATATCGCGCAACGAGACTATTCCGATTAGGTGTCCCTCATGACACACGGGGAGGTGCCGGAATCCGTGCCGGCGCATCAGGGTCATGCAGGTCTCGAGGTCTTCCCCGGTGCCCACGGCCAGAGGATCGTCGGTCATCACCTCGGCCATACAGGTAGAGCGAGGATCGCGCCCTTCGGCGACTACGCGGCTCATCAAGTCTCGCTCGGAAAAGATGCCTACCAACTTGTCTCCGTGAACGACCGGAACCGCGCCGATATTGCGCTCCACCATGGCGCGAACGGTTTGAAGAACGGTGTGACCCAGTTCCGCCTGATAGGTCTCCTGACTTTTGATCAAGTCGCAGATCCGCATTTTGATACCTCCCGGCTTACTGGTGTCCGAGCTATCCGAAAAGCCTCTATCGCGGCGCGAGTATATGCCTAAGTGGAGATGAATGGAAAGCGAAAAAGGTTGGGGAAGAAGAAATGTTGCCCGAAATGGGCGATAGAACGAACTCCCGATGGGCGTTACCACTTGTGTCCAAAATCATAGCGCAGGGCACGAACGAGGTATAGAATTTCGCCCGATTCTTCAGCCTGCACACGAGGGGGCTTGTTGTCGACGGGCTTGAATCCGAGGGTAGGGGTGTGCATAAACGACTTTGTCATGCATTTGGACTGTTCTGTCTTCTTGTCTCGATGGCGGGCTTTGCATGGTCCCAGCAGATGTCCGGGCAAGATCGTGGCCGCGCTGAAGACATCCTGAAGCAAGTCGCGAGCGATGTACGGAAACACTATTACGATCCCAAGTTTCACGGGCTCGACTTCGAAGCTAAGGTTGCCGAAACGAAGGAAAAAATCTCAAAAGCTCCCGCCTGGAATGTAGCCATGTCGCACATTGCAGGAATGCTTGACGCGCTCAATGATTCGCACACTTTTTTCATGCCTCCGTCCCACGTCGGTCGTACGGATTACGGATTTCAATATCAGATCGTTGGAGATCGCGCGTTCATTATCCGTGTGAAGCCCGGCAGCGATGCGCAAGCCCAGGGTGTTCATGCGGGCGATGAGCTTCTTGGTTTGAATAACTTTCCCGTCAATCGGAATACGTTGTGGAGGCTGCAGTATGCCTTTAACGTGCTGCGACCACAACCTAGCATGGCGCTGATCCTGCAGGATCCAGCGGGAACCCAGCGCAAGGTGGATGCAGCCGCGAAGATTCGCGCGGGTAAGAAGACCCTGGACGTCACCGGAGAAGGGGCAGCCAACGATCTGTGGGAGTTGGTACGGGAGTCGCAAGGGGAAGCCCATCTGATGCGTGCTCGCTCCGTGGATTTCGGCGATGCTCTGATGGTTCTGAAGCTGCCAGAGTTTGATTTCTCTGTCGAAGGTATAGAGAAGATGTTCGCCGCAGCCAAGAAGCATCAGGCGCTAATCGTAGACTTGCGCGGCAATCCTGGAGGCAGCACCGAGACCCTCAGAGCCTTGGTGGGCGGGATGTTTGACAAAGAAATAAAGATTGCTGACGAGGTGAGTCGGAAAGAAACCAAACCAATGCTCTCGAAATCCATGAGCAACAAGTTCACGGGTAAGCTCGTCGTCTTAGTGGATTCAAGTTCAGCCTCAGCCTCCGAATTGTTCGCCAGAGTGATGCAAATCGAGAAGCGCGGCACTGTGATAGGAGACAGATCCGAGGGCGCCGTAATGGAGTCCAGGCATTACAGCGAGCAGATGGGAGCGGATACCGTGATGTTCTACGGTGTTTCCGTCACAGAATCCGACCTGATCATGAGCGATGGAAAGAGCCTGGAACACGTCGGTGTAATACCTGATGAAATCGCACTGCCAACTCCCCAGGCAATCGCCAGTGGAAGCGATCCGGTTCTCGCACATGCGGCAGAACTGGTAGGCGCGAAGATCACTCCCGAAGAAGCGGGTAAGGCCTTCCCCTACGAATGGCCGCCGGAATAGATCGATAACGTGTCCGTCAGGGTCTACACACAAGCTGCACAAAAAGGAGGCGCGCTGTGTTCTCACTGATCAGAGAGGCTATCGATTCGTTAATGAAGTTCGCCATCGTCTTCATCCTCGTTGTCTCGGCGTGGCCACAACAAACCATGTCCAGTCTGGACCGTGGCCGCGCATTGGACATACTCAAGGTCATTTCGGGTGAGGTCAAGAAACATTACTACGACCCAAAATTCCACGGTGTAGACCTCGACGCGAAAGTGGCGGAAGCCAGAGAAAAGATCGAAAAAGCAACATCTTTCAATATGTCGATGTCGCACATTGCAGCGGCACTCGATACACTCAACGACTCCCACACCTTCTTGCTGCCACCGCAACACGCTTATCGTCACTCGTACGGCATGCAGTACCAGATGGTCGGTGAGCGCTGTTACATCACACAGGTACGCCCCAAGAGTGATGCTGATGCCAAGGGAGTAAAGCCAGGCGATCAGATTCTGACCATCAATGGCCATGAGATCACGAAGGACAACCTCTGGAAGATCCAGTATGTGTATTCCGTACTCCGGCCACAAGCCGGCCTGCGATTAGAACTGCAGGACCCGTCCGGTGCACGCCGTCAGGTGGATGTGGCCGCAAAAATGCACGAAACGAAGCACCTTTCCGATCTGACGATGAGTGGCGGGGGCGAAGATATCTGGGACATTATCCGTGACGAGGAAACCCAAGAACACTTGATGCGTGCGCGATATGTCGAGTACGGCGATCAGGTCACGGTGCTCAAAGTACCGGAATTCGCTTTCTCGATTGGCGAAGTCGAAAGCATGCTCGGCAAGGCTCGGAAACACCCGAACCTCGTCATTGATCTGCGCGGAAACCCAGGTGGTTCCGTCGATACCCTAAAGTACCTGGTCGGCGGAATGTTCGATAAAGAAGTAAAGATCGCCGACCGCACTGGCAGAAAAGACACGAAACCCGAGATCGCCAAGCCGATGCACAATCCCTACCTTGGGAAATTGGTCGTCCTAGTCGATGCTCGATCCGCATCTGCGGCGGAAGTTTTTGCGCGCGTGATTCAGCTGGAGAAACGCGGAACGGTCATTGGCGACGGAAGCGCGGGAGCCGTAATGGAAGCCAGGCACTACGAGGAAAGAATGGGCTCCGACATTGTCATTTTCTACGGAGCTTCGATTACGGAATGGGACCTGATCATGAAGGATGGAAAGTCCCTGGAACACACCGGCGTAACTCCAGACGAACTCTTTCTGCCAAATGCAGCGGCCTTGGCTGGCGGACAAGATCCTGTGCTGGCACATGCGGTCGAAACACTGGGTGTTAAGATCACCCCGGAAGAAGCCGGAAAGGCTTTTCCGTACGAATGGCCGCCGGAATAGTTAGAGAGCCGATTTCTCCTCTCCGACAAAAACGAAATGCGAGGAGTTCCACAACTCCGTAGGAACCGTCCCTCGGGATCTCGCCGTGACCACGATGTTGTATTCGTCCGCAAGGCCTCGGCGAAGTTCTTGCATCAAATCCAGCGTTCCGACGGGCGCCTGCCCATGCGATTTTGTCGGTTTCCCGCTCGGTTCGACCGTCGCTAGCCATGCGAGGAACTCGTGCAGATCGCGTGTGCGCGGACGGCTCGGAATCATGAACGATACTTCCGCGTCCTGTGTGGAGAAGTGCCACGCAAGAGAAGCTGCCAGATCGACGGCTCGTTCGTAATCCGCTTCTGAAATCAGTCCAGATTCCGGATTGTCGAATGCAACGCAGAGCTTGCGCTCGTCCTCGCGCGCAAACTCCCGCACCTTTAGCGAACCTGATTTCGCCGTCGCTTTCCAATCAACATGGCGAGCGGAATCTTCCGGCATGTACTCGCGAATGCGATAGAGGTCGGAACCACGCCCGCGGACAAAACTCTCCCACTCCCCGCGTACCAGCGGAAGAATCTCAAGAGCTTCGTCAGTCGGTTCGACGCGCGGGTAAACTAAGACCTCCCGCGCCAGAGCAACATGCCGCGTCTTGGTAAACAAGGCGAAGGGAAATCGCGTTGCCAGGCCGAAGCTGTCTTCCCGATAGCGCCCACGATGATCAAATTTCAATTCCAGGTCGGCCGTCGCCTCAGCACTTGCTGGTAGAAATGGAAAGTAGGCCATCCCTTGAAAAATCCCAGGCGGTGGTGGGACGACCTTGACGCGCCGCAGGCGCCGATCGGGTAGCCGCAGCCACTGTTCCTCTTTCGGGCGATTGAAGGGAAAGGCGAAAGTCGTAGCTTCCCAATGCCACTGCGTCGTGGACTTCTTCCGCTTCTTGCGCGTGGAGACAACCCTCACCGAAAAAGACGGCAATACCCTGCGCGGATTTTTCAATACGATTCGACCAAGAATTGGACGCCCCGCAAAAACGTGCTCGGGCAAGTGGATATCCAGTTCCAGATAGCGCAGAACCCACGCCGAAACATATCCGGATACAAGGATCGCAGCCAGCATGGCCGCAACCACAATGTAGAGCAGATTGTTGCCGGTGTTCAGCGCGGCAATGCCAATCACCAATGTGACAAGAACATACGCGATCCCAGCGCGCGTGACATCGTAATCAAACGACTCGCGAAACCGCTCAAGCGCTGCCCGCCGCGCCAGATAAGGCACCGTAACCAATCCAACCAGCGTCGCGAGCACAAGCGAGATGGATGCCAGAATGACTGTCGCCCACACGTTGCCGGAGTCCCTCGAAATTGTAGAGAACAGAGCAGCTCCGAAAGCCAGCCCCAATCCCGCCAGGGCGAGCAGGAACTTGATCCACACTTCGGCCGAAGAGGATTGCAGCCACTCTGCGACTCGTCCCGGCGCAGAAGAGTTCGATCGAAGCGGATTGGACATCGCGGAACTCACGAATTCGAGCCTAGCATCCCGCACCAGAACGAACAATGCAGAACTCCTTGCTGCCAAAGCGTTCGTAACCGCACCTCGAGGTGAACCACGGTCGTTCCACCACTACGGAATTTCCTCAACCCCCTCTGCGTAGTCTGACAGTTGTGGGCCTTTTTTGGGCGATGGACCATGCAGTCACCGGGGTACCGAGCACTCCGCCGCAATGAGGAGAGGATTCCTTGTGAGGATGAATCCTTGCCTGAATGCTTTCGGGTCGATTACCGGAGCACGTCACTTCGATGTTTTGAGGCATTGCGCGCGTGGGTGGGGACCTCCCTGCTGGCTTGTTCGTGGCGGACCAGTCAGCGAATTCACGGGCACAGATTCATGTGCGGCTCCTGTGCCCGTGAGTTTTCTACCGAGCGAAGCCGGCACAAGTAACGAAACAAAGGAGTCATCTTTATGGCGGATCTTTTCGAGCAGCTGAAGGCAAAATACCAACCGGTTCTCGACGCAATTCAGAGAGAAGGTGCGGAACTTCAAAACGTCAACCTCGACGGCAATCAACTCTTTATCAAGGCCACGGCTGTTTCCGAAGCCAGCAAGAACCGCATCTGGGACGCAATCAAAGCGGTCGATCCAAAATTTGCAGACCTCAAACACGACATTGAAGTTCGCGAGGGGAAGCAGACTTACACCGTGCGTCCAGGAGACACTCTGTCAAAGATCAGCAAACAGTTCTACGGAGATCCCAACAAATATCCGACGATTGCGAAGGCCAACAATCTGGAAAATCCTGATCAGATCAAAGCTGGCCAGGAACTCCTAATTCCCGCGGCGTAACTGTGATCCGGGCCGCGTTCGTCGTCCGACAAGCGCGGCCCGCTTGGGCCAGGCCCGCAGACTTCGATCGAATTTCAGAGGAGGTACTCATGATGACCTTAATCGATTCCGTAAGCGAGATCTTGAAGCAATACACCAGCGGCGGAACCGCATCTGCCAACGCCAGCGAACACTTTGATCAATTCTCGCAATCGGCTTCGCCCGACATGATTGCCCACGGACTATCCGCGATCTTCCGCTCGGACCAGACACCAGCGTTTGGAAATCTGGTCGGCAATCTGTTCAGCCAATCGAGCGGCGATCAGAAAGCAGGGCTGCTCAATCAACTGATTGGTTCGGTCGGTCCAGGAATGCTCGCGCAGTTAGCCGGAGGAGGAGCGCTCGCGAGCCTTCTGGGAGGTTCTACCAACCAGATCACCGCAGAACAGGCGCAGTCCGTGTCTCCGGAAATGGTGCAACAGCTTGCTTCTCATGCCGAGCAGGCAGATCCGTCAATCATCGACAAGGCAAGCACTTTCTTTGCACAGCATCCAACGCTGATCAAGACGCTGGGAGGCGCAGCGCTGTCGATCGCGCTGGCGAAAGTTGCGGAACGCCAAAGGGCAGCATGAAAAGTCCTGGCGTGGAGTAAGTGAGACCAGGATTGTCGGCTAGCAAATGGAAGAGTCGGGGGGAGCGAGGCGACTGGCGGTTCCTTTTCGGGAATTGGGGTATTACCTTTTTGATAACCCATACCTACCCCCTCCCCTTCCGGTCTATTGGAATCATCGATTTAGGGGAAAATTGCAAAGTAATCTATAGGACTCAAAGACTTAGGGGCAAAATCTTGAGCCGCAAGGAGTTAGCTGCTGTCAGCGAATTCCTGCCTGTACCGCTTTCGCCTTGGCTATGATCTGCTCTCGCGATTGACGATTGCAAGGGTTCGGATCACAGCGGGGTGTGATTGGGAGCGGGCTGCTCGAAAACTTCAGTTGTCCTCTGTAGCTCGCATTCAAGTAAAGTCTTCTGGTTACCTTCAGCGGGTCAAACCTGGGCCAGCCCGCCGATTCCAACGTTTTGACCGCATGATGAGTGTAATGGGGAGTGGGTGTTGAAAAAGTCACTGAGATTAGCAGGTGAG
>AR_comb_assmDRAFT_11779847_pt1 | contig 11022 bp, 10 predicted proteins | sample ArasoioldDNA_FD_10543 | JGI IMG/M metagenome (IMG submission 10543) | reverse complement strand
CCCGCCCCGAACGCTGCACACCTTCCTGCACCTCAGCGGCCCCCCCACGCCGAACCACCTGGCCGGTAGGCCCCGTGCAGCCGGCTGCAGCATCAACCCTGGCCACCGCCAGGCCCTCGGGCACGAGGGAGACGGCAACCCACCTCTTTCGGGAAGAGGACAAACGGCGTTCGACTCGCCGGTGCCCGACCACACCGCACGTCCCAGTGCGGCGCCGGAGACACAAGCCCTCCGGCATGGCGCGTTGGTCTAGTTGGCAGGACACCGACTTCTCACGTCGGAGGACACGGGTTCGACTCCCGTACGCGCTACTCCCGCTTCACCCATGGCTGCCAGGCGCAGATCAGGCGGCGCGCTCGGCTGAAACCCGAGAGAGGGCAGGTTCGAGTCCTGCGGCAGCCACTCCAATGCACATGTCCGTGTAGCTCACCTGGTTAGAGCGGCGCGCTGATAACGCGCAGGTAGGGGGTTCAATTCCTCCCGCGGACACCACGCCCACCCTCGCGGCGGGCGCTTGCCTCGTTAGCTCAACCGGCCAGAGCATCCGACTCTTAATCGGAGGGTTCCGGGTTCGAATCCCGGACGGGGTACATCACCACCTTGAGCGACCATCTGTTCGCGCCCGAGGTGATTCGCCCATACAGTCGATCAAGATCCACGTCGCGGTCAGGAAAGGCCCACCCACGGATGATCGACACCGCCACCCCGGCGACCCACGCCGGTGCCCGGCGCACCTGGCTCGGCGACACCCAGCCCACGGCGATCGAGCCCGACGACGAATGGCTCACCGACGTCACCTGGGGCCCCGACGCCGACGCCGCGATCGCGCAGCTACGGGCCCAGGACCCGGCCGTCGACGCTCTGTTCCGGATCGCCGAGCGCGACGGCCTGGCCATCATCCCGGTCTGGCCGGACGAGCACAGCGACCCGCACCCGCTCACCGAGCTCGCGTCGTCCACCGTCGACACCGACTGGATCATGGTCTGCGCCAAGGAGCCCTTCCGGCCATCCTTCACCGCCGAGATGATCGTCGACCCGCTCGCGCCCGCGAGCTACACCCGACACCGGACGCCGACGTGGCTCATCTACATCACCGCCCACTGACCATCGCAGGCCACCACCACGGCCGTCGGTGGCCTGCGGCTCTAGCCCAATCCGGCAGAGGCACGTGGTTGAGGGCCACGACAGTCAGGGTTCGAATCCCTGGAGCCGCACTCCTTCTCCGCTCACAGCGGCGGGGTACTGCCCCTCTAGCCCAACTTCGGCAGAGGCACCAGGTTCAGGTCCTGGCCAGTGGGGGTTCGAATCCCCCGGGGGGCACGCGACATCACCATGCCGGTGTAGCTCAACTGGTAGAGCATCCGCCTTGTAAGCGGGTGGTTGCGGGTTCAACTCCTGTCACCGGCTCCAACCCGGTCCGTCGACGCGGCCGGTTCGCCCCTGTAGCTCAACTGGACGCAGAGCAGCGCCCCGGTACGGCGCCGACACCGGTTCGATCCCGGTCGGGGGCTCGCACACTTCCGCCGGCGCACGATCCGCCGGCGGCACGGCCGTGTGCCCGAGTGGTTGAGGGAGCCGCCTGCAAAGCGGCGTACGCCGGTTCAATTCCGACCACGGCCTCGTCACCCCGTCACCTACAAGCCCGGAAGGAGGGTGCACCCCCAGTGGGAAAAGTGCTCGTTCTCAACGCCAGTTACGAGGCGCTGCACGAGGTGTCCGTGCCACACGCAATCCGGATGCTCGTGCGCCACGTCGCCGAGATCCACGAAGCCGAGGACGACACCACCTTCGGCCTCTTTCCGCTCCCCAAGGTGGTGCGGCTACTGCGGTACGTCGCAATGCACTGGCAGTACAAGCACCCGCCGAGATGGTCGCGGCGCGGTGTCCTGAAACGCGACAACCACACCTGCGCCTACTGCGGCCGGCGCGCTGACACCGTCGACCACATCATGCCGCTGTCCCGCGGCGGAGAGCGGACATCCTGGCTCAACACCGTCGCAGCCTGCGGCGGCAGCCCGCGCAGCTGCAACGCCCGCAAGGCGAACAAGCTGCCCGAGGAAGCCGGGATGCGGTTGCGCATCCAGCCGCGCGTCCCGACCCGCGCCGAAATGCGCACCGCCAACACCACGACCGCGGCGGCCTGACCCGCCATGAAACCTCGATCACTGCGGCCGTCCTGCAAGCCGCGGCGCCCCGAGCCCAACCGCTCGGGGCGGGACACCTTCGGGGCCATAGCTCATCAGGAAGAGCGCTGCTTTTGCACAGCAGAGGTGCGGGGTTCGAGTCCCCGTGGTTCCACGCAGTACCACGTGCGGATGTAGCTCAGTGGGAGAGCATCGTCTTGCCAAGGCGAAGGCCGCGGGTTCAATTCCCGCCATCCGCTCACCCGGCGACCGGCCAAGCGGCCGGCCGCCCACGTTGTCCCGTGGTGTAGCTGGCAGCACAACGGATTTTGGTTCCGAGAGCTCAGGTTCGAACCCTGGCGGGACAGCACAGCACCCTGGCTCACAGCTCCCGGGCGTCGAGCGAGTGATGGATGATCAGCCAGCCGTCGCACGACCCGATCTCCTGGTCGAACACCGCCTCGTGCCGTGGCCCGCACACGCACGTCGGGTCATCGGTGTCAGTCTCGTGCCCCACGAGATCACCGGGCGGCACGACGTGGACCGTGTTGCTGGAGGTGAACGGCTGTGCCATCACGGGACGCCTCCTTCAGGGCTTCCGAAGTCCGCGGACACCCAGCGGGTTCCGCGTGCCGCTGTTCGCCGGCGCGTTGGCTTCGGTGAGGGACTGGATCTGGAAGTCGACCGGTGCCGGCGGAAATGCTGTGTCCTGGATGAAGCGCGAGAGCGCAACGTTGAGCAGCTGCCGCAGCGCCCCGTTCTTGCCGAATATCCGCTGGACTTTCGCATCGGACAGGATCAGCCGCAGGTCGATGTCCCGGAAGTCCGGACGCTCGGTCACCGACCCGACCAGGTAGACCGGCTCGCCGAAAGCGTCACGGACGCGCTCGCACGCCCAGTCGAGCCGCGTGAAGTCCGGCGGACTGAGGTAGCTGGCACGACGTCGCCTCGTCATGAACCCATGATCACACGAAGGCCGCGGCATACAGCCGGCCTTCGTGTCGCCCACCTGGGTGGACCGGCCGCGAACTCGTGGCCGGCCATCCTGAGCCCCGATGGCGGAATTCGGCAGACGCGCGTGACTCAAAATCACGTATCCCACCGTGGATGTGCAGGTTCAATTCCTGCTCGGGGCACACACGCCGAGGTCTTGGAGGGATCGCTTGCTGGCATAAGCAGGCCGACTGCTAATCGGTCGGGGTAACACCCACGGGAGTTCGAATCTCCCTCCCTCCGCGCAGCACAACGAACACTGGAAGGCGTCCGGTCGGTCGAGGAGCACCGTTGGAAGCGGTGTAGGAGCGGGTGTTCCCCGCTCTCCGGGGTTCAAGTCCCCGGCCTTCCGCAGCACAGTCCTGGAGGTGTCAGCCGATTGGAAGCGGCAGCCGCCTTGAAAGCGGTCAGGGGCCTCGCGTACCCGTAGGAGTTCGACTCTCCTCGCCTCCGCTCCCTGTTTCGTCCTGGAAGGTCCGCCATGTTGGTGTGGCAGCCGCCTCGAAAGCGGTCAGGAGACGGCCAACCCGTCCCCTCGCAGGTTCAATTCCTGTACCTTCCGCCGGCCGCGCGAGCGTGGCTTCTTGCCCTGTGGTGTAACTGGCAACACAGCTGATTCTGGTTCAGCAGTCTCTGGTTCGAACCCAGGCAGGGCAGCACAACCCCGTCGCAGCATGGTTCAGGTCGCGACCTCACTGCCGAGGGATGACGCGAAGATGTCCACACCGGCTGGTATGACGCGGATGGTGACCGTCGCATCCGCTCCGACGTCGTGCTGCCAGACTCCACCGGGTTCACTGGGGTCGAGCGCACGCACGTTGAGGGCGCCGAAGCCGGTACCTAGCTCGTCACCAGCGAGCTGCTTGAAGATGCAGTGCGCGACCTCGTCTGCGCCGGCGTCACGGTCGAGGTCGTCCACGAAGCCGTCGATTGCGGTGCAGTGGTCAGGATCGTCGTCGACCGGCGTGTGGAGAACGGTCGCCCAACCGCTGTCGCTGAGGACGAAGGACCAGTGCTCGTGTCCGGGAACCTTGATGGTGGCCTGACCGTCGTCGGACAGGTCGTCGACGTGGGGATGGCCTGACTCGTCGAGCTGGCCCAGATGAACAACGACAGCCTCAGCTGCAGCGCGTGCGTGCATGGCGGATACAGTACTACCCAGTTTCACCGACGGGTCGCTAGCTCAACTGGTTAGAGCATCCGACTTTTAATCGGAGGGTTCAGGGTTCGATCCCCTGGCGACCTACCCAACATTCGGTACGTGGGGCCTGATGGCTCCGCGCTGGCCGCTAGCTCAACCGGAATAGAGCTGCCGACTTCTACTCGGAGGGTTCGGGGTTCGAGTCCCCGGCGGTCAACCACGCCCTCGTGGTCCAACGGATACGACACCGGCTTCCGGAGCCGGACGATGCAGGTTCGACTCCTGTCGGGGGCACGCACGAAAACTCATTCCCCTGAAGCACAATTGGCAGTGCGCCCGACTGTTAATCGGGAAGGTGCAGGTTCGACCCCTGCCAGGGGAGCCCCACGGCAGCCGGCCCCGTACTCCGCGAGGTCCGGCCGCCGAATTGAGGAAGGCGTTAGAGCGCACACTCAGCATACCTGGCGCGAGAGAGATTCGGTTCCCCTCATTCCCCACTCTCCCACCACGGACTCGTGTCCGGTGGTGGTCGGCGCGCGTAGCTCAGCGGAAGAGCGCCCTGCTCACACCAGGGGGGTCCCGGGTTCGACACCTGGCGCGCGCACACGGCTCAAAGTTTCGCGATCAGCAGGTCGTTCGGCAGCTTACGGCCACCCTTGCCCTTGTTGTAGATGTCCATCAGTTCCTGAATGAGGACCTTCCGAACCGTCTTCGATGTGCCGGCCGCCATCCCGCGGCAGGACGACAACCAGCCTCCGGGGCCGTTCTTGACGTAGGTGTTGAGGTTGGTGGCGAGCTTGTCGTGGTCGAGGGCGAGGTCGACGTCACGGTTGTCTTCGTACTTGTCGATCCTGAGGAAGAACTGTACCAACGCTCCGATGATGTTCTTGTCGACAGCTTTGGTGTCTTCGGTGCCCCACGCGGCTGCGATGACGAACAGTGTGTTGTGGAGGAGGGTCTTCCCGAAGCCCTCCTCGATCTTCTCGCCGGTCTTGAAGGTCGTCAGAAGGGTTCCGACGGCGCTGATCTCGCCGCGGCCTCGGCCGACGGTCCACCCTTGTGCCTCGACAGCCTCCTTGACGGCGAGCGCGGCCGGGTCTTCCTGAGTGACGCTGACGTAGAACTTGTCAACGGCGTTGGGTGGGACCTGCTTGTTGAGCCGGAGAAACAGTGCGGCTTCTTCACCGAGCGAAAGCCCGGTGTGTACGACGCAATCCAGGTTGTACTCGTCGCCCTTGAGCTCCTTGGCGACCTCCCATCGATGCTGGCCGTCGAGGATGACGTAGGTTTTGTCAGGGCGCTCGGAGACCTCCAGAGTCGAGAGTGCGTCCGGGCTGAAGTGTTCGCGGATGTCGTTCAGGACGGTCTCGTTCAGGCCGTGCCGCTGGACTCTACGGTCGATGCTGAGCTGTCCTGCCGGAATCCGCTTGCGACGAACTGCCATGTTATTCAGTGCCTCCAACTAGGTGTGATATCTTGCCGCCGATTTCTCTGTAGTACCTGGCGGCGGTTCGTAGCTCCCTGACGAGGTCAGCGATGTCTTTGTCGCTCATACCGCTCGTGTTGATCGGTGCTCCACGGCGTAGCTGGAGAGCCTTGTTCCGGGCGAAGCCCACGCTGCGCAGAACCTGGTCGTAGACTTCCGGCAGGTTGATGGTCTTGGGCAGGTCAGCAGCTGCTGCGCGCTCCTGCAGCTCCTGCTTGTACTCCTCGTACGCCTGGGAGATCTTCAGCTGGCCGCCGTCAACCTTGCGCACGAGGTCGATCGCGGTTTCATCGCCGTCCAGGGCGGCCTCATAGAAGACCTTCAGCCGTGGCCACTCCCAGTCCTCGATCTCGAACCGCTCTGCAACCTGGTCCTTGATCGATGGTTCACCGCGCTTCTTGGTCTCCTTGATCTTCAGGTAGCCGTCGTAGATGTTTTTCGAGTAGCTGCCACTGATGGTTGTGACAGGCGCATGGCTCTTCGACAGGCCGTCCTCCATCCCCCGGTGAGTTCGGTGAAAGAACGCATCGTAGCGAATCGCCCTGGTCACCCGATCGGGTGCAGGCCCCGGCGAGGGTGAAGACCTGCTATGACGTGCCCTCAGCGAATGCGTGTTCGGTCGGCATCGCGGCAGGCGGTAAGCGCTGTTTCCGTCCTGTAGCTCAGTGGCAGAGCGCCCGCGTGACGTGCGGGAGGTGGAGGGTTCGATTCCCTCCAGGACGACTCGTGGTGACGGATGCCGAAGTGGTCGAGGCACCAGGTTGTGGACCTGGTCGAAGCGGGTTCGAGTCCCGTCCATCACCCCAGCTTCGCGCAAGGCCCGGCGGCCGCCTAGGTCTCATAAGCCTGGGGTTCCTGGATCGACACCAGGTTGCGCGACCAGCCCAGTCTGCTCCGCTGTGGAGGCCGGCCACCGCCCGGCATCAAAACACCCGATCTGGGTAGCTCCGGTTTGCATCGCCGATGTCCGTGGTGTATTGACCCCGCGCCATTGGGCAGCGCCGGCAGCCCAGCAGCACGGGCTGGGGATTACCGTTGGTAGTACCAACTTTCACCGAAGGAAAGCCGAGATCACCGGGCCCCTATCCATTCGGCGTGACGAGGTGGTCTGAGACAAGCAGAGGGACGAGGGGAGGCCGCCGCGGGATACGGCGGCCTCCCCTCGTATGACGTTGTCTTCAACTCGTGAGGGCGGTAGCCCGGTTCCGCTGTTGTCGCGAGCGCCCTGAGGGGCGCGGCGCTGGCATGATCACGCCGAGGTCGGCGAGCTGCTTGATGCGGTCGGCAGCGAGCTCGCCGCGGGCTGCGAGCTTCTGGTAGTTGCGTATCGCGCGGTCGAGCGGGGCGCCTGACGTGGTGGTGTAGTCGGGCGGAAGGTCGGCCAGTGATCCGTAACGGGCGTAGTAGACCTTGGCTTCGGTGAGCCGGCTCTCCCAGTTTCGCTCCTTGGCCGGCAGCAATCGCAGGTCCACGCCAAGGTCGGTGAGCTTCTTGACCCAGACCGCCCGGAGCGCGCCTGCGGCGTGTTGCTGGCGCTGATAGGCCAGCCACCTGGCCAGCGAGTAGTACGTGGGGTTGACCTTGTCCCGGGTCAGGAGGGCGGTGTGGCCATGTTCTTCGCGGAATGCCTTCAGCTCATCGAACTTGGCCAGCCACTTCTGCTCGACGCGTGATGTGGCCTCCAAGTCGAAGCCGATCGATCGGAGGGCGTCGGCACGCTCGGGCGTGAGCGTGCCGGCCGCGTACATGGCCCGCTGCGTCAAAAACCAGTGGTAGAGCGCGAGTTCGTCTCTGGGCGCGTCCCTGGCGGCCGATGGCTGAAGGTGGCCGTGTTCGTCACGGAACCGTATTGCCTCGTTGAGGTGTTGGGCCCAGTTTTCTTCAAGGTAGAGGTTCCAGACCATGCCTACCGCGTCGAGAGCGGCGATCTGGGCGTCGGTCAGCTCGCCAGCTGTGCGTTTCTTGCGTTGCTTGTCGAGCCAGGCACGTACAGGAATGCCGTGGGCCCGGAAATCCTTCGGGACGTCGATGTCGCCGTGCACGCGGTAGTAGGCGCGCAGGGTTTCCATCATGCGCCCGAATATGCCGGGAGTCCAGTCGATCCTCAGCGCTTCGAGATCGGCGATGCGTGATGGCGCCAGGGTGCCGTCGGCATAGTCCTTCCGGGCGGCGTAGAGGACGTAGCCGATGTTGATGTCCTGAACCCAGAACTTGTTGGAGGCGATGTTCAGGTCGCCGTGTTCGTTGTAGTAGACCGTGAGTGCTGCCAGGTTGGCGTTCCAGGCGTTCGCTTTCGGCTCCCAGATCATGCCGAGTTCGTTGAGCGCAGCGATCTGTTCGGGCAGCAGCCGCTTGGCGCGATACGCCTGCCGGGCCTGGTGGAGCCACCGGCCGTAGGCGAATCCGTCCTGGACGAACGATTGCGGCAGATCGATGGTGCCATGTTCGGCGTGGTACGCGGTGAGGCGACCGTAGCCCTCCCACCAGCTGCTGGTGGTGGAGGAGATGATCCGGGCGTTGAGGTACCGCAGGAACGTCCCGTCGTCGTAGCCCTCGGGAAGGTCAACCAGGACCTGTTCGATCGGCTGGAGATCAGGACGCTTCCAGGTGACGGCGGCACGGTGACGATCCAGGGCCTCGCCCAGCACGGTGTCGTGGGCACGCAGCGCACGAAGGACCTGCCACAACAGCTTGTAGTCGCCGAGGTCGGCCTCGTCGACCTCACCAGGCTCGTCAGGCAGCAGGATCGGCACGATAATCGTCGCCATCCCGGAGCCTTCGGGGTAGCGGCGCAGTGCCCGGCCGACGATCTGGATGATCTCGGTGGTCGACTGCTTGGGCGTGGTGAAGGCGACAGCGTCGACGGACGGCACGTCGACGCCCTCGGCCAGGCACCTGCAGTTGCTCACCACAGCCCATCCGTCCCCGGGTGGAGACACGAGCTTGCCGAGGACCTTCTCCCGGGCCGCGAGGGTCATCGTGCCGTCGATGTGCGCGGCATACAGGGGCTGACCAGGTCGCAGGTCGGCGGGCAGCGCCTTGAGGGTGCGGCTGATGGTACGAGCGAACTCAGCGGACTCGTTGACCCGGTTGCAGAACGTCAAGATGCGGCGCAGGCCGAACTGCACCGCAGCGCGGGCGATGACGGTCTGCACCATCGCCGTGTGCAGCCCGGTGGGGCTGTCGATGCTCGCGACGGCGTCGCGGGGCAACGTGGCGAGGTGGTCAAGGATCTCTCGGCGCGTCGCCCCCATCACGACGATCCGATAGTCGTCGAGGTAGTCGTCGGCGATGGCTTGAGCGACGGTGTAGCGGTACAGGACCGGCCCGAAGATCTCCTCGTTCTCCATGCCAGCCTTCGTGCGGCTGGAGTCCTCTCCGTCCCGGTCGCCGATGACCTTCTGGGTCGCCGTGGTGTAGAGACGCCGCCGAGCTGCGAGGTGGCGATCGTGGTGCACGAGGGCGGTGTGCTTGTCCGCGACGCCGGCCGACCGGTGGGCTTCATCGACGATGAGCAAGTCCGTGACCTTGCCCGCGCGGCGCAGGGCTTCGCCGACGACGTGCACTGATTGGTGCGTGCTCACGATCAGCCGGATCGTGGCGGCCGTTGGGCGGCGCAGCCAGGAGGCGATCTCATCGGGGTCGGTAGTCACGCTGGCGGGCAGGTCATCGACGGTCACGGCGCAGTCGGCGGCGGTCTCATCGATGCACACGGCGAGCGCGGCGTGGGTGTTGTTGGTGAGGCCCCATTCGCGCAGCGTCTGCAAGATCAGCGCGATCGAGGGGCAGGTGATGACGACGACGCCGCCGGCGGGGCACAGCAGCTCGGCGATGCGCTGACACATCACCGTTTTGCCGGTGCCGCAGGCCGAGATCAGCTGGCCACGGCCACCGTCATACAGGGCGCTGCAGCATGCCTGGACCGCTTCGACCTGGTAGTAGCGTTCGGCGATCTTGCTGCGGCCCCCGGCGGTGACGATGCCCCGGGAGAACAGCTGCGGACTGGGCGCGGTCTCGCGGCCCGGCGGCCGGACCTTGGCAGTCTTCGGGCTCGACGACGTCGTTTTTGGGCGTTTTCGGGTGACGGGTGGCACGGGTCCTCTGCCTGCTGGCCAGGTGCGGTTGCCGTCCCCGGTGCCCGGCGAGGGTGTGGGCCTCGCGCAGGCCGGGAGCGGCCTGGGTGTATGGCAGGCCACACCGTAACGGAGCCATGGCCGACAGCCGCGCGGAGGTTCCCCAGGATGATCACGGCCGGGCGGTTCGAGCGGCCAGTGCGCGTCGAGGTGCCCAGGCATCGACGCGGGAAGGGATCATTCCCGCGGCGCCGCCTGGTTCGGCCCCCAGAGCCGATGGTCCGACGGCGTCCCGGGCGGCCGGGCGTGGTCGGCCGGGCACGGCAGCTGGTCGGCCGTGGGCTTGTGGCCGGTGAAGGCGATCCCCCACATCCTCCGGAGCTCCTGGCGGTCCGGATACAGGTCGCACGCCCAACACTCACCCGGGTGGTGAAGAATGCGCGCATCGCAATGCGGCGCGAAGGCCCGTTCATCGCCAGCCGTGTTCACCGCGGTCGGCCCAGCATCGTGCCGTTCGAGCGGAACCTCCGCGATGCGGGGACGTGGCCGGTTACGTTTGCCGAAGATCATGACCGCGCCCTCCCTAACGAGCCGGCGACCACCGTCCCCAGGTGGCCATCGTTGAGGACCATCGGGCGGGAGCGCCGAGATCAGCGTAAGGAGAGGGCGCGCCGAAGAGACCACGATGACGGCTCGATCATCGAGGTCCACCCTGCTGCGCGACCGCCGGCCGGACGGCGTCGCGCTATCGTGGCGGCGCGAGATCAGCGCACAGCACACGTGGAGCGAGGAGCCGGAAGCGTCGTGATCAGCGACAACGATGAACGAGCGTGGCGCCTGCGCAACGTCGAGCTGGCCTGCCGGCGCGCCGAGACGCAGCTGACGCCCAAGCGCGGCGAAAACCTCCGGGACCTGTTGCTGGCCGCGGCCGGCCTCTTCGCGATCCAGATGCTGGCTCAGGGGACGCTGGGAGATTCGATGTCGCTACGGGCCATCGGCATCCCGCTCGCCGCCGTGGCGGTCGGAGCGGGGATAGCGCGGGCATTGCGGCGGCAGGGGCAACGAGAACTGGTGCGTGCGTGGCGGGACGCCTTGGAACGTCGCCCTCCTATTCCACAGGAGGTCCGGGATGGCGGCCTCGGGCCGCCGTCCTGAATCTCGCACTGACTGGGCCTGTGCCGACCACGGGACGCGTCTTCCCGCCCC
>AR_comb_assmDRAFT_10418763_pt1 | contig 11023 bp, 7 predicted proteins | sample ArasoioldDNA_FD_10543 | JGI IMG/M metagenome (IMG submission 10543) | reverse complement strand
CCGTAGACGGCGCCGGTCGGGACTGGCCGGCGGCGCAGCGCGGGCCAGAGCGCGGCCGCGATGAAGAACGCGATCGTGATGAGCAGCGCGTTCAGGTAGTGGAACCCGAGTCCGGCCAACGCCATCGGCGTGCCGCCCTGGTAGGCAGCCGCGCCGAATGCGCCCGCCGCCACCGAGTGCAGGATTCGCGTCGGCGCGACGCCGCTCCGAAGGTACGAGAAGACGATTGCGTAGAGGATGTCGAGCGTGCCGGCGACGAGCCATCCGGTCAGCAACCACCGTGCGGTTCGGCCCATGCGACGAAGGATACGCCAGGCCAGCTCATTAGCGCGGAGAGTCGTCGTTGCGTAGAGTGCGCTTCGGCCACGCGTCAGGGACGAGTGCCAGCGCCCCGTGACGAGTGTCGGAACGGAGCCGCACACATGGTGGTACTGCAAGACGTCGTGACGCGAACGCGCGTAGTCGTCGTGACCGCGCTGCTCGCGCTGCCGGCGGTATCAACAGCGGCTCTCAGGCTCGAGCTGGTGGGGGGCGGCTTCACGAACGCGGTCGCATTCGTGCCCGATCCGCTCGTCTCGGGCACGTTCCTGGTCGTCCAGCAGGACGGCCTGGTTCGCGCGTGGTCGGACGGAGCGATCCGGGATGAGCCGTTCCTCGATCTCCGGCAGGTGGTCAGCCGCGGCGGCGAGCGCGGTCTTCTGGGCCTGGCCTTTCCACCCGATGCTGCCGAGTCCGGTCGTCTTTTCGTGAACTTCACTAACCGCGATGGCGACACGGTAGTCGCCCGTTTCGTCCGGCGGCCGGACAACGCGCTCGTCGCCGATCCGCAGTCGCGCTTCGATCTCGTGTGGCCCGACGGCCGACGAGTCATCGAACAGCCGTACGCGAATCACAATGGCGGGAATCTCGCCTTCGGTCCCGACGGTTTTCTCTACATCGGGCTTGGCGACGGCGGCGCCGGCAACGATCCTGGCAACCGGGCCCAGTCGCCGGACACGCTGCTCGGCAAGATGCTGCGAATCGACGTGAACGTGGCGCTCGACGATGCACGCGGCTACGTCGTGCCGCAAGACAATCCATTCACTCACCGAGACGACGTGCTGCCCGAGATCTGGGCGTTCGGATATCGCAACCCGTGGCGCTATAGCTTCGATGATCTCGGAGACGGCGCAAGCGGCGCGCTCGTCGTCGGTGACGTCGGCCAGGACGCGCGCGAGGAGATCGACTACGAACCGGCGGTTGCGGGCGGACGCAATTACGGCTGGCGCCAGCGTGAGGGCACGATCGCGACCGCAGGTGTTCCGCCGGAACCGGTGATGTTTCCGCCGTTTGTCGAACCGATTCTCGATTACGGTCGTGGCCGCGGCCAGGCAGTGACCGGCGGCTATGTGTATCGCGGCACGGCGCTGCCGGCCATCTACCGCGGACGGTATTTCTTCGGGGACTACGGCAGCGGCCGGGTCTGGTCGGTCATGCTCGACGTCGATCCCGACACCCGCGAGGCTGTCGCTGCCGACGAGCAGGAGCACACGGGCGAACTCGGTGGCTCGCGGCCAGGGTTGTCTTCCTTCGCGCGCGATCTCGGAGGTGAGCTCTACCTCGTGACGCTGAACGGTGAGATCTACCGCCTCGTTGCCGACGAGCGCGAGGAGCAGGGCGGCCAGCTCGATCGCCGCGGCCGCCCGCCCGCTCCGTGACGAATGTCACAATCATTTCCCGCCGCGAACGGTCTCTGACACGAAGTTCAGGCGCCAGTCAGCCGACGGACAGGTGGCCCTTCGTCCAGTACTTATAGGACGAAATTCGCCCTCCCCCATCGGGGCGGGTCGTGGAGGTCATCATGACGTCAATCAAAACACCGCTTCTGCTCGGTTCGCTGCTGCTGTTCGGCGCCGCGCCGGCAAGGGCCGCCGGGCCGTACGTCGTCGTCAACGTGCCGTTTCCGTTCACGGTTCGTGATCAGGTGATGCCGGCCGGCCAGTATCGCGTCGAGCGCGCGGACCAGGATCCGACCGTGCTGGTAATCAAGGGCGAGCACGGCGTGCACGCGGCCGTGATCACGCGGACCATCGAGGCCAGCGGCGAGGATCCCGCCGGCGAGCAGAGCGCGCTGGTCTTCACCCGCGACGAGCACGGCGGCTATCGCCTGAAGGACGTCTGGGAAGATCGGCTCGACGGTCAGGAACTGGCGGGACGATAGGCGCGGAGTTCAAAGCCCGCAGGTTCAAAACACGGGGGTTCAAAGCACGAAGGTTCAAAGCACGTAGGTTCGGGCGGGAATATATAATCCGCGCGGCCGCATGGCGATCGCTCCCGGAACCCGTCTCGGAAGCTACGAGATCGTCGCGCTCATCGGCGCGGGCGGCATGGGCGAGGTCTATCGCGCTCGTGACGCTCGCCTCGAGCGCGATGTCGCGATCAAGGTCCTGCCCGCCACCGCCGCCGACAACGCCGACCGGCTGCAGCGCTTCGCGCAGGAGGCGCGCGCCACCGCAGCGCTGAATCACCCGCACATCCTCGCGGTACACGACATCGGAGCCGAGAACGGCGTCCACTACGTGGTGTCGGAGCTGCTGGAGGGTGAGTCGCTGCGGTCGGTTCTCGAGCGCGGGCCGCTGCCTCCGCGCAAGGCCATCGAATACGCCGCCCATGTCGCTCGCGGCCTCGCCGCGGCCCACGAGCGGCACGTCGTCCACCGCGATCTGAAACCCGACAACATCTTCATCACTCGCGATGGCCGAGCCAAGATCCTGGACTTCGGGCTTGCCCGCATCCTGCACGCCGCCGAGCCCGGCGACCAGACGATGACGGCCGGGGCGACTGCGGGGACGACGCCCGGGATGGTGCTCGGGACGATGGGTTACATGTCGCCGGAGCAGGTGCGCGGCCTTAGCGTCGATCACCGATCGGACATCTTCAGCTTCGGTGCTCTTCTGTACGAGATGGTATCGGGGAAGCGCGCGTTTCGCGGCGCCACGCCGGCCGACACGATGAGCGCAATCCTCTCCGCAGATCCGCCCGAGTTCGAGGGTGCGACACGGAACATCCCTCCGATTCTCGATCGCCTGGTGCGGCGCTGCCTCGAGAAGTCGCCAGAAGAGCGCTATCAATCGGCTCGCGATCTCGCGTTCAACCTCGAAGCGTTGTCGACGATGTCGCCGGGTGAGCCGGGTTCGGGGACAGTGTCGGCCGTCAGTGCCGCCGGGGCCGCGCCGGCTCCTCACAGCCGCTCCTCGGGCCGGACCCGCGCCGCGCTGGCGCTGCTCGTCGGCCTCGCCGCCGGGGGCGCAGCAGGTGTGTGGAGAGCGTCATCGACGGAACTGCCGCCGACTGCGAGCTACAAGCAGCTGACATTCCGCCGTGGTGCGATCGCGAGCGCGCGCTTTGCTCCAGACGGACAGAGCATCGTGTATGCCGCCGAGTGGGAAGGCCGCCCAGCCAGCCTCTTCACCGGCCGTGTCGACGGCATCGGTGAACGCCCGCTCTCGATCGACGGGCAGATCGAGGACGTGTCGAGCGGCGGCGAAGTGGCGCTCCTCACGAATCTCCAGCGCGCCGGCAACGTGGTTCGCGGCACGCTGTCGCGCATGCCGCTTGCCGGCGGGGCGCCGCGGGCCGTGCTGGACAACGTCGGGTCGGCCAGTTGGAGCCCGGATGGAAAGCAGCTCGCGATTGTCCGAGCGAAGGCGGACGGAGCGTGGCAGCTCGAGTTCCCGATCGGCACGGTGCTGTACGAGACGCGGAACTGGATCGAAACGCCGCGCGTCTCGGCCGACGGCACTCGCGTCGCGTTCCTCGAGCATCCGCCAGTCGGGGGCGATAACCGGGGTCACGTCTCGGTGATCGCGTCCGGGCAGAAGACCGACGTCTCCGGCGATTACTCCGTCCTCGTCGGGCTCGGCTGGCACCCGAACGGCGAGCTCTGGTTCAGCGGCAGTGACACGGGTCTTCTCACGCAACTGCTCGCGGTCCGCCCAGGCCAACCGGTGCGCCGAGTTGCCGGCATACCCGCGGCGGTCGTCCTGCGCGATCTGCGGCCGGATGGCGGCGTCCTGGTCGAGACGATCACGCGAAAGGCCCGCATGCTGCTGCGGACCGTGGGCGAATCCGAGGATCGTGATATCGGCTGGTTCGATTACCCGCTGCTTCGCGACATCTCGCCCGACGGCAAGTACGTCCTGTTCGACGAGGAGGGGGAGGGAGGCGGGGCGGAGTACAGCATTTTCATGCGCCCGACCGACGGCGGTCCGGCGGTGAGGCTCGCTGACGGATACGCGCAACGCTTCGCCCCGGACATGAAGCACGTGCTGGCGACCCGCCCAGGTCGCCCCGGTCTGCGCATCGTGCCGATCGGGCCGGGCGAGACGCATGAGATCCCCCGCGTCATCGCCGACTTCCGCCCCAACGGCCCACCGCGGTGGTGGCCCGATGGCCAGAGCATCGTTCAGACCGGGAGTCTTGGCGGCGCCGCGCCGCGGACCTACCTGATCGACATCACGACTGGTGAAGGCCGCGCCATCACCCCCGAAGGCGTCATTGGCTGGACCGCCTCGGCCGACGCCCGCAGGTTGGTCGTCACGGTGAAAGGCGCGCAACAGATCCTGACCCTCGATAGCGGCAGCCTGACCCCGCTGCGCGGCCTCGCCCCGGGCGACCAGATCCTTCGCTGGTCCGCCGACGGGCGCGCGCTGTTCGTCTCGCGCGTGCTGTCACCGCGGCAACGCGACCTGGCGCGACTGGACCTGTCGACCGGCCGCCGTGAGGTGATCGCGACGTTCGGTCCGACCGACGCCGCAGGCGTCCTGGCAATCGCGGCGCCAGCGGTGTCCGCTGACGGGCGCGTCTTCGCCTACCGCTATCAGCAGCTGCTGTCGGACCTGTTCGTCGCCACCGGTCTCAAGTAAAGCCTCGACAATCAACGCAGGCGAAGGGCTGACAGCTCGTCGAGACGCCTCTCGAGAAACCGCCGCTCCGGTTCCTGCTTCACCAGCTCCAGCGCCCGCGTGTATGACGCGCGCGCGTCGTCGATCCGTCCGAGGCGGCGGCACAGATCCGCACGCGCTGCATGCGCGAAGTGATAGTCCGCGAGCTCGCCGCGGGCCAGAATCTCGTCGATGAGCGCGAGGCCCGCAGCCGGGCCATCGCGCATGGCGACGGCCACCGCGCGGTTCAGCACCACCACCGCCGACGGATCGGCGCGCAGGAGCACGTCGTACAGCGCGACGATCTGCCGCCAATCCGTCGCCGCGCCGGTGGGCGCCTCGGCATGTACTGCGGCGATGGCGGCCTGCAGCGTGTAGGGGCCGAAGCGTCGTGAGGTGATCGCGCGCTCGACCAGCGCGGAGCCTTCCGCGATCACTGCACGATTCCATTGCGATCGGTCCTGGTCGGCGAGGAGCACGATGGTTCCGTCCGGCGCCGTCCGCGCCCCGCGTCGCGATTCGTGGAGCAGCATCAGGGCCAGCAGGCCCAGCGCCTCCGGTTCCGGCAGCAGCTCGACGAGGAGCCGTCCGAGCCGAATCGCTTCACTCGAGAGCTCGCCGCGAACCAGCGAATCGCCCTCGGTGGCGGAGTACCCCTCGTTGAACACGAGATAAATCACCCGCAATACCGAGTCGAGCCGATCGATCAGCTCGGAACGGGCCGGCACCTGATAGGGGATCTTCGCGTCGCGAATCTTCGCCTTCGCCCGCACGATCCGCTGGGCAATGGTCGGCGCGGAGCTGAGGAACGCGCGCGCGATTTCCTCCGTCGTCAACCCGCAGACTTCGCGCAGCGTCAGCGCCACCTGCGCGTCGGCCTTCAGCGCCGGGTGGCAGCACGTGAAGATCAGGCGCAGCCGATCGTCCTCCACGTCATCGGTCTCGGTAATGGGATCGGCCGCGGCGGCCTCCTCCAGCTCGCGCGCCAGCGCCGCCAGGGACCGATCGAAACGGGCCCGCCGCCTGGCGGTATCGATGGCCTTGAAGCGGCCGGTGGAGACGAGCCACGCCCGCGGGTTGGCGGGCACGCCGTCGCGCGCCCACTGTTCCACCGCGGCGACAAAAGCGTCGTGCATCGCCTCCTCGGCCCGATCGAAATCGCCGAGGAGCCGGATCAGCGTGGCCAGGACGCGGCGCGACTCGAGGCGGTAGGTCTCGTCAACGGTCGCGCGCGCGTCCATGCCGGCTCAGTGATTGAACTCGACGACCGGCCGGACCTCCACGGAGCCGAACCGGGCGGAGGGAATGCGCGAGGCAATCTGGATGGCCTCGTTCAGGTCCCTCGCATTGATGAGGTAGAAGCCGCCGAGATACTCCTTCGTCTCCGCGAACGGGCCGTCGGTGGTGGACAGCTTGCCGTCCCGAACCCGGACAGTGGTTGCGGTGGACACCGCCTGGAGGGCCTCCCCCGCCTGGTAATGGCCGGAGCTCCTGATGTCCTTGGTGAAGGCGAAGTATTCGCCCATGACGGCGTCGGCTTCGGGCTTGGACATCTTTGCCCAGGTTTGCTCGTTGTCGTAAATCAGGCACATGTAACGCATCGAATCCTCCGGTTCCGGCATTTGAGTGGCGGGTCGCCCCACCGAATCAACGTCTACAACCACTAGTCGTCGGAGGTACGGCGGATTCGACAGCCCGTTACCGATATTCAAGATGGACGTGTCGGTTTCCAGGAACCGGCGCGTATGATGATCCCTTCGTTTCTGGCGGCGAACCAGGCTAATCCCGATGGTCGGACGCACCATCTCCCACTACAAGGTCCTCGCGCAGCTCGGAGCTGGCGGCATGGGGATCGTGTATCGGGGGGAGGATACCCGGCTCGGCCGTGAGGTGGCCATCAAGTTCGTCGCCGAAGACGCTTCCATGGCCGACCAGGCGGTCAACCGCCTCCGCTCCGAGGCCCGCGCCGCGTCGGCGCTGAACCACCCCAACATCTGCACCATCTACGACATCGGCGAGGACGAGGGCCACCCGTTCATCGTGATGGAGCTGATGAAAGGGCAGACGCTCCGCGAGCGCCTGGCCGCCGGTCAGCTCAAAATCCATCACCTCGTCGACATCGGCATCGAGGCCTCGGATGCGCTGCACGCGACGCACGCCGACGGCATCATCCATCGCGACATCAAGCCCGGGAACATCTTCCTGACCGAGCGCGGTCATGTGAAGATCATGGACTTCGGTCTCGCGAAGATCACGCCGCGTTTTCCGGCGGGTTCGGGCACCACCTACGCCGCCCCGGAGCAGACCGGCGCCGGGATCACCATCGGCACCGTCTCGTACATGTCGCCGGAACAGGCTGCCGGCGAAGAGCTCGACGGCCGCACCGACCTGTTCTCGCTCGGCGTCGTGCTCTACGAGTGCGCGACCGGGCGTCACCCGTTCCCCGGCAAGACGTCGGCGGTGATCCTGGCCGCGATCCTCAACCGGACGCCAGTAGCGCCGGTGACGATCAACCCGGAGCTGCCGCTTCGTCTGCAGGACATCATCAACAACTGCCTCGAGAAGGATCGCGAGCTGCGCTATCAGTCAGCGGCCGACCTGCGGGCCGATCTGAAGCGGCTGCGGCGCGACCTGGAGTCCGGTCACTCTCGCACGCTTGAGGTGATGAGCGCCTCGCGCCTCGCAGAAGAAGGGGCGGAGCGCAGCGAGTCGCTTGGGGTGCGGAGAAGCAGCGACGTTCCCTCGGCGCCGCCGCGCTCTTCTTTCCTCCCGGGCGCCGTCGCCGCGGTCGTGGCGGTGGCGCTCCTGGCCGGCGGCTATGGGCTCTGGCGTAGCCGGGTTCGTCCGCCCGCGAGCGGGCAGCCGGCTCCCGCTGTCACCGCGCCGCAAGTTGCGACCAGCCTGTCCCTGGCGCGCTCGAGCCTCGACGCGCGGAACTACCGGGCCGCGGCAACCTACGCCGACACGGTGCTCGAGGCCGAGCCCGGACAGGCCGAAGCTACGCGCATCCGCGACGAAGCGCGTACGGCGCTGGCCCATTTCGACGAAGCCATCGCCGATGCGCGCAATCACCTGGCACGTGGCGACACGCAGTCGGCGGCCGCCAGCCTCGAGAGCGCGCGGGCCATCGATCCGTCCGCGCCGACCGTCACCGAGGTTGCGGCTCGCATCGAAGAGGCCGTGCGCCAGCGCGAAGCCGCGGCCCGTCAGGCGTCGGCTCGGCCGCCGCAGCCCGCACCCACCAGCAAGGAGCGTGCGCCCGGCCGTGCGCTGCCGCCACCGCCGGCCCCAGCGCCGACCGCGGGCTCACCCTCGATCACTCCGCCAGCCATCGAGCCTCCGTTCACACCGCCGGCTCGAACCGAACCACCGCCCTCGACGGTGACCGCCGCGCCGCCGCCGGCACCATTGCCTCAGCCGGTCGCGCCCGAAACGCCGCCGATCGCGCCACCGCCGGCGGCGCCGCGCTCCGAGCCGCCCAAACCGGAGCCGTCCCGCAGCGCCGAAACAACGCGATCGGGGCCGTCTCAGGAGGAGATCGACGATGCTGCGATTCGTCGTGTGATCGTCACCTACGGCCGGGCGATCGAGACGAAGGACATTGCGCTCTTCAAGTCGATCAAACCGAACCTGTCGGCCGACGAGGAACGCCGCCTGCAACAGGGCTTCCGCGCCGTCAATTCCCAGCGGGTCACGCTCACCATCGCGTCGCTCGCCCGGCAGGGCGACAGCGCCGCGGTCGTGGTGCAGCGGCGCGACGTGCTGGATGTAGGAGGCCGACGCCAGACCGTCGAGGCACGGCAGACCCTGACGCTCGCCCGCGCCGGCGGCGGGTGGATCATCACCGAGATCCGTTGACGTTCCGTGGAGGGGAGGAGATGCGCATGCTCGGACGCACTACGCTCGTGATCGCGCTGATTGTCGCAACGGCGCGAGCCGCCGCCGCACAGGACCCGTACAACCTGTCGGCGCCCGTCCCGAACCTGGCGACGATCTTCACCAACATCTTCGGCCCGAACGGTCTCGTCGTGGACAGCCTCGCGACCCTGCCAGGCGAAGTGTCGCATTCGGCGCATTTCAACAGCGACTTCCAGTTCAACTTCAGCCAGTTTGGCACGGCGCTGGTCAGCCAGCTGGTGAGCGTGCCGCTGCCCTCCCCAGGCGGCGGCTTCACGTTCGAGTTCGATCCGTCACTCGGAGTCTTCCAGCGGACCACTCAGAGCTTCGGGCCAATCCTCGCGGAACGGGCCGAGACGATCGGCGCGCGCCGGGTCTCGGTCGGCTACGCGTTCCAGCGCTTCACCTTCGATTCGGTCGAAGGCATCTCGCTCAGCCAGGTGCCGGCCGTGTTCACCCATGACAACGCGCAGCTGCTTGGCGGCCGCGAAGACGTTGTGACGACCGTGAACTCGATCACCGCCGACGTGAACCAATCCACGCTATTCGTCACGATGGGTGTCTCCGACAAAGTGGACGTGTCGCTGGCAGTGCCGGTCATCGGCGTCAACCTGCGCGTCGTTTCGGCGGCGCACATCCAGCGCCTCGGTACCACCAATCCGCTCACGCACTTCTACCGCCAGGAAGACGGCGAGGTCGGCACGGATCGCTTCTTCACCGCGATTGGCAGTGCCGCCGGCCTCGGCGACCTGATGATCCGCATGAAGGCGAACGCGTTCACCAGAGCGAAGAGCGGGCTGGCGTTCGGGGTCGACGTCAGGCTCCCGACCGGCGACGAGATGAACCTGCTCGGCAGCGGCACCACTGGAGTACAGCCGTTCGCGATCTGGTCCGGTACCTTCAAGACAGTGTCGCCACACGTGAACGCCGGCTACCGTTGGAACGGATCGAGCGTGCTGGCCGGGAATCCCGCCACCGGCCAGTCCGGCGACTTCCCCGATCAGGTGGGCTACAGCGCCGGCGCGGACGTGGCGGTGAACCCGCGCCTGACGGTTGCCTTCGACGTGCTCGGGCGCTACGTGATCGACGCGGAGCGGCTGCGGTCGGAGACCTTTCACGCGCTCGACGGGCACTCCACGTTCCCGAACATCGTCTTCGCGCGCGACTCCTACAACGCGCTGAGCGGCTCGATCGGCCTCAAGGGAAACCTCTTCGGCCGTTTCCTGATGGACGTGAACGTGCTGTTCTCGCTCGACAACAACGGGCTGCGCGACAAGGTCACGCCGCTCATCGGGCTCGAGTACAGCTTCTGATCGCCACATGATCGTCCACGACAGCCACTGCCACTTCTTCTCGCGGCGCTTCTTCGAGGCGCTCGGCCGCGAGAAGCATGGCCTGGTCGGCGACGCCACGGCTGAATCGGTGGCCCGTGAACTGGGCTGGGAGGCGCCAGGCGAGCCGCTCGCGCTCGCCCGCCGCTGGGTGGAGGAACTCGATCGCCACAAGGTATCGCGCGCGGCGCTGATCGCGAGCATGCCGGGCGACGAGGGGTCAGTGGCTGAGGCGGTCGCCGCCCATCCGGATCGGTTCACGGGTTTCTTCGTGACCAACCCCACCGCGCCGGGCGGCCTGGATCAGGCGCAACGCGGCCTTGCGCTCGGCGGAATGCGCTGTGTGTGCCTGTTTCCGGCGATGCACCGCTATCGACTGGACGACGAGCGCGTGGTCCGGCTGTTCGAGCTCGCGGCAGAGCACGGCGCGGTGGTTTTCGCGCACTGCGGTTATTTGTCGATCGAAGCGCGGACGCGAATGGGCCTGCCGACGATGGTCGATCTCCGCTTCGGCGATCCGCTGGCGCTGGCGGTGACCGCTGGACGCTTTCCGCACGTTCCGGTGATCGTGCCGCACTTCGGCGGCGGCTTCTTCCGCGAGGCGCTGATGGCGGCGGAAGCGTGCCCGTCGATCCACTTCGACACCTCGAGCTCGAACGGCTGGATCAAGTTCGTGCCCGACCTGACGCTGGCCGACGTGTTTCGCCGCGCGCTCGCCGTCCTCGGGCCGAATCGCCTCGTGTTCGGGTCCGACTCGTCGTTCTTCCCGCGGGGCTGGCGCAAGGTCGTTCACGGCGCCCAGCAGGCGATTCTCGACGAGATCGGCTGCGAAGACGACGCCTGCCGGAAGATCTTCAGCGGCAACTTCGAGCG
>AR_comb_assmDRAFT_10282568_pt1 | contig 11023 bp, 9 predicted proteins | sample ArasoioldDNA_FD_10543 | JGI IMG/M metagenome (IMG submission 10543) | reverse complement strand
GAAGACCGCCTTGCCGTGGCTGTCGAGGAGCTGCGCGCCGGGCTGGGTGAACATGATCGAGATCCAATCACAGATTAACGCTTCGGACTGCTTCCATGACCAGAGCGAGCCCCACTGACCCTGCTTGGTGGTGCCCTGCGCCTGTGCGACAAACTCCTCCAGGGTCGCAGGTGGGTGGTCGAAGCCGGCCTCCTTGAGCAGCTTGGCGTTGTAGAACAGGTGCTTAGCGCTGTTGAACAGTGGCATGCCGTACAGCTTACCATTGTACGTCATCGCGCCGAGCGCCGCTGGCGGCACATCCTGCTTGATCGCATTGGTGATGCGGCTGCTCAAGTCACGCACCCAGCCGGCCGCGGCGAAGCGCGCCGTCCACACCGTATCCATTTGCACCACGTCGAAGTCGCCGCCGCCCTGCACCGCTGTATTGATCTTATTCAGGCGCTGGTTGTACTGTACAATGGTCTGATTGACCTTGATGCCGGTGGCGCTCGTGAAGTCTTCAAGCAGCGGCGCGTGGATGTTAGTCACGTCGGACCAGAGCAAATGAACCACCCGTTCGTCCCTGGCTGTCGGGCCGCTGCCACAAGAACCCAGCAGACCGCTCGCCAGGGCTGCACCGCTGGCAACCCCTACGACGCGAAGGAAGGTACGACGGCTGAGAGGGCTGCGCTGTGTGACAGCGCCCATGGTATCTCCTCCTATGCGATCCATGAGAGGTTCCATCGAAAGCCTATCGTCATTATCTTATAATTCCAGGTTTTGTGGAAGCTACCCCGCCTGTTGAAGCGTCTCGCAGGCTGACGAATAGGCCGCGTTCGTATCGATCGTGATCACGCGTGGACAGGCATCGTGCTTAACGCTCTCGTTCAATCCTACCTCTTGACGCAATGCCCACACGGCGATAATCTTCTCAGCTCCTTGCCATAGCATGCCACAATGGGATGCTCAGGGGCAGCGATTGCTACGACAATGGGTTCCATCACCCAGGAGAACTGTATACAGGAGGTGGAGCCAGAGCAGTTATCATGGCCTAAGACCTGCTAGCGTGCTCTCCGGCCTTCTGTCCGCCGTCATCGCGGCAACGCAGCACGCGGCACTCTGGTGTAGGTATGTATCTCGATTTTTACCAGCTCAAAAGCACTCCGTTCCAGATCAGCCCCGACCCAACGTTTCTCTTTTTGAGTGCAAGTCATCAAGCGGCTCTGGAGGTTATGACGGCTGGGATAGCCGCCCGTCAAGGCTTTGTGGCCATCACGGGTGCCCAGGGGGTTGGAAAAACAACGCTGGTGCATGCCTATCTGGCCCGCGTCGCTCCTCCGCAGCTCACCACCATTGTGCTCTGGCATGCGCCTCTTTCTTTTTTGGAGCTCCTCGCTCTGATGGCCCGCCGCTTCGCAGGGCCGGTGGCGACGGACGATGCCACAGCCCTGCTGGCCCAGATGCAGCAGTTCCTCAAGCACGAAGCCCAGCAGGGCCGGAATGTGGCGCTCATCATCGATGAGGCGCAGCACCTGCCCTTCGAGACCCTTGAGCAGTTGCCGTTGCTGACCAACCTCCTACCCTCCAGGGAGCCTCTCCTGCAGATTGTGCTGGTCGGCCAGCCGGAGCTGCAGCAGCATCTGCGGCGCCGGGGACTGCGCCGCGTGGCGCAGCACATTGGCATCCGCGCCACGATTAGACCCCTGACCGAGGCAGAAAGCCTCGCGTATATTCGCCAGCGCGTCGCCAAGGTGGCCCTACCGGGGGGGCCGATCTTCACCCAGGATGCCCTCCAGGCCATGGTGCGCCACGCCCGCGGGGTGCCACGCGATGTGAATCTCCTCTGTACCAATGTCCTGCAGGCGGGGTTCTGGGCACAACAACAGCCGATTACGGTGGACCTCGTCAAGCAGGTCATGGCCGCGTCCACGGGCTCGACATCCTCCCCGCTAAGACGGTTGGGCCTCATCGCCGCGGCAGGCCTCATGCTCGTGGCTGGCCTTCTGTGGATCGCTCCCTTCAACTCCGGGCCACAGGCCCCACGCAGCAACCCTGAGGTGCGTATGCCTGCTTCGAGTGAGACGCCGCAGCCGACGAGCGTGCCCCCACTCGTGGCTCCGCGCTTGCAGCAGCCAGAGCCTGCGCCGCAGGCAAGCGCAGAGTCCACCCCCAGCAGTGCGGTCGGACCAGATCTAGGCGAGGACCACGTCCGCCTCGGACCGCTGGAGGCGCCTGAGAGCCAGCGTCTGGAGATACCACCTGCCGTCCCAGCTCCGCCGGTGACTCTCACCCCACGCGTCACCCCAACTCTGCCTGCTACCTCCATTGATACGGGACCCAAACCGTGCGACAAGTTGAAGGCGGAGATTCAGGCGAAGCTCGACGCGAAAAGAATAACGGGTTATACGTTGACCATCATAGCGTCTGAAGATGCTAAAGGACAACATATCGTTGGGAGCTGCGAGGGCAACACAAAAAAGATTGCATACAACCGCGCGCGGACTGCGCAGTAAACCCTCTGGCTCCTCGCAGGCCCGATGCGATGTCGCGCACGGCTTGGGGGCCTCCGAACATACTGCGAACGCGAAGCCACATGCGTTTTTTGACTACACGGGTACCAGCCAACATCACAGCAAAAAGTAACGGCGATTGAGGGGTAAGTCCGCTGTCGGCACGGGTGGGAGGGCCTGGCCATTAATGCTGATGTCGGCGGTGCGAGGATCAATAGCAATGTGCGGATTGGCCTGATTGTAGAGCATATGCCGCTTGCTCACGCGCCGAGTGCCCGTGACTGGGATGGCACGGCGGCGCGACTGCAGCCGATGCCTGTAGTCTCCTGCAGCCGCAGCCCCCGAAATAAAATTGACACTAAGACTGGCAGCAGCGAGTCCGTGCCCACCCCAGTGAGCAGCGTAGAGGAGTGGCTCACTCTGGGGGATGGACGCATTGCCCTCGCCGAGGGCCCCCCAGGCGACATAACCGCCCTTGATGACCAATTCTGGCTTCACACCGAAAAATTCCGGCTTCCACAGCACGATATCAGCGATCTTGCCCGGTTCGAGCGAACCGACCCAGCGGTCGATACCGTGGGCGCGTGCCGGGTTGAGCGTGTACTTGGCCAGGTACTGCAGGATGCGCGCGTTGTCGTGCGGCGCCTCGTCGCCGCGCAGTAGCTTCATCTGATGGGCCAGCTGCCAGGTGCGGCGGATCACCTCGCCAATTCTCCCCATCCCTTGCGAGTCGGAGTTGATAATACTAATCGCCCCTAAGTCGTGCAGGAAGCTTTCGGCCTGCATGGTTGACGCACGGATGCGATCGGCGATCATCAGACGATCACTAGGCACCTGCGGATTCATACCGTGCACAGACCACATCATGGCGTGATGCTCAGCCACCACATTGCGGCCGTATGGAATCGTGGGTGTGGTCGACGAGCCAATGACATTGGGGATCCCGGCAATCGCTAAAATGTCGGGCGCGTGCCCGCCACCAATGCCTTCCACGTGGTAGGCATGGATCGTGCGTCCACCAATCGCCGCGACCGTTTCGTGGAGTTCACAGGACTCGTTCATGCCATCGGTATGCATGGCAATCTGGATGTCGTAGGCTTCCGCTACACTGAGCGCCTGGTCAATAATACTCGGATAGCCAGCATAATCCTCGTGCACCTTCAGGCCACAGGCGCCGGACTCAATCTGGCGGATGAGCGCCTCAGGCGTGGTGCTGGCGGCCCGGCCGAGTATGCCCAGATTCACGGGCTGGTGCTCGAAGGCGAGGAACATGTGCTCCAGGTTAAAGGCCGGGTTGTCATTCAACCCACCGGTGATCAGCGTGGTCATGCCGGCGGCCAGGGCCACCGGCATCAGGCGCGGCTGGACCAGGTGCACATGCGTATCGATGCCGCCAGGCGTAGCGATGTAGCCCAACCCATAGATCGGGGCCGTGGCAGAACCAATGAGCAAATCGGGGTTGTCAACGATATCCGGATTCCCGGCCCGGCCCACACCCACGATCAGGCCATCCTTCACGCCGATATTGGCCTTCACGATGCCCAGCACAGGGTCGATGACGATGACGTTCGCGATCAGCAGGTCGAGTTCGCTCGCCGCCGGCAACCGGTCATGCATCATCAGCCCAGTCCGCATCGTTTTGCCCCAGCCGCGCAACACCTCGTCACCATAGCTCGTCTCGTCGCGCTCGATCAACGCCAGCAGGTTCGTGTCCCCCAGGCGCACCCGATCACCCGTGGTCGGGCCGTAGCGTGCGGCGTACTCTTGGCGACTCAGTTCACTGGCCATCACCCGCCTCCTGTGCTGTACCAGGACGGTGTCCATAGCCTCCCAGGCGCACCCGTGCGAGTCCCTCAGCCAGGCGTTCTGGACTCGCCAGCCCGTCGGTCAGATGGCTGAAGCCGCGCACGACGCCCCGACCACCGTAGGTCACCAGGCGAACCCGCTGCACCTCCCCGGGCCGCCAACGTAGAGAGTCACCAGCCGGGATGTCCAGATGCATGCCCCACGCCTGCGCCCGATCAAAGACGAGGCGACGGTTCACCTCGAAGAAGGGATAGTGCGAGCTGACGAAGATGGTGTGATCCGAGGTGTTTTCGACGTCGAGTTCCACGGTGCGGCGTCCAGCATTCAGGGCAATCAGCCCCTCACCCAACAGCCACTCGCCAGGTTTCATGAGGCATCCCCTTGTCCAGGACTAATTGGGTGCTCGACGTTAAGCACGCGCATGCCATCGCCAAAGAGACATTCGATCTTGATCGTCCCTATCAGCTCCGCGACGCCCTCCAGTACATCGTCCACGCTGAGCGTGCTCTGGCCAACGTGCAGCACGTCCTCATACGAGGCGCCACCACGGGCCGCTTCGTGCATCTCGTCGCAGATGAGCGCCAGCGCTTCCGGATAGGTGAGTTTCCAGCCTTTCGCGCGCCGCCGCCGCGCCAGTTCGGCAGCCGTGAAGATCGTTAAGCGGTCCAGTTCACTGGGGGTCAAGCGCATCACTGGGCTCCTCTGCAGACCGCTTGGTGCGGCGTACGCGAGTCAGCCATCTCCTCAGGTGCTGTGGGCTCGACCTGTGGCCACGATCGGGCAATTCCACGCCTGCTCCGCCTCTCCAAGATGCGTGGCGACCGCGCGGTCGTACGGCCTCACAGGTTTTCATGTCTCTGAGAATACATGCGGCTTCTTCATCTGTCCAGCACACTGGCTAGGATCACGTCCTTAAAGTAGGCTACCCGACCCAGGGCTGGCAAGAGCAATACTTCGACAAGCCGGCTTGCACCTGCCTCTGAAAGAGGGATAGAGTGTCGCACACGGGTGACACAATTCTGCGATAGCATATGCGAGGAGGGAGACGATGGCAACAGTACTTATCAAGAACGGACGCATTGTCACTGCTGTGGACGATTATCAGGCCGACCTGCTCATTGAAGACGGCCGGATTCATACCATTGGCCAGGGGCTTGTCGTCGGCGAGAACGTTGAGACGCATGACGCCAGCGGTCTCCTCGTCTTGCCCGGCGGCGTGGATGTGCATACTCACCTGGACTGGGACTTTGGCGTTGCCCGCACGGTGGACACGTTTGGCACGGGGACGCAAGCGGCGGCGTTTGGGGGGACGACGACGGTCATCGATTTTTGCAACCAAACCCGCGGCCAGAGTCCACTGGTCGGCCTGGAGGATTGGCACAGACGCGCTGCCAGCGCCTGTGTCGATGTGGGCGCCCACATGATCATGCTCGACGTCAACGACCAGTCACTGGCTGACATGCAGACCCTCATTGCACGCGAAGGCGTCACCAGCTTCAAATTGTTCATGGCATACCCCGGCGTTCTCATGCTCGATGACGGCGCCCTGTTCAAAGCCATGCGTCTCGCTGGAAGACATGGCGCCATGATCTGCGTGCATGCAGAAAACGGCCAGGTGATCCAGGTCCTCGTCGAGGAGGCCGTAGCTGCTGGCCAGGTGGGGCCGAAATATCACAGCCTCACGCGGCCTACCTCGATGGAGGGAGAGGCGACCCATCGCGCCATCACGATTGCCGCCCTGGCTCAGACGCCACTGTATGTCGTGCATCTGTCAGCGCACGAGGCGCTGAAGGCGGTTACGGAGGCGCGCGACGCTGGCCTGCCGGTGTATGCGGAGACCTGTCCACACTACCTCTTCCTGACGCAAGAGGCCTATGACCAGCCCGGCTTTGAAAGCGCCAAATATGTGATGACACCGCCGTTGCGTGACCTGCAGCATCAGCAAGCTCTGTGGTGCGGGCTCAGCACTAACGATTTACAGGTGGTCTCAACCGACCACTGCCCGTTTTGTTTCAACGAGCAGCCGTTTGGTCTCAAATTCTCCAAACAGCAGGGGAGAGATGATTTTAGCAAAATTCCCAATGGGGCTCCGGGGATTGAAACGCGGCTGCCGCTGGTCTACAACGGAGGCGTCAGACAACGTGGCCTGTCCCTGCACCGCTTTGTGGCGCTGACGGCGACCAACCCCGCCAAGCTGTTTGGGCTCTTCCCCCGCAAAGGCACCATTGCGGTCGGCTCGGATGGTGATATAGTGCTGTTCGATTCCAACGACACCTGGACCATCCGAGCCTCGGAGCAACACAGTCGTGTTGACTACAGCCTGTTTGAGGGGCACACGCTGACCGGACGCGTCAAGAAAGTCTTTTTGCGCGGCCAGCTTATTGTGGATGGGCAAGCGTGGCACGGGCGCGAAGGCATGGGCCAGTTTCTGCGTCGCGGCCCCTGTGGGACTCTGTAAGACGCCGGTGGCAATCAGCACACAGAAGAAGGAGAGAGGGCGATGGCGGCAGCGTCAGCAACTATAGCAGCCGTGGTCAAGGCGGTACGTGAGGACCGGCTCTGGCAGCGTCATATGGACCTGGCCAGCATCGGCGCCACAGGTCGGGGCGGTGTCAATCGCCAGGCTCTGACGTCGGAGGATGTGGAGGCGCGCTTGCGCCTGCTCGCCTGGGCAGCCACACGCGGTTTCAGTGCCAGTGTCGATGCCATCGGGAATGTGTTCATGCGCCGGCCTGGTAGTGATCCCACGGCCAGCCCGGTGGTGGCCGGATCGCATCTCGATACCCAACCCACCGGCGGCAATTTTGACGGCGTGTACGGTGTCTTGGCAGCCTTCGAGGTGCTCGAGGCAGCCTCTGATGCCGGGGTGACCACTGACCGTCCGCTGGAAGCCGTGATCTGGACGAATGAAGAGGGTGCGCGCTTTCAGCCTACTACCATGGGCTCCGCAGTGTTCGCTGGGGCCCTGCCTCTGGAGACGGCGTTGGCCACCACGGATGCCGCTGGCGTCAGCGTGGCGCAAGCCCTGACTGAGACCATGCAGCGCCTGGCCATTCCGCAACGGCGGGCGTTTCGTTTCCCCATGGCGGCGTATCTCGAAGCTCATATTGAACAAGGGCCTCTCCTGGAGACGACACACCATACTATTGGTATTGTCTCTGGCATCCAGGGGTTACGGTGGTTTCGCGTCGAAGTGACGGGGGAAGAGGCGCATGCTGGCACCACCCCACGGCGCATCCGCAAGGACGCCTTGGTGGCCGCCATCCGCATGGTGACTGCCCTGCAGGAGCTGATGTACGACGCCGCGGATACGGTTCGGTTTACTGTGGGCCGTTTTGAAGTGACACCGAACTCACCGAACACCGTACCCGGCCGCGTCCTGTTCACCATCGACCTACGCCATCCCCAAGCCGAGGTGCTGGCGCGCCTCGGGAATCAGATCGATGCGATCTGTCGTGCCCAGGCGCATGACTGCAGCGTGGTGGTCACGGAAACCCTCTATTCGCCACCCGTAGAGTTCGACCCGGCCATCCGTAACGGGCTCACCCAGGCCGCCACCCGCCAGGCCCTGGCGCATATGGACATCGTGTCTGGTGCCACGCATGACGCCAAGTACATGGCCAACCTCTATCCTAGCGGTATGTTGTTCGTGCCGTGTCGGGGTGGTATCAGTCACAATGAAGCCGAATATGCCGCCCCCTCTGATCTGGCGGCCGGGACCAGAATCCTGGCTGAGGTCATGCTCACGCTGGCGCATTACTGAGCGCAGGGGAGGATCTCTGTCGCAAAGTCGTGGATGCGCCGGTGCGGTCGAGCCTGACCGCAGAAAATTCGGCGCTGGGAAGGGGGGAAGATCTGGTACAATACGCCTTGAGCGACCCGGTCTGTGCAGGCCGACGGACACTCGACTGCGGACTGCCGCCACACCAGCACCAACCAGGAGACCACAGCATGCCGCGTTTGCATTTTGGCGCCTTTCTCGCCCCCCACCATCCCATTGGGGAGCACCCGATGTTGCAATTCCGCCGCGATCTCGACTTCGTGGAGCACCTGGATAAGCTCGGGTACGACGAATTCTGGTGCGGCGAGCACCATTCCAGCGGCTGGGAAACGATCGCCTCACCCGAAATGTTCCTGGCGGCGGCGGGGGAACGCTCTACGCGTATCAAGCTGGCCACCGGGGTTGTGTCCCTGCCCTATCACCATCCGTTCCACGTCGCCCAACGCCTAGTGCAACTCGATCATATGACTGGCGGACGGGCGATCTTCGGCTCGGGGCCAGGGGCCTTGGCGTCGGATGCCCACACGCTCGGGGTCGATCCGATGCTGCTGCGCGACCGCCAGGACGAGGCTATCGGCATCATCCGTCGGCTGTTCAATGGCGAGCGCGTGACAGCCACCTCCGACTGGTTCACGTTGCAGGACGCCGCCCTGCAATTATTGCCGTTGCAGGAGGACATGCCTTGCGCTGTCGCCTCTCAGATCAGCCCCTCGGGTATGACGCTGGCCGGCAAGCACGGGATCGGCGTCATCTCGATCGGCTCGCTGTCGGAGGAAGGGTTGAACGCCCTGTCCACGCAATGGCGCTTCGCTGAGGCCGCCGCCGCGCAACACGGCCAAACTGTCGAGCGTAAGCACTGGCGTGTGCTGCTGAGCTGGCACATCGCCGAAACCCGTGACAAAGCCCGCGCCGAGGCCCGCGATGGCCTGCTGCGGCATCATAACGAATACATCACCGGGACCCTGCAACGGCCCGGCACGCGGCCCTTCACAACCCCCGATGAAGCCGTAGACAAGATCGCCTTTGCTCCCGGCGCTGCCGCCACCATTGGCACGCCGGACGATCTCGTGGTGCGGATCAAAGCCGTCCTTGAGCTCTCGGGTGGTTTCGGCACCGTCATCGGCTTCGTCCACGATTGGGCCAACCCGGAAAATACGCGGCGCAGCTGGGACATGGTGGCGCGCTACGTGGTGCCGGAGATCAACGGTTATCTCGCCGGGTTGCGGCAATCGCGCGACTTCGTGGCCACCAACCGCGCGTATTTCAACCGCGCCCGCGAGGCCGTGATGGCGAAGATCACCGAGCATGAGGCCGCCGCAGCGGCGCTCGCGGTCACGCAGTCGCCCCTCCTGGCCGCCTCGTCCAGCAATGTGCCCGATCTGGACCGCGCCCGCCGGGCGGCGCAGTGATGAAGGGAGAGCCATTATGGCCGTTTCTATTCCTGCCAGTCATATACGTCTGCTGACCGATCCGATCGTTGCCCACCTGGCGACACTGCTGTCGGATGGACGCCCCCAGGTCAACCCGGTGTGGTGCGATTATGATGGGACGTATGTCCGTGTGAACGCCGCTGCAGATCGGCAAAAAACCCGCAATATGCAACGACGGGGTTTTGCCACCGTCTTTTTGGCGGATGGCCCCTACTTTTGGATGGAAATACGCGGTCGCGTGATCCAGAACACCACGGAGGGTGCGATGGATCACATGCACACCATGGCCAAGAAATATACGGGCCGCGACATCTATACTCCGATCCGCGCCGGGGAAGTGCGTGTCATGTTCACGATCGAACCGGAGCGCGTCGTCACGTTTGGGACTGGAGCGTCGTAGCGCGTGTGCCACAGTCGAGTGAGGGCATTGTCAACTCGCTTCGTCTTCCTTGCCTGGAGCGTTATGGGTGCATGGACCGGACTGCTCGGACGTAGGCGTTGTAATTGAGCGATTCGTCGATGCACTGCCCCTCCATGAAATAGACAACCCATCCTCGCCCAGGCGTGAGCAAGTCGGTGGTCCAAAGGAAATAGGCCCCCGCTAGCTCGAAGACCCGTGCCAGGTGCGCGACCTCTTTTTTCGTGTCGTCGCTGCGCCCCGCCCGAGACTGGCCCTCCTCAGGGGTGGTCATCAGCGACATGGCTTCCTCTAGGGTTGGCAAGCGCCAATCAGCAAACCCCCCAAAGCCCTTGGCATTGAGAGCGCTGACATACTGCTCCGCTCCCTGCCACCCCCCCTGTACCGGTTTGCCAGAACCACCTCGTTGCCACATGAGACCGGTCGCGTGGTCTAGCACCACAAGCTCACCGTGCTGCACTTGGGTTTCGTACTGGTGCACCCCGCCCTTGCCAGGGTCGTTCCAGCCTGCCCGATAGAACTCATGGGTGACGATCATCACCTTCGCCTCGTCCCTCGACAGCGTCGTTTTCTCGCTTCTAAGACGGCGTGACGGCCCATTGCTCGGCGAGGCGATCCTTGCACCTGATGCTGCAGGCAGCGCCGCCATGTGCTCGGACGGCGACTCGGACACGGTCGGTGTCTGCCCGATGGGGAGCTGGTTTGGTGCGCCGGCGAAGTAGAACTTGCCCTCAATGGGCGAACTCGCCACCCAGGGCTGCTGTGAGCCCCCGGTGCTCTTCTTCACAGCCAGTCCGGTCTCGTTGAACACGGCGAATAGGTCAAGTCCTGGCGTGCTGAGCGCGTTCGCGAGCGCCTTGGTATAGGGGCTATGACCGTCCATCCCGTCCTGCGCGACGTTACCGGGCTGCGTTGCATACGAGATCAGCGTCCCCTCCGGGGCCTGCATCTGGGCGAGACCGCCACCAGTTGCGCGTACACCCCGCCCGGCGAGCGGATTATTGCGGCACGCATCCAGGATAAGCAAGTTGAGCTGCGTCCCTGCCAGGGTAAGCGCATTTGGCTTAGCCTGTTAAGACCTTAAAGAGATAGTCGCGAT
>AR_comb_assmDRAFT_10088396_pt1 | contig 11023 bp, 11 predicted proteins | sample ArasoioldDNA_FD_10543 | JGI IMG/M metagenome (IMG submission 10543) | reverse complement strand
TAGGCCAGGAAGGTTACCAGCTCGAATCGGACAAAGCTACTCGCGGTTTGTATAGGCGTCCAGAGGCGCACACATGTCGTCAGCGACCGACGCTACCCACTGCTGCATCGACGGGGTGCACCATGCACAAGCTCCTAGGCGAAGCTGACGTTTTCTCCAACCCGCGAGGACATAAGGCTTTGCGCGCTTTAGCGCGCAGACATGCCAGCCTACAGACCCGCACGGCATGTGGCATAACATTTGCGTATATGTATGAGGTGAAATCTGGAACACATGAGTCCAGGCTGCAACAGACCAAAACAGGCCCGCCTGCCGGAGGTCGCTGATCCTGCGACCCTTCGCCCGGAGAGGAGCATCGATAATGGCATACAGGATACTAAATATTCTACTTTGCATTGGTGTCATGAGTCTGGTCAGTGGGTGCTACTGCTATCCCCCTGGCTATTATCCTCATTCGCATCGGTATTCGTCGGCGCCTCCCTATAGGTCATATGCTCATCATGCCTGGGGGGGCTATGATGGCAGATAGGCTGTCACCCAGGTATGAGAGCCTCCACTACGGAGGCTCTCATAGGTACTGGAGGCATTGGAAACACCATCATCATGACGATGATGAGGAGCATTGCTGCGTATAGTTAGCCTCGAGAAGACTATGCTCTCCACACAGACGAGGCCCTTCCGCGCTGAGATGGCGAGGAAGGGCCTTTTATTTTTGTGAGAGCGAGTGCCAGAGTAGGGGTAAAACCACTTTTATCTGTCAATACGATGGATGTATGATAGGTTTCAGATCATCAGATGCGGGGCTGTATAGCCCAAGGATTGAGAATCGCTTTTGGGGAGGAGCGCCGATAACGCGCTGAAAACCTGTGGCGGAGAAGAGCAGTGGCCAGGAAAGTCCAGCAATCTTATGTGGTTGAGATATGCCCAGGGTGTGGAGCTCGCGGCAGAACCGCCTGGGGGACCTGCCACGCCTGTGGCCACTACTACCTGGTGGAGGGGTGGACGCAAGTCCCTAGACGCAGACACCCCTCACGATGGCTAGAACTCGGTCTAGGGGTCGTAGCCGTCCTGTGTGCCTGGATCACTTCACCTTTCCTGCCTGATCCCCTTACCAGTGTGTTCCACAGGCCCACGACCCAACTCAGCTCCACCTCTCTTGCCAATCACTGGGCCATGTGGGGCGGGGATCTACAGCAACGGCGGTTTGTGGCCGAGGCCCTGCGCCAGCCAGAAGGCCGCCGAGCCTGGTCAGTAGCCCTGGGGACCCCTACGCGCTCTGTCCCTGTGGTGATGGACGATGTCCTCTACATTGGGGGCCATTTTACGCTCCTCGCTCTGGATGCCCGGACAGGGCGGCGCCGCTGGGAGATACACACGACGGGTCCCGTCCATACCTCTCCGGCTATTGCCGGAGACAAGCTATACCTCGGCTTGCAAGACTGGCGTGTCCTCGCGCTGGACCGCGAGACAGGTCAGACCCGGTGGGAGTTCCAGATGCAGAACCCGGTCGCTGGCTCGGCTGCAGTGGCGCAGGGCATGGTCTACATCGGCTCCCTGGACGGTTTCCTGTATGCTCTGGATGCGGCTACCGGCAAGCGCATCTGGCAGTTCAAGACCCAGGAACAGCCCCTTTCCCCACCTGCAGTCTCTGCGGGCACGCTTTTTGTCAGCTCTACAGAGGGGATTCTGTACGCGCTGCATGCCAGGACAGGGTATACTCGGCTCCGCTTCCGCACCCGAGACCGTCTGCAGGATACCCCTGCCGTGGCCAACGGCCTTGTCTATTTCCCCGCTGGCGGTCAAATATACGCGGTGGCAGCCGATGCGCGTGAGATCCCCGGGCAATACCTGCTGCAACTGGTCTGGGCGCAGCTCTGGATCTGGCAATTCCCAGTGCCTCGACCACCTGTCCAGCCTGGGAGCAGGTGGCGTTTTTCTCCCTGGAAGCCTCCCCATGGGATTCTCTCGGCCCCAGCAGTGGCCCCCGAGGCGTTCTATGTCGGTGATACCGAAGGCTACCTGTATGCCCGGGCTGCCCTGACGGGTGAAGGACTGTGGCAGTTTCAGGCTGCAAGCGCCCTGATGGCTGCACCGGTGATCGTTGGCCCACGGGTCTACTTTGGGACCGATGACGGATGGCTCTATGCGCTGGATCGTACGCACGGGGCACTCCTGTGGAAACTCTCCTTGGAGGCATCCATCCATGCTACCCCGGTGTTCGCCAGTGGACGCTTGTACGTCCAGACCAGCGATGGCTGGCTCCACGCTATCGAATGACACGCCAATGCCTCGTGTTGCTATCACTCTTGTCTGACCTGAAACGACAATGGGAGACCAACCTTGTGAGCCTTTGACCGCAAAGAGGGAGGTGCCCTTATGGGCGCTCGCAGACCAAGAGTACCGTGCGCAGGCGATCCTCCGCAGCGTTGCGGGTCCTGGCCTCCTGAATCGCGGCGAGACGCTCCCCCATGACGAGGGATTGGATGGTGAGCGGAGCCGGCCCTGGACTGGGAGCCACTTCCCGAAATGTGGCTGCCGGGTCCCAATAGCGTTCGATGAACCCGGTGGCCAGGATGACCTCACACAGAGCGTCCGCCGTCAGCAAGTGACTGTGAGCTGCTTCCCTGGCCCACATCAGCGGGAAGTGCGGCGGCTGAACTGGCCCGGCTATTGGCTCTAATTGTGCCAGGCGACCTGCTGGGCGCAAGACGCGGAAGAACTCACGGTAGAGCCGGACCTTATCCGCGATCTGCATGCCGCTATTCTGCGTCCACACGAGCTCGAAGCTGCTGTCGGGAAAGGGCAGGGTGAGCGCATGCCCACAGCAAAAGTGCACTTGCTCTGTCAGCCCCATGCGTGTCGTCAGCAGTGCCCCCGCACGCAGATAATCGGTGGTCAGATCGAGTATGGTCACATGGGCACCGTACTCCACGGCGAGCATGCGTGCCGGTCCGCCAAGACCGCCACCCACGTCGAGCAGGCGCATGCCGGCCGTCACCTCCGCCTGGCCGGCCAGGGCGCGCGTCGCATCTTTGCCACCGCCGTGAAACTGGTCCAGCGGCGCCAGCGCCTCGGGGGTTGCGGTGCGTAGATCGAGACCGACGGCGACCACTGCGTCGAGCAGCCTCTCCGCGAGCTGCGGACGGCTCCAATAGGTGCTGCTGCCACTGCTACCGTCTGGTGTAGTCATTACTGTCTCCTGCGTACCACGTCTGATGCGTTGGATGACTATTGTTGAAGATGTAACAGGTCCCAATACTGCCGATCGAGGATATAGCCACAACAATTCTGTGCCCCACAGCGGCAGGGATACTCTGTATAGTTCTTGATATCGTAGCCGTAATTGTAACTGAGTTCCTCACCCGCCTGAATACGCCGCAGGGCGACCACCCAGATCGTGTGGGTGGTCGTGAGAATTTCGCAGTTCGGATCACAGGAGTGATTGACATAGCGGGCGAGATTGGTGAGCGCCTTGCCGTCGATGTCATAGCGCTCATTCAATTCAAAGATATAGGCGTTCCCCGCTGCGGCCCTCTTGGCACCCTCGGCTTTGGAGATCTTCTCACCCATATATTGGATAATCCGAGTGCCCTTCTTGATCTCCTGAGTGGCAAAGAGTCCTTGTCGGTCAATATACGATGGGCCAACACGAATCATATCGCACCATTCTTTGCCATGCGTCCTTGTTATTTCCCTTGCTCTCCCTCGCCCTGAGGATAGCTCGTCCCCAGTGGGTCGGCAAGCCGGCCGGGCCAAGCAGTTCTCGGTGGCATATCCCGTTCCTCCCTTTGTCAAAGGGGGGGACAGTGACAACTGCATAACCCTGGCTACCCAAGTAAAAATCTTGACGTGCACTGCTGAGACGCTAAGATGTTCCTACAGGTGAGACAAGGCAGAAATGGGGGACCATGGACAAGCTCGACTTCCCTGGCGTGGTGCTCACTAACACCGCCGAGGCGCTGGTTGTGCACAGCCCGCAGCCACTGACAGTGCTCTCCTCAGCGGTAGTGGGAGGGGGGATGGTGTGCGTGCGTTACCTCCTGAATCGTCACGTGCACCGTGACTATAAGTGTCTGGATCCCATAGCGGATCTGGTCGCCTTTGCCAGGAGTCAGGGCATTCGTGAAGCGTTTGTGGGCCTGATGACTGCGGTATCATTACAGAAAGCACGGGTGATAACGCAGCGCGCTGAGACCCTCACCGTGGCAGCGGTGGTGACGGCGGGCGTCAGCAATGCCACAACCCCGGGCGTGAGTGCACCGATGACTCCAGGACCGGGTACGATTAATATGATCCTCCTGATCGATGCCTGTCTCACCCCGGCGGCCATGGTGCATGCGGTCAGCATAGCCACTGAGGTGAAGACACAAGTGCTCATGGCCCGTGGGGTACGCACCCCGGAAGGCGATGCGGCGACAGGCACCTCGACTGATGCTATGGCGGTGGCCAGTACCGGCAGGGGGATGCCTCTGTTGTATGCGGGCCCCGTGACCCGGGTCGGTTGGCTCATCGGACGCTGTGTGCGTACAGCCTTGGAAGAAGCTTTGGCGCAAGGTTAAGGAAGGACATCGCAACGTGATTCATGGCGGCTTGATCCCTCTCCTGCTCGCCCTCCTGCTGGACCTGGTGCTGGGTGATCCCCCCAACTGGTGCCATCCGGTTGCCTGGATGGGCACGGCAATTGGTATGGCGCGGCGCCTCGTACCGCGCCGGCATCACTTATTGGCCCTGCTCTACGGGGCGGCGCTGGTTGTGGGCGGCGTCATGATGGTCAGCATCATTGGGATTATCGTGGATAAAGCACTGCTGCAATTCCTCCCTCTGCCCTGGTACTGGTTGGCAGAAGCCTGTGTGCTCAAGACCACCTTCGCCTGCCGTGGCCTGGTCCAGGCCGCGCAGCAGGTACAGACCGCGCTGGAGGCTGGGGAGCTGGAGCGCGCCAGGCAGCTTGTGTCCTGGCATCTGGTGAGTCGCGACACCGCCACGCTGACGCCCTCGCAGGTAGCGGCAGCAACGGTGGAATCAGTGGCGGAAAATGCCTCGGACGGGATCATCGCGCCGCTGCTGTTCTACGCCCTCGGGGGCCTGCCAGCCGCGTTGGCCTATCGTTTCATCAATACGGCGGATGCGATGCTGGGCTATCATGATGCAGAGCGTGAATGGCTCGGGAAGATCCCGGCCCGCCTGGATGATCTGGTGAACCTGGTGCCAGCACGGCTCACCGCCGGGTTGTTATTGCTGGCAACCTGGCTGCTCGGTGGACCGATACACCGCGCCTTGACGGTGTGGTGGCATGATGCTGGACAAACCGCCAGTCCCAACGCTGGCCGGCCGATGAGTGTGATGGCTGGTGCACTGGGGGTGGAACTCAAGAAGGTCGGGTCCTACTGCCTCGGAGCCGGCCATGCTCTCCCAGCAGCGCAGGATATCCCTGCGGCAATACGTCTGCTGGCCTGGACGGTGGGGATGGCAGTTGGCTTGCTGGCTATCGTGCAGGTGCTCCTCTCACTCCTCTAGGAGGCGTTATGCGCCCCGAACCCCGCCCTGAGCTCCTCCATATACCTGATCCGATTCACGGGGCTCTAGATTTTGCCGAGTTGGACCGCCTTGGGCTGGCTCCAGAGGCGGTGCTGGACTTCAGCGTGAACGGGAACCCGTACGGCCCGTCACCGTGCGTGCGCGAGGCCCTGGCCCAGGTGCCCTACGACCGCTACCCGGATCGGGAGGCGCTGGCCCTCCGCCGGGTGTTGGCAACGCATCTGGACGTGACCGTAGACGAGATCCTGGTTGGCAATGGCAGTACCGAACTCGTCTGGCTCGTGGCGCTGGCGTTTGTGCGGGCGGGCGATACGGTATTGCTGGTGGGCCCCACCTTCGGCGAGTACACGCGTGCTGCCGTCCTCATGGGTGCCCACCTGCACCAGTACACCGCCCGGCGCGCCGAGGGTTTTCGCGTGGTGCCGGAGGCGCTCACGCAACTCCTCCAGCAACGCCAGCCGCGGCTCGTCTTTCTCTGCAACCCCAATAACCCTACTGGCACGTTCGTGGCCCCGGACAGCATCGCGCACTGGGCTGCCACTTGTCCCCGCACGCTCTTTATCGTGGATGAAGCCTACCTGACCTTCACGGCGAGCGCGCCCTCGGCCCTGCCGCTCCGGCCTCCCAATATGCTGGTGCTGCGCTCGCTGACCAAGGCATACGCCCTCGCCGGGCTGCGCCTGGGTTACGCTATAGGCTCCCCGGATATTCTTGAAGCCTTGCGGCGCGCCCAGCCCCCCTGGAGTGTCAACGCCCTGGCTCAGGCAGCCGGTATCGCAGCGCTGCAGGATACGGCGCATCTGACGCACTGTCTAACCCGCATAGCGCAAGCCAAACGCGACTTTGTGGCGGACTTGTGCGCCCTTGGGCTGACTCCCGTCCCTTCGACCACGCATTTTTTTCTCGCCCGCGTCGGCAACGGCGCGTCCTGTCGGCAGGCGCTCTTACAGCGTGGCCTGCTGGTACGCGACTGTGCCTCTTTCGGCCTATCTGAATACATCCGTGTGGCGACGCGTCGTCCCGAGGAGAATGCCCGTCTGCTCACAGCCCTGAAGGAGCTACACCCATGGTGCGGCTCTTGTTAATACGCCACGCCGCCACAGCCTGGACGGTACAGGGGCGTTTTCAGGGGCAGACCGATATCCCCTTGAGCCCGCACGGCCGGCGCCAGGCGGCCGCGCTGGCCCAGAGGCTGATGGCCGAGACGCTGCACATGCTTTATGCCAGCGATCTGCAGCGCGCCCGGGAGACTGCTCAGGCGATTGCAGCGCCGCATGCCCTGCATGTCCACGCCGAACCCCGCTTGCGGGAGATAGCCTTTGGACGCTGGGAAGGTTTGACGTATGCCGAAATTCAACAGCAGGATGCTCAGACCCTGATTGCCTGGGAGTGCGATCAGCTCCACAGCGCCCCGCCAGGGGGCGAAACCCTGCTGCAGATGACCCAGCGCGTCAGGGCAGCCTATGCGACTATACTGGCAGCTGGTCAGGATAAGACGGTAGGGCTCGTCGCTCATGGTGGCCCGATCCAACTGCTCCTCTGCCTCGCTCTTGGTCTGCCACCTCAGGCTTACTGGCAGTTTGCCGTATCTCCTGCCTCCCTATCAGAGTTGTGTGTCCATGCGCAGGGGGCTATCCTGACCCGTCTCAACGATACGCACCATCTGTGCACTCTCTCACAGGGAGAGGGAGAGTCACAGGTAGAAATACAGTCGTAAGGAGATAACCCATGGAGGCATATGACCATATCAGTCAACACGTGATTGCTGTCGCGAGCGGCAAAGGTGGCGTGGGGAAGTCGACCATTGCAGTCAATCTGGCGATTGTGCTGGCCCAGGCTGGCGCCGCTGTCGGGCTCCTGGATGCGGACATCCACGGCCCCAATATCCCCAGGATGATGGGTGTAGCAGAGCGACCGCAGCAAGGTCCTGATGGAACCATGCTGCCCCTGCGCAATTACGGTGTGGCACTCATGTCAGTCGGCTTTCTGGCAGGTGGCACTAAGCCGGTCATCTGGCGCGGTCCGCTCATCGGCAAGATCATCAAGCAATTTTTGATGCAGGTAGACTGGGGCCGGCTCGACTATCTCATCGTCGATCTGCCTCCTGGCACAGGCGATGCCCAACTGACCCTGTGTCAATCGGTGCCCTTAACGGGTGGCATAATCGTCTCCACACCCCAGGAGGTTGCGCTCGAGGACGCGTTGCGCGGCTTGGAAATGTTGCGCACGATGCAGGTGCCGATTCTGGGTCTTATTGAAAACATGAGCTATTTTCTCTGTCCCCACTGTCAAGCCAGGACCGACATTTTCGATCATGGTGGGGCGCAGAAAGCTGCCGAGGCGTATCACGTGCCGTTTCTAGGAGCACTGCCGCTCGATCCCAAAATTCGTCGTGGTGGTGATGCCGGGCGGCCGATCGTGGTGGCGGAACCCGACTCGATGTATACCGAGATCTTCCGTGACATGTGTGGCAAGCTCGCGACCGCTATCAGTACGGAGCCGGCCCTCCAGCGTACCAAAACACGGATTATTGACCAGACGTGAAGACGTGGGGGCAGCCAGAGAGCTTCTAAGTATCTAAGTATCCGGACACCAGTTCTACCCCCTTTGGCAAAGGGGGGCAGGGGGATTTCGGGACATGGCGGCCAGGCAAATCCCCCCTTACCCCTCTTGCATAAAGGGGGGAACACAAGTGCAAAAATGTATGTCGAGGTACACAGCAGGGAGGACTCAGCAAACTCAGGCAAGATTATACTCTTTGAGCTTGCGGTACAGTGTGGCCAGGCCGATATCCAGGACACGGGCGGCAACCTGCCGATTGCCAGCATGCCGCTGCAGCGTTTGCACAATAGCCTCGCGTTCAATCTGGGCGAGGGTAGCATCGGCGGATAAGACAACATGGTGCTCTAGCCTGGACGCCGGTTCCTGGTCTTGCAACTCAGGGGGTAAATCCTCCATCCCAATCATGGGTCCATGGGCCAGGACAACAGCACGTTCGATGACGTTCTCGAGCTCACGCACATTGCCCGGCCAGGAGTAGGCTTGTAAGCGCTGGAGCGCCTGCTGCGCAATGGACGTGATCGGTTTGGCATTTTGCTGCACATATTTGCGCAGAAAATGCGCCACCAGCAGGGGAATGTCTTCACGACGTTGGCGCAGGGGGGGCAGGTGCAGCGTAATGACATGAATACGATAGAACAGGTCAGCCCGGAAACGCTGCTCCGCAACGGCCTGGGACAGATCTTTGTTGGTCGCCGCGACGATCCGCACGTCAGCCTGTAACGTACGTGTGCTCCCAAGCCGCTCAAACGTCCCATCCTGCAATACCCGTAACAGCTTCGCCTGGATTTCCAATGGCATGTCACCAATTTCATCCAGCAGCAGCGTACCACCGTCGGCCAACTCAAAACACCCTGGTTTACGCTGTTGCGCCCCCGTAAAAGCGCCCTTTTCGTAGCCAAACAGCTCCGCTTCCAGTAGTGTTGCCGGCAGGGCCGCGGTGTTGAGAGTTATGAACGGGCCCGCCGCTCGTGGGCTCAGGCTATGCAGCAGGCCAGCAATCAGCTCCTTGCCCGTCCCACTTTCCCCGGTAAGCAGCACCGTGGCACGTGCCGGTGCCACCTGCTGCACCATCTCACAAACCCGGCTCCAGGGCGGACTGGAACCAATCACATTGGCACTGGTAAAATCGTCGTGTATGTAGTGTTTCAGCAGCAAGTCTTCGACCAGGCGGGCACGCACAGTCAAGGCCTGCTGTACCGTGCGCAGCACGTCCTCTTTCCCAAAGGGTTTGACGAGATAATCAAAGGCACCTTGCTTCATGGCTTCCACGGCTGCGGCGACATCGTGATACCCGGACATCATGACCACAACCACGCCGCTGGCTTGCCCTTTGACGTGCCGCAAGAGGGTCAGCCCATCCATGTGCGGCATTCTGACGTCGCTCAGGAGCATGTCCATCTCGCCAGTGCGCAAATGGTCGAGCGCCTCGTACCCAGACGCCGCTGTGCACACAGCATGCCCTTCTTGACGCAGGATGAACTCGAGTGCGTCGCGGGTCTTGGGTTCGTCATCTACCACCACAATGCTGGCCATGGGGCTCTCGCTCCTTACCGTACGCACACCTCACGTCGGTCCAGAACCAGGGCACGCCGGAAAGGTGAGGCGCACTGTCGTACCGACACCAGGGGTACTGCCCACCTCGATCGCACCGTCATGCGCTGTGACAATCTCATGCGCCACATACAAGCCCAGACCGAGTTTCCCGGCTTTGGTCGTCTGCAAAGGCTGGAAGAGTCCACAGAGCTGCGTGGCTGGCATACCACAGCCCGTATCACTCACCTCAAGGCACAGTTGGTGCTCCAGGCGCTGGCCGCGCAGGCGTAGCACGCCACCGTGCGGCATCGCTTCGACGGCGTTGTGGAGCAGATGCAGTAAAACACGGTGGAAGGTTTGTTGGTGCAACGACATCTGGCCCAGGCCACGCGTGCCTTCCACCTCCAGCGTAATGCCACGGGCCGCCACGAAGGCCTGCATCTCCAGGGCAAAGGCGTCAATGTACACGCCAAGGTCTTCGGGTTGACGCTCCAGGTTCGGCAAGCGCGCCAGCCAAAAGTATTGCTGTATCAAGTCGTCGATGCGTCCCACCTCTTCCCGTATCACCCATAGAAAGCGTAAGAGCTGCTGGTGCTGACTACTCTCCAAGCGGCGCAGCGCATCTTCGAGGATATCGGCGTGCAAAAAGATCGTCGTTAGCGGATTGCGGAACTCGTGCGCCAGCGCCCCTGCCAGCTGACTCAACATCGTGAGACGGGCTGCGCCTGCGAGAGACTGTGGTGCTCTCGCGTGTTGCTCCATAGGCAATTGCTGAGACATTGCTCGATCATGTGGCGCTGCCACCGTCTCTGGCCCCCTCTCTTTCAGAAGCGTGCTCGCGTGTGCGGGCTATTGTACCATGATCGACACGGAAAGAAAGAGCAAGTGTCTGGCAATCTGTCGTGACTTATGCAAAGCTGCAGACGTTTTTAGTGCTTCTAGCTGGGTCACTGCTGTAGGTGTGGAAAGGCAGGTCTCCTATGACAAAGCCGACATGGATTCTCCCTACACGTCCAGCCCATAGCGTCATGCTCGTGACCGGGGGGTTCGCAGCCGTCTTGGGGCTACTCGTGTTGATAGGATGGCATACGCATAGTGTCCCCCTGCTCCAGGTGGCGCCTACCTTTGCCCCCATGCAATATAACGCTGCCCTCGGGCTCTTGCTCTGCGGCAGTAGCTTGCTCGCGCTGGGGGGTGGCTGGGCTCGTCTGGCCGGGCTATGTGGCGCGTTGGTGATGCTCCTGGGGGTACTGACACTCAGTGAGTACCTGGGTGATATCGACCTGGGCATTGATCAGCTTTTCATGCAACACTTCATCGCCATGGCGACTGCCCATCCTGGTCGCATGAGTCCGAACACGGCCCTGTGTTTCATGCTGCTCGGGACCAT
>AR_comb_assmDRAFT_10020345_pt1 | contig 11029 bp, 10 predicted proteins | sample ArasoioldDNA_FD_10543 | JGI IMG/M metagenome (IMG submission 10543) | reverse complement strand
CAGATCAAGACCGGCTCGGTCGCCCGCGGCGAGCGGACCGCGAAGTACAACCAGCTGCTGCGCATCGAGGAAGAGCTGGGCCACGCCGCGTCGTGGCCGGGCCGCTCCCTCTACACCCGCGTCGCGCGGTGAGGCGGCGCCCGGTCGACGTGCAGGGGCTGAGTCCAAAGCGCCTGGGCACCGTCGCCATGGTCGTGCTGGCGGTCGGCCTGGCCGTCTTCGGCGTGAAGGAATCGGTGCGCGCCTGGCAGATGCGGCGCGACATGCACGCGGTCGAGCGCGAGCTCGCCGCGCTGCGCGCCAAGCAGGCCGATCTCACCCGCACCGTGGAGCGCCTGCGCAACGACCCGCTCTACATCGAGAAGCTCGCCCGCGAGGAGATGGGCATGGTCCGCGAGGGCGAGACGGTCTTGAAGTTCCCGTCGCAGACGACGCCGGCAGCTCCTCCGCAGCCCCCGCGCTGAGAGCCGCACGTGGACGCGCTCTGGGCCTGGCTCTGGGGCACCGGCTGGTTCTGGTTCGCGATGTTCTGGGTGGCCCTGCTCGTCAACGGCCGCGCCGCGTTCAAGCTCTTGCTCGACTGGAAGGGCATGCTCACCACGTGCCGCTTCGTCGAGCGCGCCTACGAAAGCCTCGCGAGCCTGCCCGACGAGGTGGCGCTCGAGCGCGACCCGCACGCGCCCGTCTTCGTGCACCTCGTGCCCGCGCGGCAGGAGCCCGCGATCGCGACGACCCTGCGCGCGCTGCTCGACTCGCGCTACCCGCACGCCAAGCTGCACGTGGTCGTCGCCACCCGTGAGGAGGAAGAGCGCTCGCCGCATCCGTCGATGGGCGTGTCGACCGCCGAGCTCGTTCGCCGCTTCCGTGAAGGTCTTCCGCCCTTGCAGCAGAAGATGCTCTCGCTCGTCGCGATGCCGCCGGGTGGGGGCGCTAAAGCCGCCCAGCTCAACTGGGCGCTCCGGCCCGAGGTGCTCAAGCCGCTGCTCGATCTTCGCTACGATCCCGCGCGCGTCTGGATCGGGCTGAGCGACGCCGACTCGATCCCCGACCCGAATACCTACCGCTGGATCGCCGCCGACCTCGCGCAGAACCGCGGCCGGCTTGCCTACCAGGGCGTGACGCTCTCACTCGCCAACTTCGATCGTCTCGACGTGCGCGGGCGCGTGTGCGCGGTGCAGCAGTCGTCGATCTTCATCCGCGTCTCGATCGCGCGGCTGATCAACGAGCGCCGGCGCATCGATGCGTTCGCGCGCTTCCAGGCGCGGGCGCCCCGCGTTGCCCGCGTGCTCCGGCCCGTGTTCGAGCTGTGCTTCCGGCGCTCGCAGATCTGCCTCGGCCACAATCAGTTCGTGCGGCTCGACGTCATGCAGAGTCTCGGAGGCTTCCCGACCTCGGGGGCCACGGAGGACTCGACGCTCGGCTACGCGCTCGGCGCCCGCGGCGTGCTGATGGCCGCGATGCCGATGCTGGAGCTGGTCGACATGCCGGAGACGAACGCCGGCATGGTTCGGCAGAACGCGCGCTGGTACAAGGGCGTGCTCGACGACATCGCGTTCCTCGCCGGCGCGTGGCGCGCGCGGCCGACCGCGTACAACTTCGCGCAGCTCGCCCGGCACGTCGGCAACAAGGTGATCGAGTGGCCCATCGCCGCCGTCGTCTATCCGGCGCTCGGCTTTCTCGGCTGGCACCTCGCGTATCGATTCTCGTATCACCCCGCGTGGTTCCTGCTGGGGGTGGCGTTCCCCTCGATCTCGCTCGGGCTCACGATCTGGGTCGGCGGCATCGTCACGCAGGACATGATCGAGAGCCTCACCCCGCACTTTCCGCGCCGGGTCGACGTCGCCCGCACGACCTTGAAGGCGAAGTTCTGGGGGATCTTCCGCTGCCAGACCTACTGGCTCCTGGCCACGCGCGGCGCCTGGCGCGTGCTGTGGGCGATCGCGCGCAGCGGCCGATTCGAGCCGGTGAAGACCGACCGCGTCGTTCGCCAGAGCTGATCGACCGCCCGGCCGGCGCCGATCCTGAGCGCACGGCCCCGCAGGCGGGCCGAGAGAGCGCGCACTACAATGGGATCATGCGCTCTCCGGTGGTCGCCGCGCTGACCGATCCCGCGATCTATCCGCACGCTGTCGATCGTGTCGAGCTGATCGAGACGCACATCTCCTGGGTTTTTCTGGCCGGCGAGCGCGTCTACAAGGTGAAGAAGCCTGTGGACCTCGGCTTTCTGGACTTCACGACGCTCGAGCGGCGCCGCTTCTTCTGCGAGGAGGAGGTTCGCCTCAACCGGCGGCTGACCCACGACGTCTACCTCGGCGTCGTGGACCTGAACGGGCGCGACGCGATCCGGTTCGGCGGCACCGGTCCAACGGTCGAGGTCGCCGTCGTGATGAGGCGCCTTCCGCACGATCGGATGCTGGATGAGCTGGTGCGCCGGGATGGTGCCGACCCGGCGCTCGTCGAAGAGCTCGGCCGCATCGTCGCACGCTTTCACGCCTCGGCGCCGACCGGCGGAGAGATCGACGAGCTTGGGAGCCTCGGTACCGTGAGCGCCAACTGGAGGGAGAATTTCGCGCAGACGGCGAAGCTTCCAGCTGACGTCTTGCCCGAGGAGTGGCGCCAGACGCTGCGGACCTGGGTGGAGGCGTTCATGGCGCGCGAGGCGCCGCGCTTCGCGGCGCGGGTGGCGGGGGGCCGCAGCCGCGATTGCCACGGGGATCTGCAGGCGCAACACGTCTGCTGTACGGAGCAGATCCAGATCTTCGACTGCATCGAGTTCAATCATCGGTTTCGCTATGGCGATGTCGCCGGGGAAGTCGCGTTTCTCGCCATGGATCTGGATCGCCTGGGCCGTTCCGATCTGGCGCTGCGGTTTCTCAACGCCTACCTGGACGCGAGCGGCGACTACGACGCCGTCCCGCTGCTCGACTTCTATCGCGCCTATCGCGCGTTCGTTCGAGGTAAGGTGCTGAGCTTCCAGATCGCGGAGCGTCCTGAAACGGCCGCCAAGGCCCGCGACCGCTTCGCCCTCGCCGTGCGGTATACCGAGCGCCGGGACCGGCCACGGCTCTTGATCACGACCGGAGTGATCGGCTCCGGCAAGAGCACCGCGGCCAGACACGTCGCGGCACGGCTGGGCGCGATCGTCGTGAGGACGGATGCCGTGCGCAAGCGGCTGGCCGGGCTCGCGCTCAACGAGCGGCGCCAGGCCGGTTTCGGAGAGGGCCTCTATAGTCCCGAGATGGCGGCGCGCACGTACGCGGAGGCGATGTCCGTGGCCACCACGATCCTCGATGCCGGGTGGCCGGTCATCGTCGATGGCGCCTTCTCATCGGCCGCCCAGCGCGGTCTGGCGCGCGATGCGGCGACGCGGGCCGGCGCTGGGTTCTCTGTGCTCTGGTGTGACGCGCCCGATCCGGTGCTCGCCGAGCGGCTGCGACGACGCGCCCACGATCCCGACGAGGTGTCAGACGCGGGAGTCGATCTGCTGGCGGACCATCGCGCGCATTATGAGCCGCCCGACCGTGAGTCGGCCGTGATCCGGATCGATACGACAGCCGGCGCCGACCGCGCCGCCGAGAAAGCGGTGGACGAGCTATGCCGGTGAACACGCTGGACAGGGCAGACCGACGCCTGGCGCGGCGGCTCGTGCTCGACGAGCTGTTCGACCTGTCGCTGTACCAGAGCCTGCGCCGGCTGGCGCCGCCTCACCTGCAGAGCATTCTCGACCGGTTGATCCCGATCGAGACGCATCACTTCAATTTCTGGCAGGAGTTCTTCGGCCTGCACATCGAGCGGCTGGACCTCGCGCGGCGGCTGAAGCTCCAGCTGATTCTGCTGATCTGTCGGGTGTTCGGCGCGCCGGCCATTCATCTCGTGCTCGAAGCGATCGAGGTCTACGGCGTGCGGAAGTATCTGAGGGTGTGGAGTACCTACGGCGGCGGGCCGCGGGGCGCGGCCGTGCGCGAGATTCTCGAGGACGAGTTCAAGCACGAGGACGTCGTGGTGACCAGCGCGACCGAGCTTCAGCTCAGCCCGGAGCGGGTGCGCAATATCTTTCTCGGCTTGAACGACGGGCTCATCGAGATTCTCGGCGCCGTCAGCGGCTTCTTCGCCGCGCTCGGAAACGCCACGGCCGTGCTCATGGCCTCGATCACTGTGGCCGTGGCAGGAGCGCTCTCCATGGCGGCGGGAGCCTGGGCCGCGGTGGATTCGGAAGCGGAGATCCGGGCGACCGAGGCCGCGCGACGCCGCTTTCTGGGAGAGCCCGATCGACAGGAAGAAGCCGGCGAGAGCCCGCTGCGCTCGGCGCTCGTCGTCGGGACGAGTTACTTCGCCGGCGCGCTCGTGCCGGTGCTTCCCGTGCTCGCGGGCGCAACGACGGTCTTGCCGTCCGCGCTCACCGCGGGAAGCATGATCGTCGTCGTGTCGATGCTCCTGTCTTTTCTGTCCGGGATGGAGATGAAACGGCGGGTCGTGGCGAACCTCGTGACGATTACCTCGGCCGTCGCGATCACGTTCGTCATCGGTCTCCTGGTGAAGCGCATCTGGGGCATCTCCGCGTAGGGCTGCACACCGGCCGCGGGCGCGGCGCTATAGCAGACCGAGCTTCAGCTTCGCCGCGTCGGACATCCGGCAAGAGTCCCAGGGCGGATCGAACGTGATCTCGACCTTGGCGCCGGTGACGCCCGGGACCGCCCGCACCGCGCGTTCCACGTCAGCCGGCAGCTCTTGAGCCGCGGGACAGTTGGGCGAGGTCAACGTCATGCGGACGTCGACAGCTCCGTTCGGCGCTACGCTGATCCCGTAGATCAGCCCGAGCTCGTAAATGTCGACCGGAATCTCGGGGTCGTAGCATCGGTGCAGCGCCTGGATCACGTCGCGTTCGATCACAGCAGCGTCAGCCATCTTTACGTTCCTTACCTTACTCCGTCGACACCGGCGCGGCGGCCCCGCTCAGCGCGGCCCGCAAGGTGTGCCAGGGAAGGACGGCGCACTTGATGCGGCTTGGGAACTCTCGTACGTTGGAGAAGACGGCCAGCTTGCCAACGCCATCGCTGGTGCTGTCGCCGTGCGACGAGTCCGACGTCAGCATGGCGTGGACACGCTGAAACAAGGTGTCGGCTTCGTCCACGCGCTTGCCGATCACGCCGGCCGTCATCAGCGAGGCGGACGCCTTCGAAATGGCGCAGCCCTTGCCCTGGAAGGCGGCGTCCTTGATCACGCCGTCTTCCACGTTCAGATAGAGCGTGATCTGGTCGCCGCAGAGCGGGTTGTAGCCCTCGGCCGTGCGGTTGGCGCCCTCGAGCACGCGGAAGTTTCGCGGCTTCCTGTTGTGGTCGAGGATCACCTGCTGATAGAGCTCGCGCAGCTCACTCATCCGCCGATGATCTCCCGCGCCGTGCGCACGGCGGTCGCCAAGGTTTCGAGCTCGGCCGGCGTGTTGTAGAGACCGAGCGACGCCCGCACGGTCGCCGGCACGCCGAATCGGTCCATGACCGGCATCGCGCAGTGGTGGCCGGCGCGCACAGCCACGCCCTCGTGGTCGAGAATGGTGCCGACGTCGTGCGGGTGGACTCCATCGAGCACGAACGAGAGCACCGCGGCCTTGCGGCGCGCCGTGCCGATGAGGCGAACGCCCGGCACCGCCTGGAGCAGCTCGGTCCCGTACTCGAGGAGCTCGTGCTCCCAGGCCGCGATGCGGTCGAGGCCGAGGCCGGCCATGTAGTCCAGCGCCGTTGCCAGGCCGATCGCCCCCGCGATGTGCGGGGTGCCGGCCTCGAACTTGTAGGGCAGATCGTTGTAGGTGGTCTTCTCGAACGTGACCATCTTGATCATGTCGCCGCCGCCCTGGTAGGGCGGCATCCGCTCGAGCCACGCCTCCTTGCCGTAGAGCACACCGACACCGGTCGGCCCGTACGTCTTGTGGCCGGAGAAGACGAAGAAATCGCAGTCGAGTGCCCGGACGTCGACCGCCTGGTGCGGCGCCGCCTGCGCGCCGTCGACCAGCACCGGGATGTTCTCTCGATGCGCGAGCCGAATGATGTCCTCGATCGGCGTGATCGTCCCCAGCGCGTTCGACACCTGCGTGATCGCCACCAGCCGCGTCCGGGGGCCGAGCAGCCGAGCGTACTCGTCCATGATCAGATCGCCGCGGTCGTCGACGGGCACGACCTTCAGACGGGCGCCCTTTTCCTCGCAGAGCATCTGCCAGGGCACGATGTTGGCGTGATGCTCGATCGCCGAGATCACGATCTCGTCGCCCGCGCCGACGGCCTTGCGGCCGAAGCTCGCCGCCACGAGGTTGATCGCTTCCGTGGCCTGGCGCACGAACACGATCTCGCGCGGCGAGGCCGCGTTCAGATGGTGCTGGATGCGGCGGCGCGCGCTCTCGTACGCGTCGGTGGCGCGCTCGCTGAGCAGGTGCACACCTCGATGGATGTTGGCGTTGTTTCGCGTGTAGTACGCGGTCAGCGCGTCGATCACCGCCTGCGGCTTCTGAGTGGTCGCGGCGTTATCCAGATAGACCAGTGGCTTACCGTGGACCTGCTGATGCAGGGCCGGGAAATCCTGGCGGATGCGTTCGACGTCCCAGCCGGTGGCGTCGGGCGCTCGCGAGGGTCGAGTGATCGTGCTCATCGCATCTCCTTGCTATCGGTACCGAGCCGGGCCTCGAGGGCGCGATCGAGATAGCCCCGGATCGGCTCCACGACGATCCGATCGACCACTTCGCGCACGAACCCGAGAGTCAGCAGTCGTCTGGCCGAACGCTCGTCCAGGCCGCGGCTTCTCAGATAGAAGATCGCCTCCGGCGCCAGCTGCCCCTCGGCGGCGCCGTGGGTGCACTTGACGTCGTCGGCGAAGATCTCGAGCCGAGGCTTGCTGTCGACCTCGACGCCGTCCGAGAGCAGCAGATGTTTGTTGGTCTGCGCGGCGTCGGTCTTTTGCGCATTGGGGCGCACGATGACCCGGCCGTCGAAGACCGCGCGGGAAGAGCCGTCGAGCACGCCCTTGTAGAGCTGCCGGCTCGAGCAGCGCGGTACCGCATGGTCGACGGTGACGTGGTGGTCGACGTGTTGACGGCCGCCCGTGACGTAGAGGCCGGCCAGCGAGGCGCGACCGCCTTCGCCGCCGAACCGCACACCAAGCGTCGTGCGGGCGAGCCGCGCGCCAAAGGTCGCCCCGCAGGTCGAGAACGCGCTGTCGCGCTCGAGGTCGGCGTGGATCGTCGCCATATGAAACGCCGCCGCGCCCTGCTCCTGCACCACGTAGTGGTCCACCGACGCCCCGGAACCAACCGCGATCTCACTGACCGCGTTGACGAAGTACGCCTGATCGGTGAGGCCGACGTAGCGCTCGACGACGGTGAAGCGGCTGTGAGGGCCGGCGACGACCAGAAGGCGCGGCTGCGTCATCACACCCGACCTGGTCGCCAGGAGCACGACCTCGATCGGCGCTGCGATCACGGTCTCGGCCGGCACGTGGAGGAGGACGCCGTCCTCCAGGAGTGCCGTGCTCAGCGCGGCAAAGACGTTGTCGTCCCAGCGGGCATGTTTCGCCAGGTGCCGCTCGAGGAGCGGCTCGTCGTGGCTTATCGCCTCGGCAAGGCTCGAGAGCCGGGCGCCGCCGGGCAGGCTCTGCGCGGACGAATGCTCGGGCGCGTAGCGCCCGTCCACGAAGACCAGGCGAGGCGCGGCATTTGGACCGAACGGACGAGGAACCGCCTCCCGGGCTACAGGGGAGGAAGCGACCGAATCGATCGCGCGGAAGGGCGTGGCCGCGAAGGTCGCGAGGTTCGTGTAGCGCCAGTCCTCGTCGCGCGTCGTCGGGAAGCCGCGCTCCACGAAGCGCTCCATCGCGGCGCGCCGCAGCTCGGCCAGCCACGCGGGCGTGCGCGTCGAGCTTCGGCGCTCGAGCCTCTCGAACTCCGCGAGGTAGCGATTGGTCCCGGCGATTGCCGTAGTCATGTGCGTCGCCTACGCGGCCGGCTGGACGGGCGCCGGCTGCTCCTTGATCCAGTCGTAACCCTTGCGCTCGAGCTCGAGCGCCAGCTCCTTGCCCGCCGACTTCACGATGCGTCCGTCGAAGAGGACGTGGACGCGGTCGGGCTCGACGTAATTCAAGATGCGCTGGTAGTGCGTCACCAGGATGATGGCGTTGTCGGGCCGCCGCAGATGATTGACCCCCTGCGCGACGATCTTCAGCGCGTCGATGTCGAGGCCGGAGTCGGTCTCGTCGAGGATGGCGAGCTTGGGCTCGAGCACGGCCATCTGGAGGATCTCGTTGCGCTTCTTCTCGCCGCCGGAGAAACCCTCGTTGACCGGCCGGCTGAGGAAGCTCCGGTCCATGTCCACGAGCGCGAGCTTCTTCTCGAGCAGCTCGAGCATCTCCATGGCGTCGAGCTCCTCCTGCCCGCGCGCAGCCCGCATCTCGTTGATCGCGGCTTTCAGAAAGGCGGCGTTGCTCACCCCGGCGATCTCGATCGGGTACTGGAAGGCCAGGAACACGCCGGCGCGTGCGCGCTCCTCGGCCGGCATGGCGAGAAGGTCGCGGCCGAGATACGTCACCTCGCCGTCCGTGACCGTGTAGGCCGGGTGCCCGGCGAGCGCCTGGGCCAAGGTGCTCTTGCCCGAGCCGTTCGGCCCCATGACGGCGTGCAGCTCGCCGGCCCGCACCTCCAGATTCAAGCTCCGGAGAATCGTCTTGCCGTCGACCCCGACGGACAGGTTTCGAACACTCAGCATTAGCCGATGCTCCCTTCCAGGCTCACGCCGAGCAGCTTGGTGGCTTCCACCGCGAATTCCATCGGCAGGTTCTTGAACACTTCCTTGCAGAACCCGTTGACGATCATCGACACGGCGTTCTCGGTCGAGAGCCCGCGCTGCTTGCAGTAGAAAAGCTGCTCGTCGCTGATCTTGGAGGTCGACGCTTCGTGCTCGGCCACTGACGAGGCGTTGCCGACCTCGATGTAGGGGAACGTGTGCGCGCCGCATCGGTCACCGAGCAGCAGCGAGTCGCACTGCGTGTAGTTACGCGCGTTGGCGGCGCGCGGTGAGATGCGCACGAGCCCGCGGTAGGTGTTGTTGCCGCGACCGGCGGAGATCCCCTTGGAGATGATCGTGCTGCGGGTGTTCTTGCCGATGTGCAGCATCTTCGTTCCCGTATCGGCCTGCTGTCGAGCCGCGGTGAGCGCGACCGAGTAGAACTCGCCGACCGAATCGTCGCCTTGCAGGATCACGCTCGGGTACTTCCACGTGATCGCGGAGCCGGTCTCCACCTGGGTCCACGAGATGCGTGCCGCGCGACCGGCGCACTTGCCGCGCTTGGTGACGAAGTTGAAGATCCCACCCCGGCCCTCGGCGTCGCCGGCGTACCAGTTCTGCACGGTGGAGTACTTGATCTGCGCGCGTTCGTGCGCGATCAGCTCGACGACCGCAGCGTGCAGCTGATTCTCGTCGCGCATCGGCGCCGTGCAGCCCTCGAGGTAGCTGACGTAGCTCCCTTCCTCGGCGACGATCAAGGTGCGTTCGAACTGGCCCGATTTCGCCGCGTTGATGCGGAAGTAGGTCGAGAGCTCCATCGGACAGCGCACGCCTTTCGGGATGTAGCAGAACGAGCCGTCGGTGAAGACGGCGGAGTTCAGCGCCGCGTAGAAGTTGTCGGTGTACGGCACCACCGAGCCGAGGTACTTCTGCACGAGCTCCGGGTGGTTCTGCACGGCCTCGGAGAACGAGCAGAAGATGATGCCGAGCTCGGCGAGCTTGTCCTTGAACGTCGTCGCCACCGAGACGCTGTCGAAGACCGCGTCGACCGCGACGCCGGCCAGGAGCTTCCGCTCACCAAGAGGGATCCCGAGCTTCTCGAACGTCTCGAGCAGCTTGGGATCGACTTCGTCGAGGCTCGCCGGCCCCTCGCCCTGCCGCTTGGGAGCCGAGTAGTAAACGATCTTCTGGTAGTCGATGGGCGGGTAGGTGACGTTCGCCCACTTCGGCTCGCCGGCCCCGCGCTCCAGCTTGCTCCAGTGGCGATAGGCTTTGAGCCGCCACTGCAGCATGAACTCGGGCTCCGCCTTCTTGGCCGAGATCGCCCGGATGACGTCCTCGTTCAAGCCCGGCGGCAGCGTGTCGGCCTCGATGTCGCTCACGAACCCCCACTTGTAGTCGCGGTTCGCCAGCGCCTCGAGCGTCTTCTGCGATGTGCTCATCAAGACCTCCACCCCAAAGGCTATACCCGTATCTATATCCGATCAAATCGGTCGCCAATATATTCTGACCCCTGTGGCTACGGTGGATGATCAGTCAGAATCGGCCAGATAAATTGCTCATTTGCGAAGCAGGTAGCTCAGCCTCGAGACACTCGGCCCAGCGACCGGATGCGGTCGTAACGGAACTGTGGCCGGGGGGCTGGTGTGGCTCGGTACCCTGGAATTGCCGGAAATACGCTGCACCGGTTGAAGAGGAGAAGGTGATGGCGACCAAAACTCTGGAAGAGACTGCCCGATGAGCGGCGGGGTGCTCGCGATCCTGGTCGGCGGCGGGCCCGCGCCCGGCATCAACGCCGTCATCGCGGCGGCGACGATCGAGGCGCGCAACCGCGGCCTCGTGGTCCTCGGCTGCCACGACGGCTATCAGTGGCTGATGAACAAGGACACGAGCCACGTGCAGGAGCTCGAGATCGCCTCGCTCTCGCGCATCCACTTCGAGGGCGGCTCGCTGCTCCGCACGTCCCGCGCGAACCCGGCGCGCTCCGCCGAAACGCTCCGGAACGTCGCCGACTCGCTGGAACGGCTCGGCGCGTCGTACCTGTTGACGATCGGCGGCGACGACACCGCGTCGGGCGCCGCGGCGGTGGCGCGTGTGCTGGGCGGGAAGCTGAAGGTCGCTCACGTGCCCAAGACGATTGATAACGACCTGCCGCTGCCGCCCGGCGTGCCGACGTTCGGCTACACGACCGCGGTCGACGTGGGCAAAGACCTCGTGCGCAATCTCATGAAGGACGCGGCGACGACGGACAAGTGGTTCTTCGTCACGAT
>AR_comb_assmDRAFT_11471016_pt1 | contig 11031 bp, 5 predicted proteins | sample ArasoioldDNA_FD_10543 | JGI IMG/M metagenome (IMG submission 10543) | reverse complement strand
TTGGAGTTGGCGTCGGAGTCGGAGACGGCGACGGATTCGGAGTTGGTGTCGGAGTCGGAGACGGCGACGGATTCGGAGTTGGCGTCGGAGTCGGAGACGGCGACGGGTTTGGAGTTGGCGTTGGGGTTGGAGTTGGCAGGACCGAGTCGTCGTCAACAATGGTCCCCTGACCCTGGGCGTCAGCCACACTTGAATTCGTTGGGCTCGTTAGATTCGCAAAGAACGTTTCATCACCTTCGACGTCCGTATCCCCGTGGATCGTTACGTCGACTTCATCATCAGTTTCACCAGGCGCAAAGGTTATGACTCCTGAAACGCTGTCATAATCATTGCCGGGGTGTTCAGTTGCGGTTCCATCAGCAGTCGCAAAGTTGACTGTAACCGTCTTGCCGCTTGCAGCAGATAGAGTCACAGGCAAAGCAACATCAACAGTTCCACTATTTCCTTCGGTGATGGTCGCATCACCAATCGCTATCGTTGGCTCAGCGTCATCGTTGAGAATGGTTGCACGACCATCCGGGTCAACCAGACCCGAGTTGGTCGACCTTCTTAGATTGACGAGGAAAGTTTCATCGTCTTCGTTTAAGGTTTCACCACTAACTGGCACTGTAATCGTCTTGATAGTTTCACCCGGATTGAAAGCTAGAGTTCCGGAGATGGCGGCATAGTCGTCAGGCGAAGTTGCGGTCTCATCGGCTGTCGCATAGTCGACCGTTACAGTTTGATCGCTTGGGGCAGAGAGGGTAAGTGTGAAAATTGCGTCAGTTGTTCCGCTGTTTCCTTCTCCAACCGATACATCTGAGATGGAGATAGTTGGCGGTGGTGGGGCCGGCGACGTAACTCTGGTCAGAACCACGTCGTTGCCAGTGCCACCTTGATAGCTAATAGTGAAGGCCAAACCACCTAACATCAGGTTGGCGCCTTCTGCGATCCCGGCGAAGGTGCCTACTACCGCATCATTGCCGTCATTGTTGATGATAGTGAAAGTAGTACCGAGTGCTGACTGAAAATTCGCTGAAGCATCCAGCACGCTGCCGCCAAGATTTACGCTACCGTTGACATTTAGTTGTCTGTATCCGGTGCCAACCGTGGTGCTGTTGAGATCAATGACGAGAGACGTCGTGGGATTAAGTACGACGTTGCCACAGTTCAAGATTCCGGTTGCTGACGCTGTGCCAGGCTCAATCACTCCGCCGGTAGCATTGATTGCGCCGACGCGACCCGTGCCGCTTAAGGTTCCTCCGCTCAGGGCGACATTGCTGTCGGGTTGAGAACCGGAAACGATCAGCGACCCTGCAACTAAGTTGGTTGAACCGCTGTAAGTGTTATTGGCCGAGAGTGTCAGCGTACCCGAACCATTTTTTGTGATTCCTCCAGATCCGCTCACGACTGCAACCTGTCTAGTATTTCCCGCTCCAGCAACAGTCAACTGGTTCGAATTTAGATTTAGTTGACCATTAAGAGTTAGCGTGGTGCCTCCATTGGCTGAGTTGAATGTTTGATCCGCGCTAATTTGGATTGGCACTGAGAGTTGGTTCGAGCCGCTCGCGTTGGAAGTATTGATACCCGCTACCAGGCTCAAGGAGTTTTTCCTGATGTTGTAATTACTGCCTGAGAAGTTGAGCGAGTTAAAGCTGGTCTGATTCGGAAAGTTGTTTCTGATCGATTTCCGTTTGGCGTCTGCGGGGAAAAACAGATCGTCTCCGGCGTCTGGGGCCACGTTACCAACCCAGTTACCTGGGCTGCTCAACGTCGTAGGGGGATGTGCACCGTTCCAAGTGCGTTGGGTTGCTGCATGAGCCACCTCAGACACTTTCAGTCCGGACACTACCAAAGCGGCGAGTAAGAGAAAAGAAACAAACCGGGTAAATTTTGTTCTGGTTAAATTCGACATGGGCACTTCAGGGGAACCTCCAACGATACTTGTTTACTGAAACGATCTTTTTAGTGGTCCATGCGGGAAAGCTAAGGAAGGAACTAATACATTTAGACCGTCTTGGACCACATTCGAGCCGTAGTGGTTGAGGGCAAATCAACCCACTGAGCTCGCGTCACCACTTGGGCAATCAATGTGCCGCAGCCCTGTTGGTTGTTCCGAATCAACTTTTACGCCAAGTTTTTCCGTTTTCTGGAACAGGCCGGACGGCAGCGCCATCTGCCGTTTTGCGTGTGGACCAGCGGGGCATTGACCGATTTCAATCTCGATGACCGGGACGTCAATCAGTCAGACCGATTTCCTTGGAGGAAATATCCGTTTGTGATGTAATTCAGCTTTCCTGAACTTCGCCGGTGACGTTTCGAGATTCACGTCACGCAGTAATGGGGATCTGATCTGTAACGCTCCATGATTACACCCAGGAGGTTCCGAGATGCGCTCAAAAAAGATTGCGATGATCATTGCGACACTTTCCCTTTGCCTTTTCTGTGAGATAACCGTCTGGGCGCAAGGCGGATGGGATGTATGGTCCATCTACTTGCGCGATGGGAGCCGGATTGACGCAGCTCCGGTGTGGTCGCTCGACAATGAAGTTCTGAAGTACGGGATGAGCGGAGAGGTTGGGGAGGGGAAGCAACTGAAGCGCTCAGAAATTGTCTCGATGAGCCGTAATGTTTCGTCTAGTTCTACAAGGATGGATTCGGCTGGAAATCCCTTGCCTGAGCTACCGAAAGAAGAGGTGAACAAAGACCTCGTTATAATGAGCGATGGTAAGCAGGTGTCCGGGGCAGTGCTGATACGCGCCACTAAGAACGAGGCTGGCGAGATTCAACACTTCTCACCGGTATTGGTACAGAATGGAGTAGAGACTGATCTGAGAAAAGTCGAGCATATCAAACTCGCTAAACCGAAACGCTCGCCCTGATCGGTACTCTCAAGCCTCATCACTATAGTTGTTCTATTCGAGTTTCACCCACCGTATATCGTAGCCACCTACTAATATGGATAGGTCGGTTTGAACTGTCGTGGCCCTTCACGCTTTGGCACTCTTGCACCGGAAAACCGTAAGTACTCACGCCTACAATGGTTAACAACAGAACTTGAAAGCGTATTTGGAAGACGCTTACGCGGCACAGAAGCTGCACTAAGGCGCGTCCTATGTTTATAGGAGCGTCGTTAGTTGAGCTCTTTGGTCAGTGCAGGTGAGCAGTAGTGCGCGTCTACAGATGGGCGCTTTACAAGGTAAGAGACCTGCGAAACGAAATTAGTCCGCGGGTGTGCGAGGTTCTGGTCGCGCACCCTGGAGAGAATGTATATGCGCTTTGCGTTTAATCCCTTCGCTGGTTTCTCAAATCTGTTCACTCATCATTCGGGTCGTCATATCTTGAGTGGTCAACGGTTGTTCACAGCTCTTTTGTCGATGGCCATACTATTGGCCATTACAATGGTTGCTCCAAGCGCCAGCTTTGCCGCTACCAACTTTTTACCAAAACAAGACTTTGGTACGGGCGCCAATCCGCGAGGGATCGCGGTTAGTGATCTAAACATGGATGGCAAGCCCGATTTCGTTGTTGCAAATGTCAATTCCAACTCTGTATCGGTGTTGCTCAACACAATTTCGCCTGGCGCAGTCGATTCCAGCTTTACCGCCAAACAGGATTTTGCGGTTGGTGCCGGCCCAGTGTCAGTCGCTGTAGCCGACCTGAATGGTGATGGAAAGCCTGACATTGTCGTAGCTAACTTCAATTCTAATAGTGTGTCAGTGCTGCTCAACAAAACTCTACCCGGTTCCGCGACTGTGAACTTTGCCGCCAAACAAGACGTCGCCACCAGCGAAGGTCCAATTTTTGTCACAACGGGTGATCTTGATGGCGATGGCAAGACCGATCTGGCAGTGTTGAATCTTACGCCTAACACGGTCTCAATACTGCTCAACAAAACCGTGCCGGGTGCTAGCATAATAAGCTTTGCAGTAAGGCAGGATTTTAATACGGGCGATACTCCACTCTCGGTCGCCGTGGGGGATTTGAATGGAGATGGAAAACTGGATCTGGCGATCACCAGCTTTAGTTTAACTAGCGTCTCGGTACTGCTCAACACCACCCCGTCCGGAAACGTCAACCTAACTTTTTCCGGTATCCAGGATTTCGCTACAGGTGATAGCGCATCGTTCGTGTCCATGGGAGATCTGAATGGTGACGGGAAGCTCGATCTCGCCGTTGCCAACTTTTCCGTAAACACCGTATCGGTGTTATTCAATACGACGGCCACCGGAGCCGTTGCGGCAAGCTTCGCCGCGGAAAAGGAATTCGGAACCGGTACCGGTCCAATCTTCATCACCGTTGGCGATGTCGACAGTGATGGCAAATTGGATCTAGTGGTTGCAAACTTCAACTCCGCCGACGTGACGGTATTAGTTAACAACACCGTGATCGGCGCAGCCACCCCGATCTTCGCTGCAAAACAGAACTTTACCACCGGAGAGGCTCCGCTATTCGTTGGAGTGAACGATCTGAACGGAGATGGCAAGCTTGATCTGGCTGTCGCAAATCTTAATGCGAGTACCGTATCGGTATTGCTCAACAACACCGCCCGGGGGCCCGCGAGTCCAGGTTTTGCACTCAAGCAGGACGTCGGTACGAGCAATGGTCCACGATCCATAGCGGTGGAAGATTTAAATGGAGATGGAAAGCCGGATCTGGCAATTTCGAGCGTTAGCTCGAACAGTGTATCCGTATTGCTAAACACTACCGCTCCAGGAGCTAACGTTTCTTCGTTTGCACTTAAAAAGGATTTCGCCGTTGGCAGCAACCCTGTATCCGTATTCGCAAGCGATCTGAACAGGGATGGAAAGCCGGATCTAGTAGTTGCAAATATTAATTCCAACACAGTCTCGGTATTGCTCAATACTACTGGACCAGGTGCGGGAACACCCAGCTTCGCTGCCAAACAAGACATCGCCACGAGTGACGGCCCGCTCTCTGTCACTGCGACCGATTTGAACGGCGACGGCAAGCTGGATCTGGTTGTTGTTAATCTGGTTTCGTCTGTCTCAGTATTTGTTAACAACACCGCTAGGGCTGCTACGACTGTAGCCTTTGCCGCCAAACAGGACTTTCAAACTGGCGATGGTCCAAGGTTCGTCTCTGTTGGTGACCTCAACTCAGACGGCAAACTTGATCTGGCGGTCGCAAATTCAAGTTCGAATTCCGTGGCTGTGTTGCTGAACACGACCTTACCGGGAGCCGCCGCAATCAGCTTTGGGCCTCTTCATGATTTCCCGACGGGCGTTCGACCACTATCGGTGTCTGTGGCCGACTTAAACGGAGATGGGATGCCGGATCTGGCTACGACTAACTTTGTTTCGAACACGGTTTCGGTCCTGATCAATACCACTGTTCCAGGAGCCGCAGCCCCGGCGTTTGCGACTAAATTAGACTTCAACACGAACTTTAACCCATCTTCAATTACGGTGGGAGACCTTAATGGGGATGGCAAGCTCGATCTATCGGTCGCAAATTCTCATTCCGACAACGTCTCGGTATTTCGGAACACAACGCTTCCGGGAGCCGGGGAGTCGACTTTTATCAGGCAAGATTTTTCAACTGGCGAAACTCCAATTTTCGTTACAGAGGGTGACTTTAACGGCGATGGTAGGTTCGATCTGGTCGCAGTGAACTTCGATGTCAACACAGCGTCCATACTGCTCAACGCGTCCACGATCGAGACGGGCCCTCTGTCATTGCAGCAAGGCGTGGCAGAGCCCAATGCGCGAATTGCCAGGGTCAACAATTACACAGGCGACGGTCTCTTGCGTGTTACGGTGACTTCTCCTAATCCTGCAAACGGTGTGACGATTTCAAATATAGTTAACTCAGACGGCAATGTTCTAGCGAACGTTGTGGCAAGTTGTGGGGCAACTAACACCACCTTTACTTTGCAAGCGAGTGATGGCAGTACGAAGGTTTCAACCACTTTCTCGGTCAATGTGGCGGCCAATACGGCGCCTACGCTCACTTACCAAAATCAAATCACCGCTGCCGGTAGATCTCTAGATGTCGATCCAGCGACTGGTCCGTCGGACAATGGAAGCGTTTCGGTCGTCAAGCAATCGAGTGGTACGTACACTGGCATAATCAGCGTTGATGCGACGACGGGTGTAGTGTCATTTAGCAATGCTGCGCCAGCCGGTAACCACACGATCACAATCCGTGCCACCGACAATTGTGGTGTCAGTACCGATGCCAGTTTCACCCTGACTGTAGAAAAAGGGGTCCAGGAAATCACGTTTGACCCTTTGCCAAACAAGCAAGTAGGTGATCCGGATTTTGCTTTGAATGCGACGGCTAAATCAGGATTGCCGGTCACTTTTGTTGCCAGCGGTCAATGTTCTGTGATCGGAAACATTGTGCATCTCACTGGCGCAGGGCTGTGCACAATTACCGCTTCGCAAGCGGGTAACAACGATTTCAATCCGGCTCCGAATGTTGCTCGGACCTTCACCATCGGAGATGCTCCAGCGATTTCGTTGAGCCAATCAAACTACGATGTAAATGAAAGTAATGGACTCGTTACTATAACGGTGAATCGTACTGGTAAGCTTTCGGTGCCGGTCAGCGTTGATTATGCGACTGACGACACGGGTTCTTCTGAAGCGTGCGGCAAACTCAATACCGGTATGGCTTCTGCTCGCTGCGACTTTGGCCTGGCGCTCGGCACGTTGAACTTCGCGGCCAATGAGACACAGAAGACTTTTGTTATCCCGATCACTCAGGACGCATATTCGGAAGGACCTGAGCAGTTCACCATAAATTTGTCGAAGCTAACTGAAGGAGCCGAATTTAAGACGCCTTCAAGTGCAACGGTGACAATCAAAGACTCGGCGGCGGCGACTGCGAATGCTAATGATGACACCGAGGCGTTTGTCCGCCAGCAATATCATGACTTTCTTAATCGAGACGCTGATCCCGCCGGGCTCGCCTTCTGGAGCGGTGAGATCAATAACTGTACGCCAAAACCGGATTGCACTGAGGCTCGACGCATCAACGTCTCGGCCGCCTTCTTTCTTTCGCGGGAATTTCAGGAGACGGGCAACCTGGTGCGCAGCGTTTATGTAGCAGCTTTGGATCGACCGCTTACCGGCAACATGCCGGCATTTCAAGAGTTTGAGCGCGACACTCAAGCAGTGCAACGCGGCGTGGTCATTGGAGAACCAGGAGCGGAGCAAATACTTAGCAACAATCGTGGTGCGTTCCTGAGAGACTTTGTTACGCGCGCTGAGTTTATCGATCTTTATCCAGCCACAGATACGCCGGCGCAGTATATCGATCAGCTTCTGCGACACGCAGGCATTGTTCCCTCAGCAGTGGAGCGAGCCACTGCGATTGCAGAGTTTGGTGGTGCGGCAACCGCGTCGAACAATGATGCGCGGGGTCGTGCCTTAGTCGATCTCGTCCAGAACCTTACCTTTCAGGAGAGACAAAGGAATCCGAGCTTTGTTCAGATGCAATATTTTGGCTATCTGAGAAGAAATCCGAACGATTCGCCGGATAGAGATTTCTCAGGCTTTGATTTCTGGGTAGGAAAGTTAGACCAGTTTGGTGGCAACTTCGTCGATGCCGAAATGGTGAAGTCGTTTCTGGTCTCGTTCGAGTATCGCCAACGCTTTGGTCCATGATGAGGGCCAAGAGCGATTATTGATGGTGTGGCACTAATCAGTACCACCAGCGGTGCGTATGGCTTATGGCATGGTCCGAGACTGATAGTCGAGCCACACGCTACCGCAGCGTGGTACTGACGTTGTATAAGAAGTAGCGTGTGTTGAATTCTCTATGAGACTCATTTTCCTTTATGGGTTACCTGGCGTTGGGAAATTGACTGTAGGTCGTGAGCTCGCAGAACTCACTGGCTTCAAAGTCTTCCACAATCACTTAACGGTTGATCTCGTCGAATCGGTTTTTGAGTTCGGTAGTAAGCCGTTTGTTGAATTGCGAGAAAAGGTTTGGCTCGAGGTTTTCAAACAGGCGGTAAGCGCCGGCTTGAACGGTCTGATTTTTACCTTCGTATTTGAACGGACAGTTCGAGATGATTTTGTTGAGAAGGCTCGAAGTGTTGTTGAATCTGCAGGCGGAGAAATTTTCTTTGTGGAGCTGACGTGTTCGTTAGAAGAACTTGAGAAGCGAATCGAAAATCCATCTCGTCAACAATTTGGAAAATTGAGTAGCGCTGCGAACTTTCGAGAATTGAAAGATTCAGGAGTGTTTGATCATTCGGCGGCACCAAAAAATCGACTAACGGTGGACACTACAAATCTTTCTGCCTCCGATTCCGCTCGTTTAATCGCCAGCGAGTTAAGTTAACTCAACATAATCCGCAGATTACGCCGATTTCTTCAGAGGCATGGCCAAACGCATGCCAAACGCGTTCTAATAAATCAAACTGCGATAATCCTTGTAATCTGTGGATCGTCTTGTGGGCTCAGCGCAACTCTGCGTTAGAATATCGCTAAGCTTTAGCCAGAGGAGTCATCTATGCCGCTCCTTAAGAATTGCGCACTCTTCGCGCTCACCATCGCTAGTCTCGTCTTGCCCTCAATTGCGTCAAGTCAAATGCAAGATCCGACCGAGTCTGCATTAATGAGGCCCCCACGAGCCGAGCAGCCTCAGGGTGCATCCACACAAGCGCCATCAAAGTTTTATAAGACCACGAGGCCAATTTCCAACCGGTATATCGTCGTTCTCAGAGACGATGTCGTTGTCGATAGCGACCCGATTGAGGTTCGGCGCGCCGCAGTCACTGCGATAGCCAAACGTCATGCACAAACTTACGGCGGAAAGTATGACTACATATATGAGACTGCGTTGAAAGGATACGCGATTGAACTGCCAAACGAAGCAGCTGCTATAGCGATCAGCAACCTGCCGGAAGTCAGGTGGGTGGAGGAAGACGCGATTGGCGAATTGTTCGAAATCCCCGGTAGGAGTGTGGTTGAGTCTAAGCCTTCCGAAGTTCCTGCGACACGCGAAGCAGTCTGCCTTGGGAAATCGATTCCTGTTTCGCTGATGGAACCGCTGTCTAGAATGAAGGTGCATGGCCGGCGCCTTCCGTTCCTCAATGGAGGTATTTCACAACGCGCTCGGTTTGTAATTCGCGACCGCAACGAGTTCAATAATTTCTGGCAACAGCTTTTTCGTTCTACTTCAGAGAAACCCGCGCTGCCGGAAATCGACTTCTCACGCGAAATGATAGTAGTCGCGGCGATGGGCCAACAACCGAGTAGTGGTTATGAGATCATCATCGAGAGTGCTTGTGAGGTAGATAATCGATTCGAGATAACTGTGCGCAGTACTAATTTGCTCAAGTGCGGCGCGCAATTAGGAGTTATTACTGAGCCGGTAGATATTGTGCGATTACCTAAGACAGTCTTGCCGGTCACGTTTCGGGAAATCGAGGTCACCTCCGATTGTAAAGAACTTCTGCGCCGCCCTTAAAATTACAGGATCTTTACTACCTCATCCTGGTAGTAACTTGGGTTTACTCTGTGTAACAAATCAAGAAAACTTCCTCTTTTCCTGACCAGACTTTTACACCGAAGGTGTTGGACAATCCAGCCCAGGGTTGAGCTTTGGCAACCCTGGGGTCGAGTAGATGCCGGCCGAGTACCCTGAAAGGGTTGGCGGCTTTAGCGAACCCATTCGGGCGTTTATGGGATACTACAACGTGTTGGTTCCAGGGTTGCCAAAGCTCAACCCTGGGTTGGAACTTGCTAACACCTTCGGCGTTGTTTCGCCAACCCACGTAAGCTTTGGGAGAAGAGATAAGTAATCTCAAGTTCGCAGCTCTGAAAGAGCGTAGCGTAACCTTGAATATCAGTCAGACGAATGCACTCTCATGGACTTGCGGGACGAAGCTAGACTTGAATGTCGAGACGATCGAAAGCGGAGTCATCACGCGCACTATTTCATCTCTCTGAATAGCGATGGGTGGACCATAACCGCTGAAAGTCCAGGGCAAGAGCGCACCGTTCCACACGAGATAAGCTAAACCACCTCGATCGATGAAAGTGCCGGACGGTAATGTAGCAAGACCTGCCTGGTAAAATTGTTTTCCGCCACCGCGTATCGCTCGTTCATTGTGAAGTTGGCGATCGATATCGTCAGCGCGTAACACCTTGCCGTGCGATAGTTTTGGATTCGCCGCAGACCACGCCAGACAGAATTCGTTGTAACGTGCTCGCTGGCATTCTGCGCAGGGGCGATGACCAGCAGCGAAGGCGGTTGCTTCGTCGAGGAAAAAGAGCTCGCTATATCGGTGCGGAGTGAAGACCTGGCGATGCCGTCCTTTGAAATGCAGCACGCAGATGATCCAGCGTTTCAGTCGCCATTGCGCGACAATCCGGCCCTGGTCGTCGTGTAGAATCCCGCGGTTGCCCATCCACGCACCCCGGTCGTTTACTGAATTGAGCTGACCGAACGGATCGACGCGGTTTTGATGTGGCATTCGCTCCTCCTGCATTTTTCTGGTTTGGCTCAAGCTCTGCTACTCTGTGTCACTCAATGAGTACCGCCGTCAGCAACCCTACTAAAAAGAAGATCACGCCCGCTAGCGCCTGGCGTGATGCCCGCGAACTGATCTTCCAGCATCGCTATCGTCTTGCGCTGGGCATGTGTCTGATGATCGTCAACCGGCTCGTGGGGATGGTCCTACCCACCACGTCAAAATACCTGATTGATGATGTAGTACTAAAACATAAAGGTGAGTTGCTGGTTCCGCTCGCACTGGCAGCAGGTGGAGCGACGTTGATTCAAGCGATCACTTCCTTCTCACTTTCTCAGATCCTCGGCGTTGCGGCACAGCGTGCTATTACTGAAATGCGTAAGAGCGTTCAAGAGCATGTCGAACGTTTGCCCATACGCTACTTCGACTCCACGCAAACAGGCGTGCTCATTTCCCGAATCATGTCCGACGCGGAAGGCATTCGCAACCTTGTCGGTTCGGGCCTTGTTCAGCTTGTTGGCGGTCTGGTTACGGCAGCCTTAGCGCTTACGGTTCTGTTCTATCTCAACTGGAAACTCACTTCAGTAATCATCATCGCG
>AR_comb_assmDRAFT_10253180_pt1 | contig 11031 bp, 8 predicted proteins | sample ArasoioldDNA_FD_10543 | JGI IMG/M metagenome (IMG submission 10543) | reverse complement strand
CTTCTCGTGAAAGTGCCGCACGTTCAGATCGAAATACTTCTCCCGATACAGCCCCAGCACTTTCTCCACCACCGCCAACGGCACTTTCTTGGGCGACGGTTTCCCACGCCGCCGGTCAAACAATCCCCGAAACCCGAACTCTTCATAGCGCTCATGCCAGCGCCGCATCTGCCGATCGCTGATCCCTATGATCTCGGTTGCTTGCCACCACGTGATCTTCTTCGCTAGGGCCCGCAAAATGACTTCCTGTACTTTCATCGTCCGCTCCATCGTGGCCTGCGTGTAAGAGAACATGCCTTCCATGGTCTCCTACCCTCGCCGCCTGCAAAGCGGACAGATCACTTGCTATCTCAACCGGACATATCATGTGCTAACGACAATGCCATCAGATCACGTATCTGCGTGGCTGACTCTATGATAATCTGCATGCTAATCTGCCTCGGATGTATCCAGTCTCTCACGCCAGCATTGTCATGAATGCATCGGGTCGCAGTCGCAGCTTCTTTGTTGCTTTGTTCCTGCTCTGTGCCGGAACCATGATGTACGAAATCGTTCTGACGCGCTTGCTCAGCGCGGTATGCTGGTACTATCTGGCGTTTGTTTCGATTTCGGCAGCCATGTTCGGGATGACGGCTGGCGCACTCTGCGTTCAATTGCAGCCTGAATTTTTTGACCGGGCTCGGGTAGGGCAGCGGCTAGTACAGGGCAGTTTTGCCATGGCGGTTTCCATGCCCGTGGCATTGATCACGATGCTGGCTGTTCCCGTGGATCTATCTCTCGCCTTGGAGACTCTGTTCAGCTTCCTGTTGTTCTCGTCGATCATCGCTATCCCCTTCTTCTTCTCCGGCATTGTAGTTTGCTTATCGCTGACCAAGGTAGATCTGCCAGTAGGGCGAATTTACTTCTCGGATTTGTTGGGCGCCGCGACCGGCTGTCTCGCATCGGTAGTGCTGCTGACATACATCGACGCTCCCAGCGCCGTTTTTGTCATCTCAGCGCTCCTCTTCGCGAGCTGTATGGCGTACACGACATTCGATGGCGTCGCAGTTCAATGGCGGAAACGGGCCCAAGTCCTGGCGGTGTTGATGGTCGTATTGGCGGCGTTGAACTCTCTCACGGCGCACGGAATCCAACCGATTTGGGCCAAGGGCAAAATCGATCGTCGCAATCGCATACTGGCAGAAATCTGGAATCCCATTTCCAAGGTCCGGGCTATCTATCCGCAGAACGCAATGCCGGAGATGCGCGGGCCCAGCGCACGCCTGCCCGCCGACACTAAGCGTCAGGAGATACTACTGGACATCGACAACGAGGCGGATACGGCAATCATGAATTTTTCGCGGAGATCTGTCCGAATTTGATTACCTGCGCTATGACGTGACCTCGATCGGGGCGCACCTTCGTAAAGGCGGATCGGCAGCCATCATCGGCGGCGGCGGCGGACGTGATGTGCTCAATTGCGCTACCCACGGATTCCGCCACATCGTAGGCATCGAGGTCAACAGCACCATCGCCAAGCTGGCGTCGCAGCGGTTCCGTTCGTTTTCGGGTTTTGACAAGATCCCTAACTTTGAGCTGCACAACGACGAAGGCCGCAGCTATCTGACTCGGTCGCATGAGAAGTTCGACTTGATTCAGGCCTCGCTCGTGGATACACGGGCGGCCTCGGCCGCCGGAGCCATGACGCTGGTTGAGAACTCTCTCTACACCGTGGATGGCTGGCGTGTGTTTTACGAGCATCTCCGTCCGGGTGGAATTATCACGTTCAGCCGCTGGGACTTTGGTGACCAGGGCGCGCAAACCCACAGGCTGTTCGCAGTGGCGTGGGCCATGCTCCTTACCGAAGGCATCACAGACCCCGCCTCCCACATGATCCTGGTCTCGACCAAGCCGAATCGAGTCGCAACTCTACTCACCAGCAATCAGCCCTTCCCCCGGAAGATATCCGCCAGGTTCGGCAGATTAGCGACGACATGGACTTCAACATCATGTACATTCCTGGGACTGATCCGCAGTTGCCCGAGCTGCGCGAGATCGTGGTCTCCCGGGGTCTGGCGGGCCTCGCCCATTTAAAAGGGGACGGCGTTACGGATAACACCCCCGTCTTTGATTCTTCCCCTTACTTTTTCAATTCTGTTCCTCTGCAGAAAATACCCCGGTTCCTAATGCGACAAGGCCACGGCGCGAATTTGCGCGCGCTCATGTTTGTCCTCGCGTTCATGATATCGGCCGTAATTTTGACTTGCGTGACCATCCTGTTGCCCGCGAGGCGATGGGCTCGGGCCGCAGGAGCTAAGCCGCCGCGCGGCGCTGTTGTCTATTTCATCGCCATTGGCTTGGGTTTCATGCTGGTCGAGATGGGTATGATGCAACAACTCTCGATCTTCCTCGGACACCCGATTTACTCCCTGGTAGTGGTGCTCACGGGGCTGATTCTGTTTACCGGCTTCGGCAGCTTCGTTTCGGATCGCTTGAAGTCGAGTTCGTCTTTGGTGGCCCGAACCCCGGCTATTATCACGGCAGTGGTGGTGGTGCTTTACTCACTGGCCGTAATTCCCGTCATTCATCGCTTTATTGCGGGCGTAATGTGGCAGAGAGCGCTTATCAGCTTGTTGCTGGTCGCTCCGTGCGGTTGTTTCATGGGGTTCTGTTTTCCCCTTGGCCTGCGCTGGATGGGCGTTCTCCGGCAGGAAAAGAACCTGCCCTGGATGTGGGCTTTAAACGGCGCCGCTTCGACTTTGGGCAGTTTTGTGGCCATCCTGGTTTCGATGAGTACGAGCATCACGGCGTGCGTCGTGCTGGGCGCGTCGCTTTACCTCCTGGCAGCGCTCTTCCTGCCGCAGCGAGCAGAAAAGTCTGCGGAGGAATCGATGCCGCCTAGATCGGTTCCCGTCACTTCCGCATGATGGGTTCTGGGCCGGGGTAGGAATGCGGCGGTCGTCAAATGTCTCGCATTACGACGCCGACCAATTCCGCGGTGACGCGGCCTCGATCAGCCCCTCGGGCTCGGAAATCAGCGTTCTGCCCCCGGTGCCGAGGATAGACTCAGCGCGCTTCACTTTCTCCTTCGTTCGAAGGCTATGCACACCCTCGATTTCCACATAGCTTCCGTTGCAGAAGACGACGTCAGGTCCATTTTCGCCTCGCGAAACGAGGCCAACGAATTCTGCGTCGCTGGCGACGGGTCCCGATCTCCAGCACTGATTCGCTCGACCGAAAAAGAAGCTGCTTTCACTCTTCGTGGTCGTATACCGGTAAACCCGAACTCCGTCACTGGTGTCGGGATGCTGAAAGAGCGTCAATGTGCCGGGAATGTTCTTGGCTTCTCGAAGCGGAACCAGCAGTGTCACAAATTCCGCCGGCACCTCGAGCGTGGCTCCGAAGGTCAGGATCATCGCTCCGGATTGCTTGCCGTACACTGGCGACCACCTCCCCTTATGCGTCGCTTGCGACCAGGCATGACCTTCCACCGGCAAGATTGCCAGTCCCTCCTCAGCGTCCTTAAAACGGAACAGGCAGTCGGCATCCACGCGCAGATCGGGCGCTAGATGCCATGAAAGGTCGAGCCTATGCTCGCCAAGGCCCTCAGCCACATCTCGCACCAGAAAAATACCATCCCGCAGCCCGATCACCCACCTTCGATGAAGTACGGGAGAAGGCAGCCGAGCATAGCCATCGTGACTGCCGACAAAAAAATCAAAAGTCTTTCCTGAAATCCATTGTTCGGCCTGAGAACGAAAATTTTGCTTCCAGGAAAAGGGACCATCGGGCTCGGCTTGGTCCGTCCCATCCACGCATAGCGTGTTGTGAATCGCCGTGCCGCGGAACCGATTGCGTTCCGATTCCGGGCCTACGTATTCGCAAGTTCCTGGATCGAGCAGTAACGTCCGCCCGCCACTCTGCAGGCACACACTCAACGCATCGGCATGATCATGCCCGCGGCTCTGCGGAACGGATGCCCCGCCGTCGATCACCAACTGCCCAGCCGCGGTTGCAAGCGCGTACAACCCGGCGTTCTCAAACCCTCTCGACTGCGGCACGGGCGCGTTCGCTTCGATGTGGTCCCATTCCTCGACACCGCCAAGACCCAGAAGCCAGATCGCCTCCTCGCTCACTTCTCCCGCCCGGCTCTTGAAGTCTCCGCGCTGGAACAGAACCGCCCCCAGGGCCAGGGGATCGAGCAGGTGCTCGCAGCGGTTGCGTGACGGATCGAACACGCGACCGCCATCATCGTCACCGAAACGCGGCGGCGGACCAGCAGCCCCCAGCACGAGCAAGGCGTTCAGCATCTTTTCGAGAATTTCTTCCAGTTCCGTCGGAACGCTTTGCCCGTTCGCCGAGGCGAGCACGACTGCATGCAATAAGAAATCGAGGGCATACACGTGGTAATACGTGGACTGCTCGAAGTGCAGGCCATCTGGATTCACCTGCCGGCGTGCCTCTTCCAGAACGATTTGCCAGCCCTTAGTTTTCCAGCGCTCTGCCCCGGCAAGTTCTGGGCACAGAGTCCCGAGAAAAAACAGCCCCACGCCTTCACCGAGCAAATGAGTATTCGGAGAAAAGTATGTGGAGAGATAGCGCTCAAGATGGCGCCCGTTCAGCGCCTGCGCCCGCAGCCATTCCGCGCGAAAACCTGCGTCGAGAGCGCCCGTGCCTTCGAGCAGGTAGTACGTCCAAATCCAAGAGAGACTGCGAAACGCCACCTCGAGGCTGCTCGCCCAATTGATGCCCCGCGGGTACGGATTTGCGGCGTGCCAATTCCGCCATTGCGAAAGGGCTTCACGCGCGTAGCGCTGTTCTCCAGTAAGCCGGTATGCCTTGGCCAGCGTTACCAGATGCTGATGACGGTTAAGCTCCCAGGTGATTTTGCTGTCGCCCACCTCGGCAAAGTTGAGATAGTCCACCCGGTGAAATGGCTTGAGCAGAGACCGTCTTGCGTGGACGATGTCGAGATGCCAATCGATTGGCTTGCCGTACTGCAGGTCCTCAAATCCTAGAAGATTGAAACGATAGGCACAAACCTTTTCGGCCTGGGAGATGATTTGTTCCGCTTGTTGGGGAAGACGTTGTCGGAGGAGTTCCGTCAGAACCCCGATTTGTCCAGCCTTAAAGAAAAAGATGCCGGGCATGGGCTGGCAGTATCCGCCCTGGCTCGAACGAATCGCGTTCCGGGTAAATTCATATCCGAAGCGCGACAGGATCGAGTCGCTACGCTTGGAGAATTCCTGACGACGGCGGTCGTTGAGTTCCCGCCGATCCATATCCGATAGCTTTTTCAAGATGTGACGAAAGTTGGGTGCCGTCATCTCGCTTCCGGACTTGGTTCGGCGCAAATTTCTGGAAAGCTCATGGCTTTGTGAAGTGGGCCTGATGAGCATCATAACCCAGCGCTTCGCGCGCCCGGGCTTGAACGGAGGACAAACAAAAAATGCACGGAAACCTGGTCTTGAGGGCCAGGCTTCGTGGGATCGGTGGCAATTTTTTCTTCAGGCTCGAAGCGCCTATCTCAATTCAAACAGCAACACGTCGCTGCGGCAACCGTTCGTGCCGACATGGCCTGCCGTCAGCGTGTGGTCGCATGTGTCTTGGTTCAGGCCGTTCCCAAATCCCTTGTCGAGGTTATACATCTGCAGATCGGAACCGCAGATCGCATAATGTCCCTGCCGCGAGATTGAGCATCGCACACTACCGCCGAACCCGCCATACCCGCTGCCCCAGTTCTTGTTAAATCGGACAGTGCGTTGCGAGCCGTCCCAATTGACTCCAACGATTTCGTCTTCCCACACCTGGGTCACGCTAGAACCGCCCCTGCCAGGCTGCCAGGCTGTCAGATAAATCAGCTTTTCCCCCTGCACCGCATTTGCGTGCGACATGTGTTCGTCGTTGCCCCATTGACCCCGCACGGGGCCCGTATCGAGGTCCAGCGCTGGACTGAGGCTGCCGATCGTCTGATGCGTTAAGCTGTAGCCTGTGCCGGGCCCCGTATCCCAGAAGCATGTGCCAAAGTCGCAGGCCCAATGGGAGGTGCATTTTACGCAGGTGTCGTCCACTTGATTGGTCCCGATCGTCCAAAACAATTTGTGATGCAGCGTTGTGGTCCGGTTGATGCTAAGTATGCCGTACACCCCACTGCGGTCGATCTGCGCATTGTGAATCCCGCCGGGTTTTGTTGGGGCAGTTCCACTCGCCCACACAATGTTTTGCGGATTGCGCATGCCGGTGTCCCATCCCTGGCTCACTTGCCACGTCTGGACGTTCATCCAATAACAACCTTTGGCGGCATTCCACACAACGTAGTAGGGATTCTCATCCTGCTCCGGGCCCACCGCAGCAATCAGGGTGTTGTCGTCCGAGGAAAGGGCGCTGTCTGCCATATGCCAGTTGTTGGCTGCAATCGCTCCATTCAGGCAGTTCGGACTATCGGGATCGAAATACCCCAAACCACGGTTGAATGTGGGATCGGCCGTGATCGTCCAGTTCGTGGTATTCACGAGAAAGCGATACAGCTTGCGTTGCGAGTAACTGTAGAAGGCATGCTCATCGGCCGCTGTGTATCCGAAGTCTAGGCTGATGCCTACATGGTTGTAGCAACCGCGAAATTGGGCGTTGAAACTGGCGGCATTGTATTGGAAAAAGCAGATTTGGCCGCTCTCATTGTGCGTGAAGAAAATGCTCTCATCGTACGATGTAACATTCTTCTCCGCCGACGAGCCGGTCATGTAGCTTTCCCCCGGCCGTGACGAGTCGGTATTGCCGTCAGTGACGCGTAGGATCCTGTTGTTGTAGGACGGATCAATGGCGACGGTCCCGGCGCCACTGTGGCCGCCATAGTAGCTGGGATTTGCGCCCAGATGCGGCGGGCCTGTGGCAGGGATCACTGCCGTGTCTGTGCGGGAGCAAGGATAGCTTGGGGGGCCACAGTTATTGCCCACTTGCGCGCCGATCGTCAGGGCCAGTTTCTCGGTCGTCACATTTCCGCTTCGATCGGTAGCTTGGACAGAGAACGTATGGGTCCCCCTCTGATTCGTGCGTCCTGAGACGAGCCCGGTGCTAGAATTGAGTTGCAGACCCGCCGGCAGTGCACCGGAGGCGATGGTCCACTGGTAGGGTGGTGTGCCTCCACTTCCGGCTATCGTCGCCACGTACGTGGTACCGGCGAACCCGCTCGGAAGGCTCGTAGTCACAATCGCAAGGCGCGCCGCCGCGACCGTAACAGTGATGGTGGTGCGGCCAACAGCGTGAGCCTTAACACTTGCCGCAGTGACCGTCACCCTCTGCACCGTCTTGACCACAGGCGCAGTGAATAAACCGGCGGGCGTGATTGTACCACCATTGGCCATCCACACAACCGCGGTTTCGGGTGTGTTGGTCACGGCTGCGGACAGCTGAATCTTGCCGCCAGAGACTACGTTAGGTGTATCTGGCAAAATTTCGACACTGACGGTGTTTTGTCCTGGACTCTTTTGAGTACTGGATGAGTTGGAGGTATTTGGCATCATGTTCGAGCAGGAGGTTGCTGCCAAGCACAGAGCGACGGTTATGACGGATCGGGCAAGCTGGAGAACAAAAGCACTGCCCGAGTTCGGTATTAACGACCAGCTGGACTTTTCGTTGACCATGCGCAAAACCCTCAGAAGCGAAGTGGGGGACTTCAGCCTTTCGAGTCCTGTGCTTGACTCTAGAGAGCGGTGGGGGGACCGCCCAGATCACCGAAGGTCTTGTCCTAACATGCTAGAGTTCTAGCCATCTGCCATAAGCGCTTGTACAGCTAAAGTTTGCTTGGGTTGGGAGGGGTGGGCTTCAACCTAGCCTCAGATGAAACAGCAGTTCATGTTGGATGCGTTACCGCGAACTCGGGCCCAGAAGCAGAATCGACCGCACTCGGTCGTAAAGGCGGTTTCCCAGCATGCGCTTGGCAGTTGACTGGAACGTCTGCTGCAGGGCCAACTTCCAAACACCGCTGCCTTCACACATCCTCGCCAATTCTTCCCTGCTGGTATGCCGAAAAACCGGGATCCTCCCCAAAGCGTAACGATCGGTGGTCGTCGAATTCAGGTGTGGCAGGCTTGTCGCCAGAGTCTGATATCCGGCCCGCTTCGCAGCGTCCACAACCCGGTGATCGAACCGCCCGCCGGGGCAGGAAAAGTGATCCACGGGCCGCCCGACGATCTGCTCCAGTCGCGACTTCGCGTCGAAGACTTCACGCTGCAGTCCGGCGGCATCCAGATCCGAAAGGTACCGATGCGTCATCGAATGGCATCCCACTTCAAAGCCGCTGGAACAGAGTTCCCGAAGCTGAACTTCAGTCATGGACCCGGACCGGCCCAGAAAACCGGCGGTTACGTAAAAGGTCGCTCCGAATCCGAGTGCAGCCAAGGCAGGTGCCGCCACTATCAGATCGGTCTCACAACCATCGTCAAAAGTAATGGCCACACTTTTTCGGTCCGAAAACTCCAGCGTGCGGCCGACACCGAGCCCCTCATAACCTAGACTCTTCAGATACCGCATCTGACTTTCGAAAGCAGACGCGGCCACGATGTAGCGCGTATAGCCGGGATCGGATTGGCACAAGAAGCGGCCCGGCAATTCGAGTTCGTGATACATTAAAAAAGCGCGCCCACCTTCCATGAGTCAGCCCCTGCCCGTCGGGCGGGCGGCATTTTTCATTTTTGGGGGCACAAGGAAAATGCTGAAAATCACTCCGATACCGTGCGGTTCAAGGGGAATTTCCTCGACGCACTCGCCGCGCTCGAGGTCATACAGAGCGATGTGACTGGCTTTACGCCGGTCCGCACCGTTTGTAATCCAGGCAAGATTCTCTACAAACTTCGTGGGACGAACCCGCGTGAAACCGACCCAAATGAAGCGCTCATCGAGCGGCAGGAGGCCGCGGCACCATCCCAGCACCTGTCTAGGTTCCGGGTGCATTTCATTCAAATCGAAGACCTCCTTGACTTCGCAGGTTTCGGGATCCACCAGCACAATGCGGCCATCCACCGTGGTGAAATACACCGAGCCTGCGAATAGATAGCCGTCATGCGCCCTCTCCACCGCAATGTCGATGCGGCGTCCGGGCTTGGTCAGGCAGATGGCGTCTTTAGTGAAGCAGCGCGTAACCCAGAGTTCTCCTCCCAGCTGAAACACGTGGTTAGGATGCCCGCGATGTGGCTTCGTGGTAGGAACCTTGCGGTAATCAATCTCGGGCGAGAATTTCTCCCACGGATCCTCGCTCAGCACGTTCCACTCCCGAATCACTTCGCCACTCATGGTAATTTCCACCACCATCTCGAGTCCGGTGACGGCAACAGCCAGCGTCCCCCGCCCGGTTGGACACACGTGGTGGAGGTCGTTAAAACGGGGCAGCGAAATGCACGAGACGCAACGGAAATCTGGGACTGTGTAAATCAGAACTTCGGTGGAAGTACAGGCGTACAGAGTATCTCCGTCCAAATAAGCCGATTTGAACAAAATCGCGGGGGTATCGTCGGGACAAACTTCGGGTGGCGAAACGTATTCGACGCAATTCTTCGATTCTTTCTTTCGCGGATCCAGTTGAATGATGCGGCCCTTGTCGCACGACTGCCACTCTGCCAGCTTGCGAAAAACATTTTGGCGGACGTGTCCCCCCACCACGTAGATGTCGTTCAGTTCTGCGATCACGTCTGCTGTTCCGTTCTTGTCCCCGTCTCTCTAGAGCGAGCCAGCCCCTTCGATGAGCGGCAGTCTTGGGCTCAAGGCAGCGCGAGTCCCCATTCAATCAAGAATAGCAGATAGGTATTTCTCAGGATTCTGTCGCGGGGGAGGAGCTTTCCTCGGTCGAATCCATTTCGAGTGCAGAAAGACTAGCAAAATGTCCTAACGGAGTCTTGATTTTGAGGAAGAACTTCGCATCCAGCAGCGCTGGATAAAAAGAACGCATTAAGCCCTCCTTCAGGCCGGCCCGACGAGGCTCTGATGGCGTCGTCAATTCATAACCGAAATCCCGTAAACCATCGCCAATCGCCGCTTCCAATTCGGCGATTTGTTGCAGCGTGAGTTTTTCTTTCCAGCGGTTGACCGGGCTTGCCTGTGCCCCGTTTGGCTCCTCTCGAAACGAAGAATTCGATTCCCGGATTCTGCCCAAGGCCGTGTGCCGAATGCGCTCGTAGTCGAGATCCTGCCCGATAAACTCTCCGAGTTGCTTTAGCACTCTGCCCGGATTCGACACAAGGTCCTCATAGTGGATCTCGATGTAATCTGCCGGAATCCTTCGCCCGTGATCCCGGCCACGGCGCACTGTCCATTCCCAATAAAACGCCGTTTCCAGCAACCCGCGCTGCTTTCGACTCCACGGAAACGGCCGGAAGCCTTCCATCTTCTTCAGCGAAAGCGCGATATCTCTTCCATCCCGCACAATGTGCACGAACAGAGCTTCCGGAATATCCGCTTTGATGTGGGGAACGTGCAAAACAGAATCCGGATCATAGAGAGCCCAGCGTTGCGCTCCCTGCTGCCGGGCGATCTCATCCATGGTGATGCGCATGAAATCACCCGCAGTCTCGCACTCATTCAAGACTTTTTCGCGCAGCCAGGCGGCGTCCAGTCCGGAGCGTCGAAAGCCCTGACTGCGCAGCCACGCTTCGAGTATCTTTTTTCGATTGGCCAGTTTATCGAGTGTTCCGAAGCGGGGGACGAGGATTTTGTAAACGGGCAAATAACCGCGGTAGACTGCAAAACCACTCGCAGACAACAGCGTGTCATAAAGCAGGTTCGTACCTGACCGGTGGCATCCCATTACAAACACTGGCGCTTGACTTCGGGCAGTGGACACGGGATCCAGGATTTCTCCCCGCGCCGCGCAACCTGCCCGCGCTTGTCAGGGATTGGAAACTGAGTATAACATCTGAGCAAGAATGCTTTATTCCGCCCCGGTTAGCGGAGCCGCGTGTGCACGATCTCAGCGTGGGCCTGATGAACTATAGCATGTTTCCTTCTCAGAGGGGCGGGAGAAGCGTGAAGCTTCCCGGTCAAATATCGGCCGCAGAGCATCAA
>AR_comb_assmDRAFT_10008500_pt1 | contig 11031 bp, 9 predicted proteins | sample ArasoioldDNA_FD_10543 | JGI IMG/M metagenome (IMG submission 10543) | reverse complement strand
GTGTAGCGGTCGGCGGGCTTCTTCGCCATCGCTTTCAGAATCACGGCCGCCAGCGAGTCCGGCACCTCGCCATTGAACGTGCGCGGATCGGGCGGTTGCTCCTCGAGATGCTTCGCCACCAGCGCCCAAGTCGTCTCGGCTTCGAACGGCACGCGTCCCGTCACACACTCGAACAGCACCACGCCCGCCGCATACAAATCGCTCCGGGCATCGAGCTCCCCGCCCGCCAGCTGCTCGGGTGACATGTAGTCGGGCGTCCCGATCGACGTGCCCGCCTCGGTGAGTCCCTTCCCCTTCGGTGGATTCGCGAGCCGGGCGATCCCGAAATCCATCACTTTCAAAAATCCGCTCGGTTCCACGACGATGTTTTGCGGCTTGATATCACGGTGGATCACGCCCTCGGCGTGCGCGACTTCGAGCGCGCGACACACTTGCTTGCCGACAGTCAGGGTGACCGAGACGGGGAGATTGCCGCGCGACATGATGAGCTGCTTGAGTGACGTCCCCTCGACGTACTCCATCGTCAGGTAGTACATCCCGTTCTGCTCGCCCAGATCATACGTGCGGACCACGTTGCGATGCGCGATTCGGCGCGCGAGCCGGATCTCCTGCTTGAAACGATCGAGCGCCGCCGTGCCGCCCGCCATCGCTTCGGGCTTGAGCGTTTTGATGGCTACCGGCTCCTGCAGCTCGCGGTCGAACGCGCGGTACACGACGCCCATGCCGCCCGCGCCCAGGATCTCTTTGATCTCATAGCGTCCCGCGAACACGGCGCCGGGGCGGATCTGGTCGCCACCAACGGCGCGCACCGCCGTCGGAACGGTGTCGATGCGCTGCGTCGCCGCGCCGCCCGACGTCTGCATCATGTACTCGACGAGCGCCGCCTTCGCCTTGAGGTCGTCCACCAGACTCTTGAACGCCTTCGAGAGGATGCCGATCTCGTCGCGCGACTTCACGGCAATCTCGACGCTGTAGTCCCCCTCCTGCACTTGTCGTGTCGCGATCGCGAGCCGCCGGACGGGTCCCGCAATCTGGCGCGCCTGGACGAATGCAAAGATGAGGGCCAGCACGACGCCCAGGGCGACAGCCCACAGCATCGTGCGCTGGAGCGCGTTGAACGCGGCGAGCTCGGATTCGCGCGAGCGCAACGCCACGAACCCGCCGCGGAGATCGCCGCTCGGTGAGCGGATTGCGCCCGCGAGGCCGATCAGGTGCTGGCTGCCGAGGGAGGCAGCGAGTGCCATCCCCTCGCCGCCCGTGTCGGCGGCGAGCGCTTCGGGCTTCACACCACTCTGTAACGCGGCTGAAATGTCCTGCGCCGGCAGTGTGCTGCCGACGACGACCGGCTTGTTGAGCGTATCGAGCGCGAAGAACACCACGTCCGAATTCGTAGACTGCTTGATCGCCTCGGCGAGTGAATCATCGACCTGATATGTGGAGACGAGCGCGCCGAGCGGCGCCGCGGTCGGCCGGTCGCGCAGCGGCGTCCCGATCGCCATGTACATCGTGCCTCGGACATCGTCGAGCCAGGCGCCGCTCGTTTGATCGCCGCTCAGCGCGTTCGCGACGAGTGGCGCGATCGACATGTCGCGGTCGTACTGCTCACGATAGTCCGTGCGCGCGATGAGGATGCCGTCGCTGTTGGTCACGAGCACCCACGCCGCGCCGATCAGCCCGCGAATGTCGTCCGCCTGATCGAGCGCCTCGGCGCGGGCGCGCTGATTGAGCAGCCGCTGGCGGTATTGCGGCACGTCGGTCGCCACGGTGCTCGCGCGGCCCAGCGTGCGCGTGCGCGCCGCCAGGTAGTCATCCACGGCCCGGCGGGTCGACAGCAGCGCGCGGTGAATCGACGCATCGGCGGTGTGATTGGCCTGCACCGACGTGACCCCGAACGTGATGCCGAGAACCGCCACGACGAGAAGCGTCGAGGCGACGAAGATCTTCGCCGTTAGCCCAAATGCGGGGGCGGGGCGGCTACCGCTAGTACCGCTCGCGCCCGGCATTGGTGGGATAGTTCTTCCCGTATTTGTTGTGGTGAGGCTGCCACTTGTAACCGCGCGCATTCAGCGAAATCTGCAAGTCCTCGTCGCCGGCGGAGGAGACGTCTTTGATGACCTCGCTGGGGATGCGCTCGTGCCAGACATGGAGGCGATATCTCCCGCTCGGCACGTTGTCGATCGCAAAGCTGCCGTCGTTCCCCGGCTGCGCAAAGTAGCGATTCTCCATCACCAGCACGTACGCAACCATGCGCGGATGCACATTGCAGTACACACGCACCAGGCCGGGATGCATGAACGTGTAGCTCTTCGCTTCACCGCGCCCGTAGAGCCCGAGGTCGAAGCTGTTGGGCTCGCTCACCGAAAAGACGTTGTGGTTGAACGGATCGTGGTTCGGAAAGCGAACCGTCGATCCCACCGGGACGACGACGACATGGGGCGCGTAGGTCTTGTCCGTGATTGCGATTTCGACGGTGATGGGCTGCGCCGCGGTGGCGATGGTGGCGGGCGTTTCGAGATAGAGGACGGCATCGCTCAGGTCCGGCGAGGGCTTGTTGTCCTTCTCGAGAATCGAGATATGGCCGGCCACACGGCCTGCCGGCATGGCGGCCTGTCCCGCAAGCGCAAGCAGCGTAACGATTCCCGCCGAGGGCCGCATCGCAAATCTCCGGAAAACTGTTGCGTCTAAGGGCGTGGAGCTTACTGTAGTGCTACCTAACTCGCCAGGAGCGAGCCGTGATGCAGGTCTTGCTATTGATCACGCTTACGGCACAACAACCTGCATCTCCTCCACCGCCTCCACCATCAGCGGCCAAGCCGACGATAGAGTTCACCGGCACGGTTCTGATGAACGGCTTCTATAATAGCGCCCGCACCAACAACAGCGACGTGCCGGTCTTCGCCGATACCGACGCCATCGGCATTTCCGGCGCGAGCGCGACGATGCGGCAGACGCGACTCGGTGCCTTCGTCACGGATCCCGACGTACTCGGCGGTTCCTTCAGCGGCGAGATCGACCTGGATTTTTTCGGTGGTCAACAGCCGGCGCCGGGAAATCGCACGTTCCCGCTGATTCGGCTGCGCCGCGCGATCGCCACCCTTGAATGGACGCACATGCAGGTGATGTTCGGTCAGGAAACGCCGCTCGTCTCCGATCGCAATCCGCGCTCGCTCGCGGGCGTCGCGATTCCCGATTTCAGCACCGCCGGGAATCTGTGGTTCTGGCTGCCGCAGGTGCGTGTGACGGCGCAGTACGGCACGGACATGCGCTTCGCCATTCAAGGCGCTGTCCTCGCGCCGATTTCCGGCGCGATCCAGGGACCAGTGGCAACCCAGCCTGACTCAGGCGAGCGCACCAGCCGCCCGTATCTCGAAGGACGGCTCCGGCTGGGTTGGGGCCCGAGCGACGATCCGAGTGAGATCGCGATCGGCGGACACATCGGTTGGCTGCGCGGCGTGTACAGTGCCGGCACCGATTCGATCATACAGTCGCACGCGATCACCTTCGACACCCGGATCGAGCTTGGACGCGCCGAGCTCATCGGCGAGGCCTTTTCCGGTCAGGCGATTTCAGGACTCGGCGGCGGTGGCATCGGCCAGTACGCGGGCGTCGGCGGGACTCCGGTCCGCACCACGGGTGGTTGGGGACAGCTGAATCTTCGCGCCAGCCCGCAATGGATGTTTGGCGGCGGCTGCGGCATCGACGATCCAAAAGACAGCGACGTGCCGGCAACCGGTCGCTTTCGCAACTTCGTGTGCGAGGGCCATCTGGAATGGCGGCCGCCCGGTCCGCTGATTTTCGGATTCGAGTACCGGCGCCTCAACACGCGGTACGCGTCCGGCGATTTCATCGCCAACCACGTGAACCTGGCGGCGGGCTTCCGCTTCTAGGAGATCTTCAGCGCGCGCTGGCAATAGCGGCACGCGACGTTGCGTGGCACGCTCCAGCGTCCCCCCGTATCGAGCGTCTGCGGCTTGCCGCAATCGGGACACGTGCCCTCGACGGCGACGGCGACCTGCTGCGCACCGAGGCGCTGAAAGAACGTGTAGGCGCCGTACAGCAAGAAGGACGGCACGAGCAGGAAGTGTGCGACAGGTATGAAGATGCTGCCGACGGCGGCAGCCCAGAATGTCCCGAGTCCCTTCAATGCCCGTTTCATGCGCTCGGGCTTGTCGAACGATTGGATCGTCGCGGTGGCGGTACTCGGAGTCGCATTGTATCCGGTCAGCCGGTAGGTCTGTGTCGTCTCAGTCATTCTCCGCCATTGCCTCTGCTCGTCCGCCGCAGCCGCGTTGCAAAGCGCTTGCGCAAACCTTTCCATCCACCGGTGAGCCATCCCGAATCGCGCGTCTGCTCCTCGCGCGTCGCGTAGAGCCACACCGCCATCACGCCGGCGCGGCCGAGCAACCCGAGGAGCTTGGCGGGATCGGCGCGGTCGACCACCGGCAGTCGCCCGATGTCGTGCTTTATCATCTTTGTGGTCGCGTCTTCGAGTAGCTCATCCTCATAGGTGACGATCAGCCGCTTGCTGCCGATGTCGCGCACCGTCGCGTTGTCGCCGTCCTCGTGGTCCAGCGCCCGCACCAGGTCGCCGCGCGTTACGACGCCGACGAGTCGATCGGCGTCGTCGACGAGGGGCCACTCCTGGCGCCGCGCGAGCACGGGATCCTCTTCCGCCAGTCGCTCGAACAGCCCATCCACCGGCAGCGAGGCGGGAACCGTCGGCACGTCCCTCTCCATCACGTCGGACACGCGGACGAGATGCAGCGGATTGACGATGTACTCGCGTGTCACGTGCGTGCCGCGTCGCGCGATCTTCTCCGTCAAGATCGAGCGCTTCATCAGCAGCACTGTGACCGCGTCGGCCGCGAACGCGGCGATCAACAATCCCGGCAGGATATTGATGTCGTGCGTCGCTTCGGTCATGAACGCGATCGCGGTGAACGGCGCGCCCATGGTGCCCGCCATCATCGCGCCCATGGCGAGGGTGGCCCACAGCCCGGCGTCGCCGGACGGCAGCAGCGGCGCCACCAGCGCGCCGAGTGCGCCGCCCATGATCAGCAGCGGCGCGAGCACGCCGCCGGAATTTCCGGAGCCGAGCGATGCGGACCAGATCACCGCCTTGGTAATCAGCAGGCCGAGCGCAAACATGCCGAGGAGCCGGCCGTTGAGCTCGTCGCGGATGACGTCGTATCCAACGCCGAGCGCATGGGGATAAAACAGGCCCCCAACCCCCACAACGATCCCCCCAATCGCCGGCCACCACATCCAGTGGATCGGCAGCTTCTCGAAAAAGTCTTCGCAGGCGTAGACGAGCCGCGTGATTAATCCCGACGCGAATCCGACGCCGAGTCCCACGACGAGTGCGCCGCCGAGCGCGACGAGGCTCAGCGGGGCATGGGGCATCGTGAGGAAGACAGGACCCTGCCCCAGCAATGGAATGCGCAACGCGGCCGACACGGCGGCGGCGCTCGCAACGGGAATGAAGCTGCGCGGTTTCCACTCGAAGAGCAGCAACTCGACTGCGAGCAACACCGACGCGACCGGTGCCGCGAAAATGGCCGCCATCCCGCCGGCTGCGCCCGCGACGAGCAGCGTCTTGCGCTCGGGCGCCGACAGATGAAATGCCTGCCCGAACAAGGAGCCGAACGCGCCGCCCGTCATGATGATCGGTCCCTCGGCACCGAATGGTCCGCCTGCACCGATCGAGATCGCCGAGGACAGTGGCTTCAGGACCGCCACCTTGGGCTCCATGCGGCTGCGCCCGATGAGAATCGCTTCGAGCGCTTCGGGAATGCCGTGGCCACGGATCTTTTCGGACCCGTAGCGCGCCATCAGGCCGATGATCAGTCCGCCGATCACCGGAATGAACAGCGCCCAGATGCCGAGATGATTGTTCGCCGGGGACGACAGCTCGCCCGCCGTGAAGCGACCGAAGTAAAAGACGTTGGTGAAGAAGCTGATCAGCTTGGTGAGTATCAGGGCGACGAAGGCGCTGACCACTCCCACCAGCACCGCCATGAAGGTGACGACGAGAACTCTGGGGTTGGCGGTGAAATCACCTCGTTGTGAATCGGGGGGGGCGACGGCTGACATGATTGCTTAGAAAGTTAGTCGAGGTCTACCGGTTTTGGGTGTTTCTCGCGCCTGCGATACGCCTTTTTGGAACGGTGGACTTTGTGAGCCGGTGTCCTGAGACGCTCTTTCACCGGCGCGTCGGGGTTCGGGACGCGCACCGTCACTTTTGCCTTCTCGCGTTTCTTGCTCACTTCCCGACGCGATCCCGGATCTGGCGCGCGTGGTGGCGGGCGTGAATCAGGTGAAAGCGCATCCACTCTTCAACGCTGAGATCGCCCATGCGCGGGTGCTTCGCGAATAGATCGGCGCGGCGTTCGGGCAGCAGCGCGCGGTCGACCTGGTCCCACAATTCGATGCCGGCCAGGAAATGCGTTTCCGCCATGGCGCGGGGAATCTGCGCGGCGGGCGTAGTGCGTTCGGGTGCCTTGCGCCGCGGCGGAAACCAACGCAATCCCATGATGAAGAACCAGGCGATGTGTTCTGCCGGCGTCCGGCGGCGGCGCGACATCGGCGCGTGGTTGCGCCGCTTCAGGAGCGTCTCGGCGCTGAGGTTCAGTCCGAGCGCGAGATGCTCGACGATCTGTGCCGGTGTCCACTTCCCCGCCGGCCCGTGCTCCCAATCGGTGTCGGGACGTCCGCGCAGTGGACCAAGAACCAACTCCGGTAATTCGCCGAGCGGTTTCATTCCTTATCGCGGGGGGTTCCAGGTGGCACTAGTTTCCAGCGGACCCGACATGCGGGGAATCTCGTGGTGAACCTGTTGCGCCGCCACCCGGTCGCGATCGGCCTGGTGGTCTTGCTGCTCGTGACGGCGATTCACCCTTTGCCTCCGCTCGTCGATGCAGTCACCGGCTCCGCTCCCGGCGACGCCGACCTCGACCGGCCGATTCTGTACGTCCTGTCCGCCCCGCTCTCCAATACCCTCGATGCGCTCACTTTCTTCAGCGCGGGCCGGGCGGTGTGGGCGCTCGTGGTCTGGACGCTCGTACTCGCGGCGTTCGGCGCAGTACGCGCGTCGAGCGACTCGCTGAGCGTACGCCGCGTCGTGATGACGGCGTTGCTCGGGCCGCTCGTAGTCGTGCTGCTCGGCGTCGCGGCGCTGGTGCTGCCTCGTCCCGTGCCGAGACTCGTAAGCGATGGTCCCGGCACCGTGCTCGATTACCATGCTCATACCAAAGCCTCGCACGACGGGCGTCCCGGATGGACCCTCGCCGACCTCGCCGATTGGCACGCGCGCCAGGGATTCGAAGCGACGTACGTGACAGATCACAACGTCGTGTACGACGGCTCGCTGGCGCTGCCGGAGGGGGGCACGTCGATCAATCTGCTCCCCGGCGTCGAATGGAGCCTGTATCGCCAGCACGTCGTCGCGATCGGGCCGATCGAGCCCCTGCCGCGCGACAGCTTTGGCGGGAGCACCGTGCGGATGGTGCGGGTGTTCAAGGCGATCGAAGGTCAGGGCGCGCTCAGCATCGCGTCGCTGCCCGAGTACTGGCGCAATCATCAGGAAGAGCTCTCCTCATTCGTGCTCGCGGGCGTCGACGGATTCGAAATCGTGAACTGCGCGCCCAAGGCGCTCGCATTCCCGTCGGATCTGCGGCGTCAGGTGATCGGGCTCGCGGGAAGTCACGACCTCATGGTGGTCGGCGCGAGCGACAACCACGGATGGGGACAGGTGACGTGCGTGTGGAACGTGTCGCAGCCTGGGGCCCAGGGCTTCCACACCAATCGCGTGTTTGCGCGACCGCTCGCGCTCGTGCAGGGAGACTGGCAGGGATGGACCGCGCCCGCGACACAACCATGGTTCATGCTGCGCTCGCTGAGCTGGAGCGAGCGCGTGAGCTGGCTCACGTGGGTGGTCATCATCTTCCTGTATCGGGCGTTGCCGCGACGTGAAGGTCAATCGGCGGGAATCGGCATTCTGGCCCGGTCAATCTTTCGTCGGCCTCGTAAGTCCATACCGGTCCCCGGTCCCCGATCCACCGCCCCTCACAAAACCCCGACGTGACAGGGCGCAACCAATCGGGCAAGTTGCACGTCTTACTCGCGAGCGCTTCCTCGCCGTTCCCTTTTCACGGAGACAGTCCATGCAGGTAGCACGTCGGGTCTTGATCATCGGCGCACTCGTCATGGCTGGGTCAGAAGCCAGCGCGCAAACGGCCTCATTGCCGCTGAAGCACACGCCCGCGCGCACGCAAACCGCGATTACACCCGCGGATCTCATGACCCGCCTCTACATCTATTCCGACGACTCGATGATGGGCCGCAAGGCCGGCACCGAGTACAACCTCAAGGCCACCGCCTACATCGCGGCGGAGGCGAAGCGGATGGGCTTGCAGCCCGCCGGTGATTCCGGCGGGTATTTCCAGAACGTACCGCTCGTCACACGGCAGCTGGATCCGAACGCGAGCTTTTCCGTCGACGGAACGACGTTCCGCCCGTGGGAAGAATTCATCCCGCGCGATCCGGGTGTGCCCACGCGGAGCTTTGACGGCGCGCAGATCGTCTACGGCGGCGTCTGGCCGGACAGCAACATGATCAGCGCGGATCAGGCGGCCGGGAAGTTCGTAGTCCTGGGCGCGCACCTCGCGCCGAATACGCCGCCGCAGCAACAGGTCAATCGCGGGTTGATTTTGGGACGCTTCCGCGGCGCGGCTGGCATCGCGGTCGTCGCGCTCGAGACGTTTCCGGCTGTCGCGTTGAATTTCTTCCGCCAGCCGCAGACGATCTTGAAGGACGCCTCGGCGTCCGATACGAACAAGTTGCCCGCGTACATCTATGTCAATCAGGCTGGTGCCCGAGCACTACTGGGCGCACCGGCCGATAGCGTGAAGCCGGGTACGGTCGGTCAGACCGTGCGCGGTTCCGTCGCCTTCACGGAGACCCCGGCGCCTGCGCGCAACGTCGTCGCCATCATCCCGGGCAGCGATCCGAAACTGCGTGGTCAGTACGTGGCGATCGGCGCGCACAACGATCACGTCGGGTTCGACAATGACGTCGTGGATCACGATTCGATCCGCGCGTACAACGATGCGATCCGGAAACTGCAGCTGGCCGCGCCGAACCAGCGGCTGACTCCGGACCAGGTTGCGCAGATCCGCGTGAATGCCGACAGCCTGCATCAGCTGCACCCGCCGCGGCGCGATTCCATCTATAACGGCGCCGACGATGACGGCTCGGGCACCACCGCCGTGCTCGAGATCGCCGAGGCGTTTGCGGGGACGAAGCCGAAGCCGAAGCGGTCACTCATCTTTGTCTGGCACACGGGCGAGGAGCTCGGCCTGTTCGGCTCACAGTACTTCACCGACCATCCCACGGTCCCGCGTGACTCGATCGTCGCGCAGCTCAACATGGACATGGTGGGGCGTGGTCGATCCGACGATGAGAACGGCGGGGGTCCGGGATATCTCCAGCTGATCGGCACGCGGCGGCTGTCCACCGAGCTCGGCGACTTGATCGAGACGGTGAACAAGGCGCGGAAGCAGCCATTCACGTTCGACTATCAGTTCGATGCGACGGGGCATCCCGAGCAGTACTACTGCCGCAGCGACCATTACATGTACGCGCGGTACGGCATCCCGATCGCGTTCTTCACGACGGGCAATCACCGCGACTACCATCAGGTAACGGATGAGCCCGAGTACATCGACTACGACAAGCTCGCGCACGTTGCCCAGTTCGTGCACGATGTGGCGACGTCGGTGGCGAATCTTGATCACCGTGTGGTCGTGGATAAGCCCAAGCCCGACCCGCACGGACAGTGCGTGCAGTAGGCAGGTGGCTGGCTACTCCGGTCGGCCGCTCGTAGAGAAGCTGGGCATCAGGCCCCGGACGCGGATCGCGATTATCGATCCGCCCCGGGGCTTTCGCGCGACGTTGGGCAAACTGCCGGAAGGCGTGACGGTCGCCGCGCGCGCGAGTAGCACGTACCCCTTCATTCATCTGTTCACACGCAGTCGTGTCGTGCTCGAATCCAAACTGCCGGCGCTGCTGCGAGCGCTCGAGACTGACGGTGCGCTCTGGATCTCCTGGCCGAAGAAGAGCTCCGGAGTCGACACGGACATCACGGAAGACGTGGTACGAGCGGTGGCGCTGCCGACCGGCCTCGTGGACGTGAAAGTGGCCGCCGTGGACGACGTGTGGTCGGGACTCAAGCTCGTTCGCAGGCTCAAAAACCGCTGACGTGCTTTACGTTATAAAGTACTTGACAGAAATGGCCCTCCGCTCATAGTTTCCATCCCATGACCTCGCCGCAGCCGCTGCACGATCGGGCGCTGGATAACCTCCAGTTCATTCGCTCCACCATGGAGCGAGCCGCTTCGTTTACATCGGTCCCCGGTTGGGGCATGGTGGTGCTCGGCGTGACCGCATTGGCGGCTACGGCCTACGCGGGATCGCTGCCTGCGGCGCCGGTGTACGGCGAGGCGCACGCCCGCTGGTTCTGGATCTGGATGTTCGAGGCCCTGCTCGCGGCCGGCATCGGCGTCGCGGCGCTGCTCTACAAGGCGATGCATGCGGGCGACACCATCGTCAACGGCCCGGGGCGCCGGTTCGGCCTGAGTGTGCTGCCGCCGTTCATCGTGGGAGCGCTGCTCACGTATGTGCTCTGGCACGCCAAGCAGCTTCCCCTGCTTCCCGCTGTCTGGCTGCTGTGCTATGGCACCGGCGTGGTCACCGGCGGCGCGTTTTCAATGCGAGTCGTGCCGGTCATGGGCATCTGTTTCATGATCCTCGGCGCGCTGGCGCTGTTCACGCCGCTCGCGTGGCAGGCCTGGCTGCTGGCCGCCGGGTTTGGCGCCTTGCACATCGTATTTGGATTCATCATCGCACGGAGGTACGGTGGCTAAGAGCAACACGGTGCGGCTCACGCGCGTGGAAGGTGAAGCCGCTGCAAAAACGAAGGCACAGCCGAGGCCCGCCGATCTCGATCGGCTGATTCACGAGCGCGTACGGCTC
>AR_comb_assmDRAFT_10150806_pt1 | contig 11034 bp, 6 predicted proteins | sample ArasoioldDNA_FD_10543 | JGI IMG/M metagenome (IMG submission 10543) | reverse complement strand
GGTCTGACCCTGGTCTGACCCCGGTCTGACCCTGGTCTGACCCCGGTCTGACCCCGACTCGCTATACGATTGGCGGGGAGGTTTCAGTTGCGAGCAGCACTTCACACGATCGCGGTGACGCTGACGGCGTTCGTCGTGGCGCCGGCTGCACAGGCGCCTGTCGGCGGTCAACGTCAGGCCGCGCCACCAGCCGCGACCACGTCAGACACCCTGCGCCTGCCTTTTGACACCTACACCCTTCCGAATGGGCTCACGGTCATCCTGTCGCAGGACAAGACGACGCCGACGGTTTCGGTCAATGTCTGGTACAAGGTCGGCTCGAAGAATGAAACGCCGGGGCGGACAGGCTTCGCGCACTTGTTCGAGCACGTCATGTTCACCGGTTCCGGAAACGTGCCCTACGGCCTTCACGACAAGCTCACGGAAGGCGTTGGCGGATCGAACAACGGCACCACCAGCAACGATCGAACCACCTACTTCGAAACGGTGCCGTCCAATTATCTCGAATCGGCGCTCTGGCTCGAGGCCGATCGCATGGGTTACCTGCTGGACGCGCTGGACCTGGCGAAGCTGAACGCGCAGCGCGACATCGTCAAGAACGAACGCCGCCAGAGCGTGGACAACCAGCCATACGGACGCGCTCGGGAGATACTCGCGCACGCGACCTACCCGCCCACGCATCCATATTCATGGGACGTGATCGGCAGCATGTCGGATCTCTCGGCCGCGTCGGAAGAGGACGTCAAGAACTTCTTCCGCCTGTACTACGCCCCGAACAATGCCTTCCTCGCCATCGTTGGCGACTTCGAACCCGCTCAGGTCAGGGCATGGGTGACGAGGTACTTCGGCGACGTCCCGCGCGGGAAGCCGATTACGCGGCCGAAAGTCGATCCGGTCACGCTCCAGAGCGAGAAGCGACTGGTGTACGAGGACCGCGTTCAAGTCCCGCGCCTGTATGTGCAGTGGCCGACGGTCGGCGAGAAGAGCGACGATCGATTTGCCCTCGATGTGCTGGCATCCATCCTCGCAGGCCCGCGCACCGCTCGAATCACCAAGGCGCTGGTGTACGACGAGCAGTCAGCCGCCACCGTGAACATCTTTCAATCGACCAACGAGGACGTCGGGGATTTCGTGCTGATGATGACGCCGCGCCCCGGCCACGCGCTGACCAACCTCGAAGCCGCCGCAGATGCGATCATCGAGCGGTTGAAGAGCGACGGGCCGACCGCTGAGGAGATTCAGAAGGCGACCGCGGGGGAGGAACTCGGCTTCGTGCGAAGCCTCGAGTCCAATCTCGGAAAGGCCATGCGCCTCAGCGATGGTGCGGGATTTCACGGCGACGCCGGATACTTCCGCACCGAGTACAAAAAAACGTTGTCGGTCACGGCTGAGGACGTCAAGCGGGTCGCGAACAAGTACCTGACCCGCGGCCGGGTCGTCCTCAGCGTCGTCCCCGCTGGCAAGCTGGATCAAGCGTCAAAGCCGGAACAAAGTACTCGCGTCACCGAATACGACGAGAAGAAGCCGGAAGGTGGCAAATGACGGGCCGCATCGTTCTCGTCATCGCGCTCGGATTATCGCTCACCGCCTCGGCGCAACAGGGACTCGATCGCAAAAAAGTTCCGCCGGCGGGCCCGATGCCGGTACTTCGCGTGCCTGCCTGGACGAAGAGCGCGCTCGCGAACGGCGCCGACTTGATCGTGTCGGAGAAGCACGATCTGCCGCTCGTGTCGCTTTCGATAACGTTCCTTGGCGGCGACAACCAGTTCGAGCCGGCAGGACGCCAGGGTGTCGCGTCGCTGACGGCCGCGCTCCTGAGCGAAGGGACGAAAACGCGGAACGGTGACGCGCTGTCGAATGCGCTGCAGCTGCTCGGTACGACCGTGACGTCGAATGTTGGCGGCGAGACGGGCAGCGTCGGGTTCGTGTCCACGACCGCGAAGTTTGGCGCCACGCTCGACATCCTCTCCGACATGCTGCTGAACTCGACGTTCCCGGCGGCCGGCCTCGAGCGGCTTCGCGGTCAGCGGCTCGTCGCGTTGACGCAGGCGCGCGCTCAGCCGGGTTCGATCGCCAACCGGGTGTTTCCGCGCATCGTCTTTGGCTCGAATCATCCGTATGGCCGTATCGTGACCGAGGAATCTCTCAAGGCCATTACCCGCGACGATATCGTCGCGTTCCACAAGGCGTATTACCAGCCGGGACGGGCGCTCATCACCGTCGTGGGCGACACGACGCTCGCCGCGGCGAAACCGGTTGTGGAGAAGGCGCTCGCCGGCTGGACCAGGGGTGGCGAGCGGCCGGCGTTCAACTACCCGTCGGTCGCCGAACCGCGATCGACGACGATCTTTCTGGTAGACAAACCGGGCGCTGCCCAATCGACGTTCGCGATTGGCCGTCCAGGTCCTCCGCGCAGCACCCCTGATTACTACGCGCTGCAGGTGATGAACACCATTCTTGGCGGCATGTTTCAGTCGCGGCTGAACGCGAACATTCGCGAAGAAAAGGGCTACAGCTACGGCGTGAACTCCGGCTTCGGCTACGGCAAGGGGCCGGGAGCCTTCCGTGCCGGCGGCGACATTGTCACGGCGAAGAGCGACGCCGCACTGATTGAGTTCATGAAAGAGCTTCGCGGCATCGTCGGAAGTCGTCCGGTGACTGACGAGGAGCTGACGACGGCCAAGGACGCGCTCGTTCAGCGTCTGCCCGGGACGTTTGCTTCCGTGAACAGCATCAACGTGGCGATCACCACGTTGTGGACGCAGAACCTGCCCGATGACTACTACCAGCAGTACGCGAAACGCATTGCCGCGATCACGAAAGATGATGTCCTGCGCGTGGCGAAGCAGTACGTGACCGTTGACAATCTCGCGATCGTCATCGTTGGCGATCGGTCGGTGATCGAAGGACCGCTCAAGGCGGCCGGCATCGCGCCGATCGTGCTCTATGACATCGAAGGCAATCCGGTGGTGACTCAGTGAAGCCAAAAGTTAAAAGTTAAAAGTGAAAAGTTAAAAGTTAGAAGTAAGGGGTGGTGCCGGTATCCTTGGACCATGGCTGCGAAGGCTGATCGAGAGGTCCTGACCGTTGCCGGTCAGGAAGTCTCGATCAGCAATCCCAACAAAGTTCTCTTTCCTCAAGCGGGCTACACGAAGCTCGATCTCGTCCGCTACTACCTGGATGTTGCGGATGGCGCGTTGCGAGGAGCAGCCGGGCGGCCGACGGTTCTCGTCCGCTACCCCAACGGTATTGAGGGCGAGTACTTCTATCAGAAGCGCGCGCCGCAATCGCGGCCGTCGTGGATTGAAGCCGTCTCGCTCAGCTTCCCGTCCGGACGCACGGCGGAAGAGGTTGTTCCGCGCGATGCTGCGACCCTCGCCTGGATGGCGAACCTCGCCTGTCTCGAGTTGCACCCGCATCCTGTACGTGCGGACGATCTCGATCACCCCGATGAACTGCGCATCGATCTCGATCCGGTGCCAGGCGTCAGCTGGGCCCAGGTGCGCGAGGTGGCCGGTGTCGTCGAATCAACGTTGAAGGATTTCGGCCTCGTCGGCTGGCCGAAGACGTCGGGTTCACGCGGGATTCACGTGTACGTACGCATCGAACGGCGATGGACGTTCGCTGAAGTCCGGCGTGCAGCGCTGGCGTTCGCACGCGAGGTCGAGCGGCGTGCGCCCTCCCTTGCGACGAGCAAGTGGTGGAAGGAAGAACGGCACGGCGTATTTCTCGACTACAACCAGAACGCGAAAGATCGAACAATTGCGAGCGCCTACTCGGTGCGGCCGAAGCCCGACGCCCGGGTGTCCGCTCCGCTCACGTGGAACGAGGTTCGTGATTGCGAGCCGGAGGACTTCAACCTGAAGACGATGCCGGCCCGCTTTCGCGAAGTGGGTGACCGTCATGCTGCCATCGATCGTCATCCTTGTTCGCTGGAGGCGTTGCTCGAGCGGTCGAAGCGCCACGAGAAAGAAGGACTGGGAGACGCGCCATGGCCGCCTCAATACAAGAAACAAGCGGGCGAGCCGCCCCGGGTGCAGCCCTCACGGAAGCGGACGTCAAAGCATCCGCTGATCGAAATAGGCCGGGCCGCGAAGAAAGAAGACGCGCTCGCGGGACTGGAGCGGTGGCGGGCTCGGCATCCCGAAGCGGCTGCCCATCTCGAACCCGCTGACGTGCTCGTGGACGCGATGCGTGGACGATTTGCGACGTGGACGCGAATTCGCGTCAACCTTCAGCATGTGCCGGACGCGCTGCGACCCGTCCAGGAAGCACTTGATCCGGACGACGCCCCCAAGAGCTGGGGAGCGCACGACGAGGACGAATGGAAGCGTCGAGCGACGGCCGCCAGGTCGCGCCGCCGCTCGCCCCGTACGGGCGCTTGACCCGAGCGCCTGCGATGCTGGAGGATGAAACGCTATGGCTGAATACAATCCGAACGTCGTGAGCGCCTCGACCACCGGGGCCAGGTTGCCCGATGGCGTGATCGGCCTGGACTCGCTCGAATCATCCGCTCCCGTCGATGGGTGCCGGGTGTTCACGCACTACAACGGGCCGACAGACGAACTCAGCGGCATGGTTGCCGGAATGTGTGTCCTCGATCCCGGATCGACGCCGCATCCGCCGCATCAGCATCCCGAAGAGGAATTCATGGTCGTCGCGTCTGGCACGGGGGAGATCTTCTGCGCCGGAAAGACGACGAAGGTTGGTCCAGGCGCGATGATGTATTGCGCCGGCAACGTCATCCACGGCATTACGAACACCGGGAAGGTGCCGATGACGTTCTACTGGTCGAAGTGGCTCGGGAAGTAGGGTCCTATTCTTCCTCTTCCGGGGCGCCGCCGGCGCGGACGACGTCTTCCTGCTTGATTTTTTCGACGTTGAACTTCGTTGCGGCGCGGAGCATCCGGCCGAGCACGTCATCGACATCGAACTCGGTCGAGGTCGAAAACCTGATCGGGTTGATCCGGGCGACGACAAACGGTCTCAGGTAGGGGCTGGTGAAACCACGCCCCTTCAGCTTCTGCACGATTCGACCCACCTCGTCGTCTATTTCCAGCAGCTTCGACGCTCGCCGTTCACGCTCGGCGAGCGCCTTCGTCAAGCGGTCATCGAGAAAGTCCTCAATCCGCCTGAGCACCGACTGATACGCACCGCCGCTCAGCCTCGGACGCTTGTCGTAGGCGGCGCCAAGGGTCAGGAAGGCAGGCTGATCGAATTCGAACGCGAATTCCCGTTCGAGCCGACCGCCGGAACGCTCGGCGAGCGCGCGCTCCATTCGAATCGTCTCGAGCGACTTTTCCTTGAGGTTGTGCGCCTTCTCCGTATTGAGCGCCAGAATCTTGAAGGCCACGTCCGGGTCCGGAAGGAGGAGCGCGATCACGGTCTGCGCCCCGATCTTGCGAAGCGCCTGCAGACGGTGGTTGCCGTTCGGTGTCCAGTAGCCGTCGTGCTCGCGGATGGCGATGATGGGATCGAGAAACCGGCCGAGCGTCTCGATGACGTTCATCAACCGCTTCACGTGCGGCTGAGAAGGATCGCGCTGGAATGGCGTCGGCTCGACTCGATCGATCGGCAGCGCCGCCAGGAGCACCGTGGTGCCGCCGATTGGCTCCCGATACGCCGTCAGCACGGTGCCGCCGTCCGACTGAACCTGTCCGGTCAGGCGCGCAATTTCCGGATCGTCTGGAGCCGTGATGTCCGCAGGTGCGAGCCCAACCGACTTGGGCGCGACCTTCTTCCGTCGTTTGACGGTCTTCTTCTTCGCCATCCGGGGATTAGACCACGGGACAAAACGAGGGAAAAGGGACAAGGGAAAAGGGACAAGGGAGAAGGGACAAGGACAAGGGACAAGGAAAAGGGAAACGACAGCAGGTCCAGGCAGTATCATCCTCTCGACTCTGCAGGGGACCCCTCATGTCTTCGACACGCTTTCACCGGCTTTTCCCGACCGCGGGATTCATTCTGGCGCTGGTCCTACTGGCGCACGCGCAGAACGCGCCTCGCGGGGCAATCCAGACGCCGGGCGGCGGGCGAGGTCCGGGCGCCGCGCCCGAGGCGAACGACCCTGCGAATGCGAATGCGGATCTTTCCCCCAAGCCTCCGGTGTTGCCAGTGACGGCCGACGAACAGGCGACGCGGTTCTGGCTTCCCGCCGGCTACCGCCTGACACCGATCATGTCCGAACCGGTCATCGAGGACCCCGCGCAGATTGCATTCGATGGCAATGGCCGCATGTTTGTCGTCGAGCTTCGCGGCTACTATCAAACTCCGGACGGCATCGATCTCATTCCTCCTATCGGCCGCATCTCGATTCATGAGGATCGCGATAACGACGGCACCTACGAACACCACGGTGTGTTCATCGACAAGCTCGTCTTTCCACGGTTCGTGTTGCCGTTCGGCGCCAACAGCATCCTGACGATGGAAACGAATGCGGATGAGGTCTGGAAGTACACGGACACCGATGGCGACGGTCAGGCCGACAAGAAAGAGCTGTTCGCGACCAACTTCGGACGGGCCGGCAACATGGAGTCGCAGCAGGCGAGCCTCTTCTGGGCGATGGACAACTGGTTGTACAGCACCGTCAACGCGTTTCGCTTGAGGTGGACGCCGAACGGCCTTCTGAAGGAGCCTACGGGACCAAACAGTGCACAGTGGGGCGTGACGCAGGATAACGACGGCAAAGTCTGGTTTCAGAGTGGCGCCAGCGGCGTGCCCGGATACTTCCAGTTTCCGATTCACTACGGCAACTTCTCGACCCCCGACCAGCTCGAGCCGGATCTGAACATCGTGTGGGGTGCGCCAATCCTCATTGGCGACATCCAGGCTGGCATACCGGGCACGCGTCTCCCCGATGGTTCGTTGATTTACGCGACAGCTGCCGCAGGCAACGAGGTCTACCGGGGAGATCGTCTTCCGAAGGACCTGATCGGCGACTACTTGCACGGAGAAGTCGTTTCACGAATCGTGAGACGTCTCCGGCCGGTCAAGACCGATGGGCTCACCCAGCTTCAGAACGTCTACCCGCGATCCGAGTTCATTCGCTCGCTGGACCCGCTGTTCCGTCCAGCGGATGTGACGACCGGGCCCGACGGCACGATCTACATCGCTGACATGTATCGCGGCATGATCGAAGGCGCCGAGTGGGCGAAGGAGGGCACCTATCTTCGTCAGAAGATCAAGCAGTACCAGCTCGACAAGATTACCGGCCACGGTCGAATCTGGCGGCTCACCTACGACGGAATCTCACGCGATGAAACGCGCCCTCGCATGCTCAACGAGACAGCGGCGCAACTGGTCACACATCTGTCGCATCCAAATGGATGGTGGCGCGATACGGCGCAGCAGCTCCTGGTGTTGAAGCAGGATCGATCGGTCGTTCCCGCGCTCCAGGCGTTGGTTCGCACGTCGAAGAATCCGCTGGCGCGGTTTCATGCGTTGTGGACGCTTGAAGGGCTGAATGCGCTCACCGCGCAGTTGACCCGCGAGGTGCTCGCCGATCCCGATCCGCGCATTCGCATTCAGGGCCTGCGCGTCAGCGAGACACTCTACAAGGCCGGCGATCGCTCCTTCGATGCTGACTACCATCGCCTTGCCACAGACGCCGACACCGACGTCGTCATCCAGGCGATGCTGACGATGAATCTGGTGAAGACGCCGGACGCGGCGACCTCGGTCAAGTCCGCGATGAACGGCAACAAGGCGAGAGGGGTGCAGTTTGTTGCCGATCGAATCCTGAACCCACCCGGCGGCGGCCGCGGACGCGGCGGGCCGACGCTGACTGCTGAGCAGCAGGCCAGCCTGGATCGCGGTAGCTCGATCTACACCGAAGTCTGTTTCGCCTGCCACGGCTCCGATGGACGAGGCACACCGACACCGGGAGCTGCCGCGGGCAACACCCTCGCGCCGTCGCTTGCCGGTTCGTCACGGGTGAACGGCCATCGTGACTACGCGATCAAGGCGGTGATGCACGGTCTGGTCGGGCCGCTGGATGGCAGGACCTACCCGCAGGTGATGGTGGCGATGGGGACGAACAAGGATCAGTGGATCGCCGACGTGGTGTCCTACGTGCGGAACAGCTTCGGCAACTCGAGCGGGCTGGTGAGCGAGACCGACATCGCACGCGTGCGCGCCGGCACAGCCGATCGGAAAACTCCGTGGACCGCAACGGAACTCGACGCGTCGCTGCCACGGCTGCTGGTGCCGTCGGAAGCGTGGAAGGTGACCGCGAGCCACGAAGGGCATCCATCACCCCAGGCAAACGCGGACGGCGGATACAACTATCGCGGGGACGCGGCCGGCGGGCTGACGTTCATGGGCTGGACGACCGGCGTGCCGCAGCAGCCGGATATGTGGTTTCAAGTCGAATTGCCCGCCCCGGTCATGTTGGCGGAAGTACGGTTCACGTCCTCGACGACCGGCAGCGGGTCGGCGCAGACGTCAACGTTCCCGCGCGCGTACCGCGTCCAGGTATCGACGGATGGGACGACGTGGAGTTCGCCGGTGGCTGAAGGTCAAGGCGTCGCCGGTGTCACCGTGATCGCCTTCGCGCCGGTCCGCACGAAGTTCGTGCGGATCACACAGACCGCCAGCGTCGCCAATGCGCCGCCGTGGTCCATGCGGCTCGTGCGACTCTACGAAGGGGCGCGTTGAATCCCTGATTCAGAAGGTCGTTCGCACGCCGAACTGGAACCGCAGCGGGCTGCCGGCCGACAGAATCTGGCCGAATGTCGGCGATCCGAAAAAGCTGTCGGGTAGATCGTAGTTCACCCGATTGGTGAGATTGAACGCTTCAGCACGCAGATCGACTTGCGCGCTCTTGCCAACCCGGAGATGCTTCACCAGCGCGACGTTCAGGTTCGCATATCGAGGCCCCCTCAGCGTATTGCGTCCGCTGTTCCCAAACGTGCCGAATGATGGCATCGAGAACGCCTTGGTGTTGAACCACTCAGCAGCACTTGGGGAGGAGACTGATGTCGAACCGCTCACGTTCGGGCGATCGTTGAACCCAAATCCGAGGTTGGATCGGCCGGTGTTGCTATTGTCGATATCGGGCAAAAGCATCACCGTAAATGGCCGTCCGCTTTGAGCGGTTGCGATCAGTTCAAAATCGGTGTTCCGGAACGTCTTGCTGAACCAGCCGAGATCCCCGAGGAACTGTCCGGGTTCAAACGGCAGAGGCCGGATGAGCGCCGCTGTGAACCGATGGCGAACGTCGAATGACGAGGGACCCTTCTCAGCCTCAGGATCCAGGCTGTTCTGCGGGAAGTTTGGATCGCCGGCACTCGTGAAGAACCCCGACGCGTCATCGGTGGACTTGCCGAGCGTATACGACAGCAGCATCGACGTTCCGGCGGCAGGCCGATTCTGATAGCGGATTTGCAGCGAGTTGAACATCGACGATGCTCTGGATTCGATGAGCGTGACGTCGGCAAACAGCGGATTCGGCCGCAGATTGAACGGATTGGGGCTCGCCGGCGGCTGGTTCGCGTCGCGGGCCGAGGTCAGGCTGTGTCCGCGCGATCCGACGTACCCGAACTCGAGAGATCGCGTGTGTCCGATCATGTGCTGCAGATTCACGTTCCACTGCTCCATCCACGGCGTCTGCAGATCGCGCTGAAATGCCGTCGCTGATTGCGGGATGAAGACGGGGAACGACTCCGGAAACGGATCTCCAAGCGTCGGCGCGTTTCCGGCCCCGGGGAAGAAGACGCTCAAGTTGAAATAGGGTGGATTGAAGTACAGCCCTTCGGACGTCGCCAGCGCTCCCTGGTTGTAGTAGATCCCATAGCCGCCGCGGATGAGGTTCATCCCTTCCTTGCCGATAGCCCAGGCGAAGCCTGCGCGCGGACCGACGTTGTTGCGGTCGGGAACGTATCCGCCGCGCGGCATGTTGCCGGTGCCAACCGGCACGAGCTGTCCGGTCGAGGTGTCGTAAAGATTGGCGCGGTTGTCCGCATCAACCGGCGGCGCGATGTAGTCGTAGCGCAGACCGGCGGAAATGGTCAGCGACGACGATGGACGCCAGTCGTCGTGGGCGAAGAGACTCCAGCTGTACCCGCGCAACTCCTGGGGGTTGTCGAGATGCGCCCCACCCGTGATTACGGGCAATCCGAGCAGCAGATCCGCGAGCGCGTTGCCGGTGTAGCCCTGACTGACGAACGTCAGGAACCCGCGGGACTGCACGTCGCGGTATGCCGACTGACGAACGCCGTACCACTCCACACCAGCTTTTAGAAGATGGCGACCAGCTGACAGCGTGGCTGCGTCGGAGAGCTGAAACGTGTCGGAGGTGCTCTCTTGAGGAGTGGTGTATTCGTGGCCGAGCGGAGAGTAGCCGGCGATCGTGATCACGCTCAGCCCCTCGTCACGCGGGTTCGTGCCAAATCGCTCGAGGCCGACCGACGTGTTGTTGACCTGCGTATTCTGCGCAAACACACCGATCGAGACGCGGTTGTAACCGAACCGGGCATCGTTGACGATGCGTCTTGTCGGCAGGTGCGTGAAGGTGAGCGCCACGTTTTGTCCGCGCCGCGGTACGTCCGTGCCGAATCCCGGGACCAGCGCGAACCCCGGCCCGCCGAACGGATCCGACAGCCGGCGGTCGCTGAAGCTGTAGCGGCCGGTCAACATCGAGCCGCCAGGAAACGACTGATCGATCCGGAGGTCCGCCTGATCGACGTCGTCGCTGAGGGTCGGCGACGCCACGTAGTTCGCAAACGGCTGATTACGGTTCGGGAGTGGATACAACGCGGCGATCGAGCGGCCGATCGGGCTCTGAAAGAACGACGGAATCACGTCGCCCGGAAACGGCTGCCCGATGAGGAAATTGATCGGGCGGCTGAAAAGCGTCTGCGAGAAATCACCGTTTCGTTCGGCCAGCGTCGGCACATTGGTCACCCTGGTGATGCCTTCACGAAGATAGGTGTGCTCGTAGTCGCCGAAGAAAAATGTATGGCCTGATACCAGCGGACCGCCGAGCGATCCACCTAACTGATGGCGGTTATAGGCGGGAGCGTCGACGTCGGTCGG
>AR_comb_assmDRAFT_10398073_pt1 | contig 11036 bp, 7 predicted proteins | sample ArasoioldDNA_FD_10543 | JGI IMG/M metagenome (IMG submission 10543) | reverse complement strand
GCGAGCTCCTGCGAGCGGCTCGTCTGCGCGGTCACCGCCGCGATCGGCCCGAAGAGATACGCGATCAGATCCACCGCGTGGGGGCCGTTGTCCATCATGACTCCACCGCCGGCGAGGCGTTTGTCGCCGTACCAGCTCCCGTCGACAGGAAAGTCGGCTCCGAACATCAGCCGGAATGAGGAGATCCTTCCCAGGCTTCCCTTTTCGACGAGCTTCTTCGCCTCGCGGACCTCGTCGTGGAAGCGAAACTTGAACGCCGGTATCAGGAAACGCTTCTGCTCGTCGGCCTTTCGCGCCATCTCCTCCGCTTCGGCGGCCGAGACGGCGAGCGGCTTTTCGCAGAGCACATGGACTCGCGCCGAGAGAAGCTCGAGCGCGATCTCGCGGTGGGTGGCCGGGACCGTGCAGATGCTGGCGGCGTCCAGCCTGGCCTCCCGGACCATCTCTCCGACGGAGGCATATGCCTTGCCGCCGGCCTCAAGGGCAAAACGCTCGGCGTTGACCAGGTTCGTGTCCGCGAACGCAACGACCTCGACGCGGGGGTTTGCCCGGTACGAGTCGAGGTGCCAGCGTCCCATCTGTCCGCACCCGACGATTCCCACTCGGATCCGCGGTCCTTCCTCGGGAGCCCCTTTCGAGCTCGACGGTGCCGCCTCGGCCGGCCGGGGAGCCGCCGGGCGGGACGCGGCGGGCTCGCGCGCGGCGCGAACTGCCTGAACCAGGGCGGCGGCAGCGCGCTCGACGGTGCCCTCGTGCCAGCTCTCATCCCACGGCACGCAGAGCAGGTGGGTGAGAAGGTCCTCGGCTCGCGGGCAGAGCCCCTCTTTGTATTCGAATTTCTTGTCAGGCCGCGTCGTGAAAGGCCACTCGGATCGACCGTAGGTCTTCTTCGCAGTCAGGGACTCGGAACAGAGATAAATCGCCTTTCCCGTGTAGCCGGGGAGCGCGAAGAAGCCCGCCTGCTTCATGCCCTCAGCGATCTTGCGCGGGTCGACTCCGTCCAGGCGCACCGGATAGAGCCAGAACGCGTGTTCGGCGCCTGGCGTCAGCGGGGCGGGCGTGACGCCTGGAACTCCCGCGAGGAGGGAGCTCATCTTCCTGCCGAGCGCGGCGCGTTTCGCGACGACCCCCTGCACCTTTCGGATCTGCGCCAGGCCCACGGCGCCCGTCAGCTCGTTCATCCGGTAGTTCGGCGCGTGGAAGAGGTACGCCCTGGATCCCCAGCCCTTCCGCGCATAGCCCTTGTCCGCGAACAAACGCATCCGGTCGGCGTACGCGCGATTCGAGGTAATCGTCATGCCTCCGTCGCCGGTCGTCATGTGCTTCGACTGCTGAAAGCTGAAGCAACCGATGTCGCCGATCGTCCCGACGAGTTCACCGTTGTAACGAGCCATGTGCGCCTGAGAGCAGTCTTCGATCAGGACGACGCCGCGGCGCTGCGCGATGTCCTTCATGGCGGCGAGGTCGCAGGGGTTTCCGAAGAGATGAACCGCGATGATCGCCTTCGTCCTCGGAGTGATCTTCCGCTCGACGTCGGCGGGATCCATGTTGTAGGTGCCGTCCACGTCGGCGAAGACCGGTATGGCTCCCTGAGAGATGATCGGGATGATCGTGCCGAGATCCGTGATCGGAGCCGTGATGATCTCGTCACCCGGCTCGAGGTCGAGCGCGCCGAGCGCGACGTGGATCGCCGCGGTCCCCGAAGTCGACGCGATCGCGTGGGGAACCCCGTAGGCGACGGCGAACTCCTTCTCGAAGCGCGGAACCATCGTCCCGTCCTGTCCGAACAGGTTCTGGGAAAGAAGCGCCTCGCGAAGCAGCCTGAGCTCTTCGGCGCCGAAGGGCTTGCGGCCCGGCGCCGATCCCTCCATCAGATTGTCGAACACGAATTTCAGGATCGGCTCACGCGCCTTGCGCGCGACGCCTCGAACGACTCTCTTGATCATGTCGAGCTCACCTCGAGGCCGCGGACGCGGCCGGTTTTGAGTTTGTGGATGCAGCCTCCATCAGAATGGAGACGATTCTTTCCGCTGCCCTGCCGTCGCCGTACGGATTCACCGCGGTCGTCATCCGTTCGCGCGCCGAAGGGTCGCGCAGAAGGCGTTCGACTTCGGTGACGATCCGATCGCGGCGTGTTCCGACAAGCCTCGCCGCGCCCGCCTCGACTCCCTCCGGCCGCTCCGTCGTTTCCCTCATGACGAGTACGGGGACGCCGATACCGACACCTTCCTCCTGGATTCCCCCGGAGTCCGTCAGGATCACGGTGGCTCGTTTGAGGAGCTGCACGAGAGAAAGGTAGTCGAGGGGCTCGAGCAGGGTCAGGTTGGTCAGCTCCGAGAGGATCTCCCGGACCGGCTGCTGAACATTGGGATTCAGGTGCACCGGGTAGACGAACTGGACCGACGGAAACCGGCGCGCGAGATCCCGGATCGCGAGACACAGCTCTCGAAACGGCTCTCCGAAGCTCTCCCGGCGGTGCGCGGTGATCAGAACGAGTTGGTCGAGCTGCGGCAGACTTGCCAGAGGCCCGCTCGACCAGTCGTAGGGCCGCGCTGAGATCTCGTGGAGAGCGTCGACGACGGTGTTCCCCGTGACGTGCACCGTCTCCTCGGAGACCCCTTCCGAGAGGAGAGTCCGCCGGGCCCGCTCCGTCGGCGCGAAGTGAAGGTCGGCCACGATGTCGGCCACGTGGCGGTTGACCTCTTCCGGAAAGGGCCGCGCTTTGTCCCGGGTCCGGAGACCGGCCTCGACGTGGCCGAAAGGGACGCGGTGATAGAAGGCCACCATCGCCGCCACGAAGACGGTCGTCGTGTCTCCTTGCGCGAGGACCCAGTCCGGCCGGACCTCTCCGATGACGCGATCGAGGCCCGTGAAGAGCGCCGCCGTCAGCTGCGAGAGGGTCTGGTTCGGCTGCATGAGGTTCAAGTCGTGGTCGGGCTCGATTCGGAAGAGACCCAGCACCTGATCGAGCATCTGCCGGTGCTGGCCCGCAGAACAGATCACCGAGCGCACGCGGTCGGGGTGATCCCGGAGCTTTCGGATGACGGGCGCCATCTTGATCGCCTCGGGGCGGGTGCCTATGACGCTCAGTACCGACAGCACGCTTTCGCTCTTCATGACACCGCCGGAAGCCAGACGACGATCCCCGCGGGAGTCACGAACCGGCGATACCCGGCCTGTTCGGCGGCTCGGTTTAGCGGCGCTTCCAGGACCGCCTCTTCCCTCCCCGTCAGAATCGCGCGCGGCCGCGTGGAGCGGATGAGCTCGCCCACTCCGGCGAGTGTCGGGAGGTGCCTCGCAGCGGCGACCGAAGGATCCACGAGGCCGCTGACTCTCCAGGCAAAAGGCACCGTCACGAATTCCTTGTAGATCGGCAGCCCGGCCGAAACCGCGTAGGCGGGAGAGAGCGTCAGGACGGGTCCTCGATTCGACTGGGACCCGACCATCGAGTGGATCTGTTCCGCCTCGACCTGCACCCGAACGGCCGGCCACGCCCGGGGCGAAAGGAGCGCTCGCGCGGTGGCGGGTCCCAACGGGAGCGCGCCGCCGATGACGCTCACCAGAGCGATGACGCCGAGAAGCAGGCGCCCGGCGGAAGCAAGCGCCGGCACCCGCAGGTCCGCGAACGCGTAGAGCGCGAAGAGGATCAGGAAGGGAAGGGCCACGAAGTAGTACTGATACTGGGGTGGCGACGGCGCCCAGATGCCCGCGAGAAGGAAGGGAGCGAGCATGACCAGGAAGAGGAGCTCGGAGCGCGGACGGGCGCGGTGTCGGAATCGGTCGAGCGCGAGGAGCCCGAGCCCGTACCCCGCGACGAGGACGAGGAAGAGGTCGCCGGACCTGGAGAACTCGGCCGCGAAGAGGTCTCTCGCTTTCGCGGCCAGCGTGATGACCGGGGCGGCGGTTTCTCTCCGGTAGTAGAGCGTCTGGAGGGCCGGATACGTCAGATTTCCGAACAGAAAATCCGCGGAATACCTCGCGAGCAGCCAGAGAGTTCCGAGATTCGACAGGATCCCGCCCGCCGCGAATGCGAGCGCACGTCTCGTTTTCTCCCGGCGCGATCCTGCTCCGAGGCCGAAGATGACGAAGAGAAATGGGGCTGCGAGCGGAGCGATCGAGAGGCGGATGCCGATGGCGAGACCGAGGAACATCCCGCTCCAGAAACTCCACGCGGCCGAGGACCTCTTCTCGAGGCCGCGACAGTGGAAGAGGAACGCGAGCACCGCGAACACCGTCGCCGGCGCATGGTTCCAGACCGCTCCGGTGCCGTACCGGAAGAGCGGCGCCTGCATCAGAAGAATGACGGCCGCAATCGCCGTCGCGATGCGCGCGGCTCTCGACCCATCCGGGAACAGGACGAGAGCGGTGCGGAACACCGCGAGGCAGACTACGCCGGCGCAGAGTCCGACGAACAGTCTCGCGGCGAGAAACGGCTGAGCGGTCAGAAACAGCGGCTCGTAGAGAAATACGAGCGCCGGCATGTGGAAATAAGCGAAATCCCGGTAGGGCAGCAGCCCATGAGCGGCCATGAAGGCGCTGGCGAGGAACTGGTGCTCGTCGTGGCTCAAGGCCGCCGATACCGCGTACCAGACGCAGACGAGCATGGAGTACGAGACGAACGCGCCGACCGAGATTGCCGCGACGCCGCGGGCGACCGCGGGCCGAGCCATGACGCGCGGCGCGGACCCATCCATCAGAGTCGCGGACTCGCTCGCCTGCACTCTTGTTCTCACTTGGCCTTGGAAATCCCGGTCGCCTCGAGAATCGGCCGTATCGCCGCCTTGAGGGATTTGGGGACGATCCTGCGCACGTTGCGCTCGATGCCTCGAGACGCGCGCGTCGCGAGCGGAACCGAGAACTCTCCCCGGTCGCGCATCGCGAGGACTGTTTCGTAGTAGCTCGCTTCGAGTGCGTCGATCCGGCTGCGCTCGAACTTCTCGACGCTCGCCCTCGCGTTGGCCTTGATCGTCCGGCGCAGATCCTGGTCCGTGCAGGCGCGCTGGATCGCTGCGGCGATGGCCGCCGGATTCAGGTAGTCCCGGATCAGGAGGCCGTTCTCCTCGTGTTGCACGAACTGGCTGATCTCCGGCTTGTCCGAGGTCACGAGGACCGCCCCGCCCGCGAGCGCTTCGATCAAGGCGAGGCTCATGCCCTCCCACCGGCTCGGGTTGCACATGCAGTCCGCCCACGAGAAATAGCGAGGCAGCTCTTCGTTCGGAATCGACTCGATCAGGAAGCAGCGGTCGAGAACCCCCTCCTGCTCCGCGATGCGCCGAAAGGGCTCCGGGTCGCCCTTGCCGGTTGCCAGCAGACAGTAGTCCGGTCCGAGCAGCCGAAGAGCGCGGATCAGGTTGTCGAGGTTCTTCGCCTCCGTCTTCCTGCCGACATGGAAAATGCGATAGCGAAACCGATACTTCTGATCCAGGTCGGCCATCTCGCTGCGATCACGGGGACGTATGACGTCGAAGTCCACCCGATTCGGGAGGCTCCATAGCCTGTCGGTCCGGTCGTACTTGGCGGAGACCACACGCTTCACCTGCTCCGAGACGTAGAGGACGACGTCCGCCTCGCGGATCGAGTCGTGAACGAGCTCCGGCGACGTGTCGTGCACCGAGACGACGACGGGAACGCCGCTGACCTTGTCGGCGCAGGCGATCTCGCACGGGTGCCAGCCTCCATACGCCCTCACCACGTCGATTCCGAGCTCGCGAATCCGATCGTGCAGACGTTCCCGCGGAGTCGCGATCGGGATGAGTCCCACGAGATCGCCGTCCACGCGCTCGTAGGGGGAAAGCGAGTACACCTCATCGAAGAAGTTCGCCGGATTGAAGTACGCCTTGAGCCAGCTCGCGCCGTACCCATACTCGAGGTACAGGCCCACTGGATCGTTCGGGATCACCGCGAGACGGCGCACGCTGTCCTTTCGGGGGAAGGAACGCGGCGATCAGCGGGCAACGAGCGCCTCGCTCGGAACGTTCCACTCCGATCTCTGCACCACGTCGCCCTGGTGAGGCAGGGGCCCCTCGCCCGTTCCGAAGAAGTCCTTGAACTCCACGCGAAATGCCAGTGCATTCTCGACGTAGTCCATGTCATGTCGGGGAGCGTGCCGCCCGAACGCCACGGCGACGGTGTAGTCACCTTCGGCGAGCTGAACGCCGCGAAGCGTGCACTCCACGACTCCCTTCCCGCGCAGCACACTCGAAAATTCGGGCGAATGGTGCGTTCCCACCGTAAAGATGCGCCTTCCGCCGAAGGAGCAGACAAAAAGCTGAACCAGGTCGAGCGTCACGTCGCCCGAGTCGTAATGGATCTCGAAGACGAGGTCGTCGCCGGTATAGGCAACGGTGCGGTACGACCCGGCTTCTCCTCGAAGTCCGATCGCCCGCGCGATCGGCTGCATTCCCGGGGCGCGGTCGCGGTGATTCGTGAGGTCGGCGAATCCGGACTGGTCCCGGTCCGGCGTGGACAGATAGCGGGAGACGACCTCGTCGATCCCGCCGTACGCGACGGCGCGGCCCCGCTCGAGGAGCAGGCCGTGTTCACAGAGGTTCACGAGGGCCGACATGTTGTGGCTGACGAAGATGACCGTCCTGCCGGCCTTCGCGACACCGCCCATCTTGCCGAGGCACTTCTTCTGAAATGCCGCGTCGCCGACGGCGAGGACTTCGTCCACGATCAGAATGTCCGGCTCCAGGTGAGCGGCGACCGCGAAGGCGAGTCGCACGTACATCCCGCTCGAGTAGTGCTTCACGGGAGTGTCGATGAACCGATCGACCTCCGAGAACGCGACGATCTCGTCGAACTTCCGGGTGATCTCGACCTTCGGCATACCGAGAATCGCGCCATTCAAGTAGATGTTTTCGCGGCCCGTCAGCTCGCCGTGGAATCCCGCGCCAACTTCGAGGAGAGATCCCACGGAGCCGCGGATTTCCGCCGTTCCGGAGGTCGGCTCCGTGATTCGCGAAAGGATCTTCAGAAGGGTGCTCTTCCCGGCGCCGTTGCCGCCGACGATCCCGACCACCTCTCCTCTTTTGAGCTCGAAGGAAACGTCCTTGAGCGCCCAGAAGGTCTCGCCGCCGGCATCCATGCCTTCAGCGTCCTCTGTCCGGCGCCGGCGGGCCCGCCGAAAAGGCCCGAGCAGCAGGTTCGTCATCGCGTCGCGCATCGTGTTGTACGACGCCTGGGCGACTCCGATGCGGTACTTTTTGCTGATCCGGTCGGCAAGGATCGCGATGTCGCCACCCGAATCGGCTGCTCGCCGCGCCGGAGACGCGAGCGCGTGACCGGCCGCAGCCGGATTGTCCGCTCTCAAAACGCTCAAGCCGGCCCGCTTCTCTTCCTCAGACGATGTCCGCAAAGGTCCGCTCCGTTCTCCGAAAATAGAAGGCCCCCGTCACGAGGAGAACGATCGTCACGAAAAGGCTCGTGAGGACGATCGAAGTCGGCGGCGCGCCCGACCGGACCGTCGCCCATCGAAACCCCTCTACCGCTCCCGCCACCGGATTCAGCCCGTAGAGCCATACGGGAACGCCCGCCGACTGCAGCTTCCCGATCACCCGGCTGGCGGGGTAGATGACCGGGGTGACGAAGAGCCACAGCTGGATGAAGAAGGGGACGACGTACCGCACGTCCCGATATTTCACGTGAAGAGCCGAGAGCCAGAGGCCGACTCCCAGAGACGCACCCGCCGCAAGGAGGATGAAGAGCGGAACGAACACGATCGTCGCAATCGACGGCCACGTCCGGTAATACGCCATCATTCCCAGGAGAAACACGAAGCCAACGGCGAAGTCGACGAAGCCGATCAGGACCGAAGAAATCGGGATGATGAGACGGGGAAAGTAGACCTTGCTGATGAGATTCGCCGAGCCGACGAGGCTCGCGGAAGACTGGCCCACCGCCTGGGCAAAGAAGTTCCATGGTAGGAGTCCGGCGAACGAAAACAGCGGGTAAGGCAGGCCGTCCGAACCCACGTTGGCGAGGCGGTCGAAGAAGATCGTGAAGACGACCATGGTCATCAGGGGCTGAAGCACCGCCCATGACACGCCGAGAAGAGTCTGCTTGTAGCGGACTTTGACGTCCCGCCACATCATGAAATACAGCAGCTCGCGGTGCCGCCAGACCTCTCCGAGCTGCAGGGAGGTCCAACCACTGGTGGGGCGTATCAGCGTCGGCGGCGCGGAGACGGGTCCTTGCGTTTGGATGACGTGGCTCATGCCCGTGCTCCCTGGCGAACCGGGACACCGAAGTGCTCCGCCGTTTTCGCGATCCCCTCATCGAGAGAGACGCGGGCGATGAATCCCAGAGACTCTCGAGCCCGCGATGGATCCGCAAGAGAGTGCTTTACGTCGCCGGCCCGCGGAGCTTCGTAGCGGGGAACGGCAGAGGAGCCGACGGCCTTTCGAATCGACTCGGAGATGTCGTTGACGGTCACGCGCCCTCCCGCGGCGATGTTGTATGCCCGGCCGCAGACGGACCCCGGCGCTTCCGCGGCGAGCAGATTCGCTGCCACCGTGTCGGAAACGAACGTGAAATCGCGGCTCTGCTCCCCGTCTCCGAAGATGACGGGCCTCTCACCGGAACGGTACGACTTGAAGAACCGAGGCACCACGGCCGCATAGGGGCCGTCCGGGTCTTGTCGCGGCCCGTACACGTTGAAATAGCGCAAACCGATGAACTCCATTCCGAAACAGCGCCCGAACAGTTCGGCAAGCTGCTCGTTCATGCGTTTGGACGAGGCGTACGGGGAGAGCGGGAGCCCCTCCTCGCCCTCCCTTTTCGGAAGCGTCTGGCTGTCGCCGTAGACGCTCGACGAAGACGCGTACACGATCCGCGAGACGCCCGCGTCGCGCGCGGCCGTGAAAACGTTGCTCGTCCCGAAGACGTTCACTTCGATCGTCGCCGCGGGATTGGCCATGGACCGCGGAACGGACCCGAGGGCCGCCTGATGAAAGACGATCTCCGCTCCGTCGGCCGCCCCTCGACAGACGCTCGCATCGCGGATGTCGCCTTCGACGAGCTCGATTCTGTCAGAGCAGTGCTCGAGGTTCGACCGCCGCCCGGTCGAAAAGTTGTCGAGCGCCTTGACCGTAGCGCCGCGCTCGAGGAGGGCATCCACGAGGTGCGATCCGATGAATCCAGCCGCTCCGGTGACGAGCACCCTGCGGCCGTGAAGCGCTTGCGTTGTCATCGATTCTCGCGTCTACGCCTTGACGACATTGGAAGCGGCCTGCCGGTAAACGCCGCGGCTGTCGATCACGAGCGGAGCGTGCCGGAGGATCATCTCGTAATTGACGGCAGAGTGGTCCGTAACGATTACGACCGCATCCTTGGAGGCAAGGCTTTCCGGGCTCAATACTTCGGAAGTCATCGGCGCGAGATTGGGCCACGCGCGTGTGCGGGGCATGGATGGAACGTGGGGGTCGTGGTACGTGATCGCAGCGCCCCGCCGCGCGAGAGCGTCGATGATTTCGAACGACGGGCTCTCGCGCGCGTCGTCGACGTCCTTCTTGTAAGCGAGCCCGAGCACGAGGATCCGGCTGCCCTTCACCGCCTTGCCGCGCTCGTTCAGTGCGTTCTGAAGTTTTTCGATCACGTAGTGCGGCATCTGCACGTTCACCTCGCCGGCGAGCTCGATGAACTTCGCGGTCACCCCGAATTCGCGGGCCTTCCAGGCGAGGTAAAACGGATCGAGCGGGATGCAGTGGCCTCCCAGCCCGGGCCCGGGATTGAACCGCATGAACCCGAAAGGCTTCGTGGAGGCTGCGTCCAGGACCTCCCACACGTCGATGTCCATCTTGTCGAACACCATCTTGAGCTCGTTGACCAGGGCGATGTTCACTGCCCGGAAGATGTTCTCCACGAGCTTCGTCGCCTCGGCCGCTCGCGACGACGAAACACGGACTGTCCGCGTAATCGCCTGGTCGTACACCGCCTGAGCGAGGTCGCCCGATACCGGGTCCACGCCGCCGACTACCTTCGGAATGGTGGCCGTCGCGAAACGGGGATTTCCCGGATCCTCGCGCTCCGGTGAGAACGCGAGGTAGAAATCGCGGCCGCACTGCAGCCCCGACTCTTCCAGTATTCCGCGGACCAGCTCGTCGGTCGTGCCCGGGTACGTGGTCGACTCGAGCACCACGAGCTGTCCGGCACGCAGCCGGGCGCGAATCTCTTTCGCCGTGTTCACGATGAAGCTCATCTCCGGTTCGCGCTGTGGCGTGAGCGGCGTCGGGACGCAGATGAGCAGCACGTCGGGTCCGGAGAGCTCGTCGAAATCGGACGTGGGACGAAAGAGTCCCGAGGTCGTCGCGCTTTGCAGGCGTGTGCCCTCGAGATGCTTGATGTAGCTGTGCCCGGCCTTCAGAGCCTCCACCTTGGACGGATCGACGTCGAATCCGACGACGGCGAAGCTCTTCTCCGCAAACGCGAGCGCCAGCGGTAGCCCCACGTATCCGAGACCGAGCACCCCGATGACGAGGCTCTTGTCCTCGATCTTCTTCTTCAGGTCATGCGCCGTGCCTGCGGCCGCCGTCCCGATCGTCTTGCTCATCGCGTTTCCGTCCCTTTCTATCTGTCCTGCCATCCCCTGCGGACTACCGTCTCATCTCAGGGGGCCCGGCCACTCAGGCTTCGCCCCCTTCGGTGTACGTCACCGAAAGCAAACCGCCAAATTGGAGCAAACGCCGGACCGGCGAACCCGGTCAGATCCGGGCGGCGTTGCGAAACTGCTCGGACGTTGGCCGCGGAGTGACCGGCGCGAGGACCTCGCGCGGAAACTCGACGGCCACGGACTGCCGAAGCATCGATACCGAGACCACGAGGCGAGAGCGACCCTGATGGCGCACCACGGTTCCCACGTATCCAGCGAACGCCCCCTCCGAGATTCGCACGGAATCGCCGGGGGCCAGATCGGGAAGCCGCAGAAGAGTTGCGCCCGTTTCCTGGAGCGTGCGAATTTGCGAGAGCTCCTCGGTCAGAAGTCCCTGGTCGCTGACCTCGAGCACGCGCACGAGAAGATCGCTGCGCAGAGCGGCCAG
>AR_comb_assmDRAFT_10397272_pt1 | contig 11037 bp, 9 predicted proteins | sample ArasoioldDNA_FD_10543 | JGI IMG/M metagenome (IMG submission 10543) | reverse complement strand
TGGAAGCTGTTTTTCGAGAACAATTCGGAAAGATATCACCAGGCGCTGCATTGGGTCACGCGCAGCACAGGTACCTGGGGCAAGACAAGCCTTCCAGACGGATGGACATTTACCCGCAATGGCCACAACTACAAACCTTTCGAGGGCGCCCGCTACGGGGGCGAACACGCAAACGTAGGTCTCGACGAACGCCGAGAGCATATTTTGCCTGGTCACAAGCCCAATTCTACCGCCTCACACCATTTGTTTCCTGACTTGCTGCTAGTCTCCCAGACGACAGTTCTTAGGATCGATCATTTGATCCCGCTAGAGCCGGGACGAACCCTCATCGAATGGCGCGCGCTCGGAATTAAAGGCGAGGACCCGGCAATCCGCGCCAAGCGGATCAAGCATCATAATCAATATTGGGGCTACGGCGGAGTCCAGTTGCCGGAAGACATTACGGCGACGGAATCCCAATGGCCGATGATGGCCACTGGAGCGGTGCGCTACAGCGTTATCGCCCGGGAGGGAGATACGTTCAGCGACGAACCTCTGCGCCACTATTACAAGGAGTGGAGCAGGAGAATGGCGCGGCCCTATTGGGACCCCTTCAACGAAGTTTCAATCGGCGCGCTGCGATCGCATCAAATACCAAAACTTTAGGAGTTCAGGTCATGGCGTTTTCTAGACCGAGTTACGAAACTAGGCAAGCGATTGAAGAAATTGTCCTCACGGCGGCGGCTTTCCTTGACGAGAAACGGTTTCTTGATTGGGCGGAACTATTTGCCGATGACGCCCAATACGAGATGCTATTCAAGAGCAAGGAATTACGCGACATCGATGACTATGTGATGCAGTTTAATAAAGAAGAGCTTGTCAGTCGAATGAAGTTACTGCCGAACTATGTCATCGATACGGCTAAGCGCCTCCATGCGGTCTCCAATATCAAGATTGAAGTCGATGAAGACCGCGCCGCCTGTACGTCGCGTTTCACCGTTTATCGGACTCTCGAGGATGGGACCACCAGTCTCTATGCGGTCGGTAGCAACGACGACGCCCTCGTTCAACGCGCCGGGCAATGGCTCTTTTTGAAGCGCCGGGTGGTTTTGGATACCCGAAAACTAGAGGCCCACACGCATATGCCGTTGCAGTGAACCCTTGATCTAGCGACGTAGGGAATTTCTAGAGTCATGCCACCAAACGCATAAGGAGCACGCAAAATGAGGCGTTACATAAAATTACTTGCAGGTTTTTCCGCTGGGATATTTTTGCTTCTCCCGGCAACGGCCGACGCGCAAGCCCAATGGAATGAGGTGCTCGCGAAAGCACGGAAAGAGGGCACAGTCGTGCTTGGCACGAGTCACACCGATCCTTCATTTCGTCAAGCCGTGACACGGGTTTTTCTCGACCGCTTTGGCATCAAGGTTGAAGTCAGAGCGCTTCCCTCCGGCGACCTGGTTTCGATCATAGGCAGGGAATGTACCGCGGGACGTCCGAGCATGGACGTAATCATGTCAGGACTGAGCGAGGTTCTCGGTTTCCACGGCAAAGATAAGACGTGCTACTCGCCGATCAAGCCGGCTTTGATGTTACCCGAAGTCATCGACGCGAAAAATTGGCAGGGCGGCTTTCTCAAATGGAATGACTCCGAAGGGCAATATTTCCTTCAGACCTCTGAATATGTTGAGGGCTGGACAACGATCAACCCAGAGCAAGTACAACCGGCGCAAGTGGCAACGGCTCAGGATTTTCTTAAACCGGAGTTCACCGGCAAAATCGCCAGCTTCGATCCGCGACGGGGCGGGCCGGGACAGGCGACCGCGACCTTTCTGCTGCTGTCATTTGGCGACGATTATATTCGTCGGCTCTATCTAGGACAAAAAGTGGTGTATACCACCGAGTACCGCCAACTCGCCGACTGGATTACGCGGGGCGGATACGCGATCGGGCTGGGACAAATCGCAACTCCGATCGAACCACTGCGCAAAGCACAACTACCCATAGCGGTCGTTACGCACAAGGATTTTCCCGGCTTTCTCAGCGGCGGCTTCAGTGTGCTCAAGGCCATGAAGGATTCGCCCCATCCAAATGCAGCGACAGTGCTGTTCAATTGGTTAGCCGCCAAGGAAGGTCAGGAGATTTTTTCGCAGACGGCCTTATGGCCCAGCCGCCGCGTCGACGTCCAGGTCAAGGAAGTTCCCGACTATCTGTTCCCTAAAAAAGGAATCAAGTATCTGGATAATTTCGATCTCGAGTTCTATTCGCAAAAACGCCCGGAGACCAGCAAAAAATTGATAGAACTGCTCGGCCGTTAGCGGCAACCTAGGGTCTTTTCTTAGGGCGAATCTGCGAACATGCCGCCGGCTTCAGCGATTATTGTGCGCGTGGACGGCCTCAGCAAGCGCTACGGAGACAGCTGGGCGGTTCGCGGCATCGATTTTGAAGTTTACCAAGGGGAAATTTTGGTTCTTCTCGGGCCGAGCGGCTGCGGTAAGAGCACGACGTTGCGCATGCTCGCCGGCCTCGAGCGACCCGATGGCGGCGCAATCTATCTCAAAGAAAAAGCGATTGTTCACACCGACAAAAAACTTTTCCTCGCTTCGGAAAAGCGCAACATGGGAATGGTCTTTCAGTCATTTGCCATTTGGCCCCATCTTACGGTGCAAGAACATGTGACGTTTCCTCTAGAGGTCCGGGGAGTTTCGAAAAAAGATATCAGTCGCAAGGCGAAGGATGCGTTGGCGTTCGTGAATCTGTCCGGTCTGGAAGTGCGTTTGGCCACCCAGCTCAGCGGCGGCCAACAACAGCGGTTGGCGTTAGCCCGCGCGTTGGTCTACGAGCCCGATGTGCTGCTCCTCGATGAGCCGCTCAGCAACTTGGATGCTAAATTGCGCGAACAAATGCGCGTGGAGCTCAAAAAGCTGCAAGAGCAATTGGGCACGACTTTGATTTTTGTCACTCACGATCAAGTCGAAGCGATGACGCTGGCGCACCGCATCGCCTTGATGAAAGACGGACGGTTCGAGCAAATCGGCACGCCTGCGGAGCTTTACGATAAGCCGGCCAGTCCATTTGTCCATTCTTTTTTGGGCACCACCATAGGGTTTGCCGCGGAGTACACAGAGGCGGCCGACGGGCCGTACGTGCGCTTAAGCGACGGCTGTAAACTTCGTCCGGAAGCCGCCCTGCTTGACGGGATGAAACCCGGTAGTCGTATTCTGGTCACGGTTCGGCCCAGTGATTTGCAGCCGATCTTGGATAAGAGCAAGCCGGACGACAACGAAATCGAGGCGGTGGTGCAAAACATAGTCTATTTGGGGGACTGTTATGAGATCGCGATGGCGGCGTGTGGATGCGAATTTTCTCTGCAGTACCATAGCACTCGTCCGTCCAAGAACCAGAAGGTCATTTTAAGAGTGAATCAAAAGGCGATTAAACTATGGCCGGCATAATCTCCGCGAGCCACGAAAAAGCGCCCTGGGAATTGCGTGCGCCGTTATTCATGGGCGCATTGCTGATACTGGGTATCGCAGCGCTGACGGTTACGCCGATCATTTTTATCTTGATTAATAGCCTCAATGTTGCACGCCCTGGCGAGTCTTGGCGCTTTGGACTGGAGGGTTGGCAAGAAGTTTTCCAAAGTTCGCGAACCTTGAGCGCCATCGGCTATAGTTTTCTCCTGACGGTCCGCACCGCCATCGGTATCGCCGTGGCGTTTATTTTTTCATGGCTGCTTATCCGAGTTAGGATTCCGTTTGCTCGGTTTATCGAGTTCTCGTTATGGATCGCCTATTTCTTGCCGCCCTTGCCCATGGCTTTGAGTTGGATTTTACTTTTAGATCCAAGCTATGGGTTGATCAATCAATTTTTCCAGTTCGCCGGCTTCAAGCTCAGCATCTATTCTGTATATGGAATCTTGTGGGTGCATCTGACAACAAGCACCATCCCATTGATGACGATTCTGCTCACGCCGGCGCTCCGACAAATGGATGGTTCGCTCGAGGAAGCGGCTCGGGTGTGCGGCGCCGGCTATCTGCAGACGTTCAGACGGATACTTATACCTGTGCTGACTCCGGCGCTGCTTACCATCCTGCTAGCGAGCGTAGTCAGAAATCTAGAAGCATTTGAGATTGAACAGTTACTCGGCAGGCCCGCCGGAATCTATGTCTATGCCACGCGTATTTACGATTTGATTCAATGGGAACCGCCGTTATTTTCGCAGGCCATGAGCTTGAGTACTTTATTTCTGGCGATTTTGGTTCTCCTAGCGGTGTTTTATCAGCGCTATAGCAGCACGCGCTCTTTTGCCACCATTTCAGGACGGGGAGTTTCGTTTCGGCCGACGGACATCGGCCGGAGCCGATATGCGATTTCCGGACTTTTGATGGTTTTTCTATGTCTATCGGTTTTTCTGCCCATGGTCTTTTTGATCATTGGCGCGTCGATGAAAATTTTCGGCTATTTCAATATCAGCGACCCTTTTTCCGGACGCCATTGGCTTTTGGTGCTCAATGATCCGCAATTTTTGCTCGGCGTTAGGAATTCTTTGGTGGTCGGCTTGGGCACGGCAGGCTTCGGCATCATTTTATATTCGCTTTTGGGTTATGCGCTGTTGCGTGCTCACCTAGCCGGCAAACCGTTACTGAACCTGTTGGTTTGGTTGCCATGGGCTGTCCCCGGTATTTTGCTCGGCCTTGCTTTCCTGTGGTTGTTCCTCTCGGTGCCCATTCTGACGCCGTTGTACGGAACCTTTGGCGGCCTCATTTTGGTATTGCTGCTCAAGGAAATGCCCATCGGCGTGCATATGGTGAAAGCGGCTTTTGTGCAGCTTGCCGAGGAATTGGAACAGGTGGCCCGGGTGTGCGGCGCCGGCTGGTTGGCAACGTACCGGCGCATCACCCTGCCCCTGATCCTGCCCACCTTGGTAAGTATCTTCGCAATCGTGTTTATTTCCGCCATACGCGATATCAGCGCAATCATTCTGATCGGTACCTCGGCGACGCGGCCGCTATCTTTGTTGATGATGGAATATTCCCTGGCAAATCAGATGGAAGCCGCCAGTATTATTGGTGTTATTCTAAGTTTATTTGGTGTCGGAGTGGCGTTTATCTCACGTCGGCTCGGCATTCGATTGGGCACCTAGATCCGTGCTGCAAAGCAACATTGACTGTAACGCCAGCGAAAAGGAGAAAGCCATTGCAAACTAGGGTTGGATTTATCGGACTTGGGCAGATTGGTAAGCCGATGGCGATCAATGCCGCTAAAAAAGGCTTCGACCTCATGGTCTATGACCTACAAGAGCAGCCGATTAGGAAACTCGCGGCTTCAGGTGCGAAAGTCGCCGTTTCTGCCAAAGAAGTGGCTGCTCACAGCGAGATCGTCCAAATCGCTGTGCGGGATGGTATTCAAGTGGAGGCGCTGGTTCTCGGGGAAACCGGGGTGCTTGCATCGATGAAGCCGGGAAGCGCGATCGCCGTTCATAGCACGATCCATCCCAAGATAGTCAAGAAGATCGGTGAGTCAGCGACGGCACGGCGGGTAGGTGTGATCGATGCGGCGATAAGCGGTGGAGAGAGCGGAGCGAGTGCGGCGCGATTGGCTTACATGGTGGGCGGAGACAAAGAATGGGTTGAAAAGTGTCGTCCGGTGCTTGCCGCTTCCGGAGAAAATATTTTTCATGTGGGGGAGCTTGGAAAAGGCCTGGCGGCTAAGCTCTGCCATCAGCTTATCTTGTGCATCAATATGATTTCCGCTTACGAAGGGATGCGTTTGGCTGAAAAAGCGGGTGTCGATGCGAAGCTTCTTCAGGAAATCGTCCATCTCGGCTCCGCCCAAAGTAACGTCATGGATCATTGGCAGCGTTATAATCGTAGTTACGACACGGTGCCGCCTGGGTTTGCACTTTTCTACAAAGATCTCGGTGTTGTTCTTGAGTTTGCTCACGATCTCGGGATTTCGCTTCCTGGAGCGGGACTCGTGCAGCAAATGATTAACCCAGTCTTGGGTATCGAGAAGTAGCAACAAGGGCGGATCACGGGCCGGAACCGCCGAAGCGCAATCGTTCACGAGAACAAGCTATGGATAAATTATTTTGGCTCCGCGCAAACCCGCTCCGCGTCGGTCGGAAAAGCCGGACAGAATGGAAAAGACACACGCCAATGGAAAACCGTACTGCTGCCAGGCGGCAAAAACGCTTGGTGGGTATCAAGCGATGGTCGTTGATGGTTGTTCTTGCCTGTGCCGTATGCGCCAACCCAGCGGGTTCAGCGCCGTTGCAGTTGACGCAGCAGTCAAAATCATCGGCGCCGGAACGCCAGCGCCAGCTGGAAACACAGGCAAAGAAAGAGGGACGGGTAATTTTTTATGGGGTTAGCGCAGATATGGACAAGCTCCTTGGCGCTTTCCGCGAAAGATATCCCTACATCGCGGTAGACCAGTTTCGCGCCGGCGGTGCGGCCCTTACCAGCAAGATCCTCAATGAATCCCGTGCCGGCAAAGTCGCCGATGTTATCGCCATGAACGCCACTCCGGCATGGGTTATCATGGAACGCGGACTGGTAAGTCCCTATACCTCGCCGGTGCTCGATACGGTGCGCGAGGAATTCCGCTCGCCCAACAGTCTGTGGGTAGGCTTTCTTCATTATCTGTTGATCGCCGGCTACAACACCTCCCTGGTTTCAAAAGGCGCGCTTCCCAATTCCTATGACGATCTGCTGAACAAGAAATGGACCAAACAAATCGGCGTCGATCAAACGGATTGGGATTGGTTCCAAATGCTGGCCAATGTTTGGGGCGAACCCAAGGCTACGCAGTTTCTCAACGGCTTAATGGCGCTGCAGCCGAATGTGCGGCGCGGGCATACTCTGCAAGCGCAGCTTTTGGCGGCAGGCGAATTTTCCATTTCGTCGGTCCTCTACGATTTTCGCGTCAAACAGATGAAAAGACAGGGAGCTCCCATCGAAGGCGTGCTCCTAGCGCCGGCGGTGGCTCAGGCCGATATGCTATTGCTGGCGCGCGGCGCGGCCCATCCGAACGCCGCCGCGTTGTTGATGGATTGGTTGTTATCGAAGGAAGCACAGAGCTTGGTGGAGCAGGATCTGCGGCGCAATTCGGTGCGCAAAGACATGGCGAAAGAATTTGAGCAGATGGTCAAAGGCGGGCCCGTGCAGGTGATGTCGCCGGAAAAACTCGGGACGAAGTCGAATTACTACATCGAGCTGTATAGAAAAATAGTCGGCACTTAGGATGTTGGAGAAATTTATTCGACCGGTTCGCGATGGATGGGCCGGCGCAATGGGATGCGTAATTGAGGATCGCATGTCAGCGTTAGCCAATAACTCACCGGACAGAGCTCAGGAGTTAAAATGACCACCAAGTGGAGTTCAGCAAGGCAACTCGTCGATCTCGACAGAGGAACCGTGAGTCGCGAGGTTTATGTCAACGAGGAGCTCTTCGCTCAGGAGTTGGAGAAGATCTTCGCCCGCGCTTGGCTTTTTGTCGGCCACGAGAGTCAGGTGCCCAATCCCAATGACTACGTCCTTTCCATGATGGGCGCAGAGTCGGTCATTTTGACCAGAGACAAGCAAGGGCGGATTCACGTGCTGTTAAACACCTGCCGGCACAGGGGCATGAAGGTTGTCCGGTATGACGAGGGTAACTGCCCGACCTTTAGTTGCCCGTATCACGGCTGGAGTTACTCGTGCGATGGCAATCTGGTCGAAGTGCCGGGACAGTTGGTCGGTGTGCCGCATTACAAAGATGCCTATCGGGAAAAACTCGATAAGGTCGAATGGGGTCTGATCAACGTCGCTCAGCTCGTGAACTACAAAGGCGCGATATTTGCCACCTGGGACCCCAAAGCGCCTTCTTTCGAAGACTACCTGGGCGACATGCGAATGTACCTGGACATCCTGTTGGATTCCTGGGATGGCGGAGAAGGCGGCACCGAAGTGATCGGCGGCGTGATGAGATGGCGTTTTCCAGCCAACTGGAAGTTTCCGGCTGAAAACTTCGGCGGTGATTCGCTGCATTTGATCAGCCACAGGTCGGTAGAGATAGCGGGCATCGGTCCGGGCGGAGTGGGGCAACAACGCAATGGCTTGCCGAGAGTGACTGGCCGACGGCCGCCGCGCGGTCATATCTCATTCGACCTCGGACATTCGGTTTCGGGCGTTCCGCCCTTCGCGCAGTATGAAGAATATGATTACGATCCATTTCCGGCTTTCGAGTCGCCGGTTGGCCCGGTAGATCAACCGAAGATTGTCGGCGAGTACTTCAAGCACTTGGCGACAGAGCGCCGCCGGCGGCTCAAAGGAAAAATTATGCCGGCCTTGGACGGCGTGGGTCTGATTTTCCCCAATTTTACTTGTCATCCTCAAGGTTTCCCGCGCGACTTGTGCGTATGGCAACCGTTGACTGCCCGCTTGACTGAAGGTTGGCGGCTGCTGCTGGTAGAGCGCGACGCGCCTAGAGAGGTCAAGGATCTCTTGCGGCACCACTATATCCGCTATTCCGGTCCGTCGGGCATGACGGAACAGGACGACATGGAAAATTGGAACTATGCGACGGAAGCAAGTGCGGGCACCATAGCGCGCCGCTATCCCTACAACAATCAGCTTCGGCTAGGTGAAGTAGTTCCGGCTTCTGGTTTGCGCATGGCTTGGTGGGCTCCTTCGCCCAACGAGCACACGCAGCGCAGCTTATACAAACGTTGGGGTGAGTTCATGGATTCGGACAATTGGGATCAGATGATGCCGCCCGCCCCGCTGGTAAAGTAGCGGCTGCTGTTGAGCGGTTCGCTGGCGCGCCTCTGCGACTCCAAAGGGACGGCGACGTCATCGGCAGTTGATCCGGGAGCGAGCGCACGCGTTCGGTTGGGATTGTTATAAGTATAGAAACAAGGAAATTTTCCATGGCCGTCGATCAAACCAGAATTGAGCAACTATTACTTCAAGGTGAGCTGGAGAATTTTCTCTATGCAGAAGCCGATCTTCTCGACAATCGGCTCTATGAGGAGTGGCTCGACATCCTCACTGATGACATTCGATACTGGATGCCGTTGAGGCGGAACTATAAATTTGGCCAGGAATCCCAAGAGAACAGCCGTGAATTGGAGGATTTGGCCTGGTTCGACGAAAATAAGACAACGCTGATGTTGCGCGTGAAGCAAATCATGACGGGAATCCATTGGGCTGAAGAGCCGCCGTCACGCATCTCCCATTTTGTAACCAATGTTAGGATCATCGAAGCAAATCCATCCGTAGCGGACCCCTTGGAAGTTAAGTTGAGCAGCCGTTTTCTGGTGTATAGAAACAGGCTGCAAGACGAAACCGATATATTGGTCGGCAAGAGGGAAGATGTGGTGCGAAGAGAAAACGGGCGATGGAAGATTGCAAGGCGTAATATTTTTCTCGATCAGAATGTTCTGCTCTCGAAGAGCTTAACCTTTTTCTTTTAGCGCGCCGGGAAAAATCAGTTCATTGATGTTTCTAGAACGCAAGGGAGTGGAAGAATGGCAGCGCCGGAACAGATTGATATTCGCACCGTCGAGCCTGGCACCAGGCTAAAACTTTTAGATGATTCAGTGGTTGAAGTGACAGACAATCCGGCGGACGGCTATTGGGTTTTAGGACGTTATTTGGCGTCTCCGGGGGAGCCGTCGCGAGAGGGTAAAGAAGAAATGATTTTCTGGAGCGACATAGTTGGAAAGATTTAGTTGGCTATGGCGATTGTCGCCCATTAGCCGGCCGTATCTTCGAAAAGCGAAGGCTTTCGTTCGATGATCCTGACAAGTGATTGTTTGTTCAATGCCGGTTTCTCTGGGCTCATGCTTGGTTATCCCCAAGGGCCCAGGTAAGGCTCGCCTAGATACGCATTCGGATCGGCTTCCAAAATCTCGGGCCATTCGCTAAGTTTTCGCGGCTTTCTCGATTCTTTGGGTCGAGATTGGGCCTGCCAACCGATTTGCTCCATCGCGTAGTAGAGTTGGATCGTATGGCCGTCGGGGTCGCGCACGGTGGCAGAGTATTCGATGCCGGGGTGAAGTTCCGGCGGGAGCGATTCTGTCACTTCGACCTCCTGTTGGCGAAAAAATTTCACCGCATCCTGGAGCTGGCGATAGTTGGCGAGCTGAAGTCCCAGCGCGGCGGAGGTCGAATGAGGACTCATACCGAGAACATCCCTCAGCTCAAGAGGAAACAACGCTAGCGAATGATGTTCCGTGTTGCAGCGAAAAAATAAGCAACGGTGACCATGCCAAAGAACTTCTTCGGTCAGTGTAAAGCCTAGGGTGTCTCGGTAAAACGATTCTGCAGACTCGATATGGGCAACAAAGAGATAGACGGGACCAAGCCGGACGATCTTAAAAGGCCGCGGCAGAAGCACGCCGTCCACATCATAGGTTTCGGCCGACTGCTCCACATGTCGAAACCCTGATTGTAGGTCGACCCCTTTGGCGATCGCGTTTTGGGTTTCTTGAAATTCGGAGATCTGCGGTAGCGGCGGCGCCTCTTCGAATCCGATATTGTACATGATGCGCGGTTTGCTATGACCATTCCACCCAATTTGTTCAATACCGTAATAGAGCTCGTTGCTATGACCGTCCGGGTCGAATAGGTAAGTGTGCCAATTGGAGCCGGGCATATCGCGTCCGGACCTTTGTTGTTTGATACCTTTTTTATTAAACCAACGGATGCCGTTACCGACCTCTACGAGACTGCCCACTTGCCAAGTGATTTGGTTGATGGTGATGCCCGCTTGCCCGGATCTTCCCAGTGCTTCCCGTGCCCGCTGATTGAAAAGCACCAGAGCATGATGGTCCGTTCCGTAACGCGTGAAATAGCTGTTGGTGTTACTGAGGCCGGTCAATTCCGAACCTTTAGCACGACTAGAATGATCGATAATGTCCGAAACACGAAAGCCGAGAAGATCCCGATAGAAACGGATGCCCCCAGCCATATCGACTAAGTTGAAGCCGAAATGACCGAGCCGGCGAATTTTGAAGGGTTGGTTCAGCAGCACGCCGCCGACGTTGAATTTGCTGTTTGATGCCGCCAT
>AR_comb_assmDRAFT_10230368_pt1 | contig 11039 bp, 13 predicted proteins | sample ArasoioldDNA_FD_10543 | JGI IMG/M metagenome (IMG submission 10543) | reverse complement strand
AGCCGATGTCGGGAATGGCCTTGATGATCAATTCGCCGTCGAGCCGCAGATCGAGCCGCAGAACGCCATGCGTCGATGGATGCTGCGGCCCCATCGACAGTGTCATCTGAGAGTCAAGCGCTGTATCAAGTACTTCGAATTGGCTTGGAATGTTTTTTACCGCAGTGCTCATCACTAGTTCATGCTGTATGGCTCATAGCCGCGAAGTGGATAATCCTTTCTAAGCGCGTGACCATCAAAATCGGATGGAAGTAAGATGCGCCGGAGGTCCGGATGATTTTCGAAAACGACCCCGAACAGATCGTACGTTTCTCGCTCATGCCAATCCGCCGTGCGCCAGATATGCGATACGGTGTGGATCTTCGCGTCGTCCTCGCTGACTCGAACCTTTAACCGCAATCGGTTGAAATGCTTTGTCGAAAAGAGATGGTAATTGACGACGAACCGCGGATCTTCTTCCGGGCCCCGGTCGGCTCCGCAGAGATCTACCAACAGGTCAAATCCGTGCTCATCCTTAAACACACGACACACGTCGACGATCGACTCTCGTGGAACGACGATCGAAACCTCGCCGAGTGCCTCAATGACGTCTTCCACCCAAGCTCGATTCGCAGCCTTAAGCTTATCGACGTACTGATGTAAAGCTGCTGTATCAGCCATAAAAACTATGCACAAGCCCGCGCATCAGCAAGGGCGTAAGATCGCATTAACACCCTTGCTGATGCGCGGGCCGGTCAAAAAATACCTTTAAGACGATCTGCGCCTTTCGTGACGAGACGGCACTGTGTACGGACGCGAAACTTGCTTTTGCGCGACCTCTATCTCTGTTTCCTGTTCGAGTGCGGTGCCTTCGGTAACGGGCAAGGTGCCGGGGACGGCCGAGGCTCGCGATTCAGGCTCGAACGTATCTTTACGATCGAGCATCGATTCTTTCATTATCTTGTCTTGCAGCATTGTGATCGCGTGGACAAGCATCTCAGGTCTCGGAGGACAACCGGGAACATATACATCGACGGGTACAACTTTGTCCACGCCCTGAACGATCGCATAGTTATCAAATACGCCACCCGATGTTGCGCATGCACCCATCGAGATCACCCATTTCGGTTCTGGCATCTGGTCGTAAATACGTCTGAGGACGGGTGCCATCTTTCGCGAGACTCTGCCCGAGACGATCATCACGTCAGCCTGACGCGGTGATGCCCGAAATGTTTCCGCTCCAAACCTCGATAGATCGTTTCGAGACGAAACCGTATTCATCATTTCTATTGCGCAGCAGGCCAAGCCAAACGTTGCAGGCCAGAGGCTCGATTTACGGGCCCAATTGACCACCGCGTCGAGCTTTACGGTGAGCACCTCCGGCAGCGCTTCAACTAATTTGTTCTCTAAACCCATACAAAGCCAACAAACGATCTTATGCCGCGAGCTTTATCTCTCGAGCCTTTCTTGCCATCTCTTTGGCCTCGCCGCGAGCCTCGGCCCGGGCCTGAAGACCCCAGTCGAACGTGCCTTTTTTCCAAACGTAGATATATCCGACGATCAACGTCCCGATGAAAACGAGAATCTCAGCCAGAGCGATCGTACCGTAAGCGATGCCCGTACGGACCTGTTCGCTGATCAGATACTTGAATGCGACGGCAAAAGGCACCATGAACAAAACTTCTATATCGAACAACAGAAAAATTACGGCGACCGAATAAAACTTGATCGAATAGCGATCGCGAGCCGATCCAACCGGATCTTTGCCGCACTCGTAAGGCATTAGCTTTGTCGCCGTGCGCTTTCGCGGACCGACCAATTGTGTGACGAGGATCTGGCTGGCCGCGAATCCGACAGCGACCAAAAACATCACGCCGATCGGTGCATAATCCAATAAGCTAAACTGGTCCATTCTTTAGTCGAAAGTCCTTTGTCTGAAACGAATCTCGGCCGTGATGGCCGAGAACAATTTCAACATTCGTGTAACCTAACGCAAATTTAAATCGTATGTTAAGCGAGATTAAGTGTCAAGGAACTCAAATCAGCTGCTGGTCGATTACAAAACCCGCTTAACTTCTGATTTAACCGCTAGTTCTGGACCAAAATATTATTGACCCGATTCGTCGCTATGTGCTAATTTCAAAGTGGCCTATCGCGTTTTGATCGCCATCGATCTGCTCTTAATTTCCTTACAAAAACAGTGATCACCGGCTTCAACACAGACGTCGAATTTGGCGGCGTTACTTATCATATCCAGACCGAGGACAAGGGCCTTGACACACCCATCATCCTCTCGCTGGTGTACGACCGTGGGACGATCCTGGCGGCAAAGCGCGAGCCTTATGATGACCTCCTCGAACGCGGACTTGACGAAAATATTCTCGCTGAACGATTAAAGAAGCAGCATAAAACCATTTGCGCAGCGATAAAGAAGGGAAGGATCGAAGAGATCAAGACCCTCGGGCAGAATCGTAAGAGCAAGCACGATCAGGCAGTCATTATTCCGGATATCTTCGAATCAGCGTCAGCGGAAATTCCGGACACCATACCTCAGATTTCCATTCCGGTCGTTTTGCGGTCAGAGATCGATGCACTGCCACCCGATCCCTTTGACGAGGTAGCGGCTCCGATCCCGATGCCAAAGGCACCAGTACCCGTCCTCAAGAGCGCTCCTCGTACCGGGATCACAGAACCGGTCATTGAGAATGTCACAGTAATAGAGCTGCCCGAACCCCTTCCGTTTGACGCGGTACGCGTCGTTAGCGACCTGGCGGGCACAGACCGGCCTGAGAGCAATAAGCTCAGTCTCGAGTTCATCGGCGATGACGTGTTTCGCGGGGGGACAAAGTCTTATGTTACGGTAATGGTTTGCCGCGGCAGCAGCCGGAGGGTAGTTGATGGGGCCGAGGTGATGGTAAAGCTGCTCGGTTCGAGTTTTCGCCCATTGATCTTCCACTCGCAAACCGATCAGAACGGCATCTCGACCGTGGCGATGAATATTCCTAACTTTAATACTGGCAGAGCAAGCATTCTGGTGAGGGCGATCAATAGGGGCGAGGAAGTTGAGGTGCGCCGTCCTATCGTTCACGGATAGATACAGTCTCATTTGATTACCAACGACCCGGTAGGCGAAAATTAGCTTACCGGGTTTTATGCGCATCGAAATAAACGGAGAATCTCGGGAGGTCCCTGCCGGCCTCGATCTACGGTCCCTGATCGAACACCTGGCGCTCCCGCAGCAGCGGATCGCTGTTGAGTTAGATCGCACAGTGGTCCGCAAGGATGATTGGACGAACACTTTTGTCGAGGAAGGGGCCCGCATCGAGATAGTCCATTTTGTGGGTGGCGGTTAGTCCTGATTTTGCGTTCACGGCGTTGTTGCGTGAGAATCTAATCATCCTTTATGTCAGACATATTTAACCTCGCGGGCAAGGAACTTCACTCGCGCCTGATAATCGGAACCGGGAAATACCGCACGTTCGACCAGATGAAGGCAGCGCATAAAGCCTCGGGTGCCAAGATGGTAACTGTCGCTGTTAATCGCGTTCCTCTCGACCGCAAAACTGAATCTTTTCTCGATCATCTCGACCCGTCGATGCAGATACTGCCGAACACGGCCGGCTGCTACGACGCTAACCACGCGATCAGGACGGCGCGACTGGCTCGGGAGGCTCTCGAAACCGACTGGATAAAGCTCGAGGTGATCGGAGATCAGGTTACCCTACTTCCCGACAACGAACAGACCCTCGAGGCGGCAAAGATGTTGGTAAAGGAAGGCTTCATTGTGCTGCCGTATTTCACGGACGATTTGATAATGGCAAAAAAACTTCTCGACGCCGGCTGCCCGGCGGTAATGCCGCTGGCTGCTCCGATCGGCTCGGGAATGGGCGTTCAAAATCCATCAAATCTGCGCATCATGCGCGAGCAGCTTCCGGATGCGACGATCATTGTCGACGCCGGTGTCGGTGTGCCCTCGGATGCTTCGGTCGCAATGGAGCTCGGAGCTGACGCCATCTTGATGAACACTGCCATCGCCGAATCGCGGGACCCCGAACGGATGGCCACGGCAATGAGACTGGCCGTCGAGGCGGGACGACTCGCATACCTCGCTGGCCGCATGCCAAAACGCCTGTACGCGTCGGCGTCGAGCCCGATCCAGGGCGCGATCAAATAGCTGAATGAATATCCGCGTTCTGTTCTTTGGTGCTACGGCGGATATTGCGGGAACGCGCGAAATCGAAATAGTTTTTGATCCCGCAACCACGACCGAGAACGCTTTGCAGGATATCTTGCGTCGATTTCCAGGCTTGGCGTCACACAAACTCCACATCTCGATAAATCAGCATTACGCGATCGGCGATGAGGTTATCCAAGACGGTGACGAAATAGCCGTCTTTACTCCTGTCTCCGGCGGATAAGCTGCCCGCTTAAGATCCAATACGGACTGTGCGAGAATCCTGTAATGCCGATCGAAATTGTTGAAGAATCACCGTCTGATCTGGCGGAGTACGAACGTGTACCGATTGCCTTTGAGGTGCGATCCCTATATGAGATCAACGCAATAGGTGGTGACGGTGGCTTTCAGCTTGTCGAAAGATCGGCTGGCCCTTTTATTAAAGATTACGACGTTTATGAACGGCCAACGACTCTGCCGGATCGATTCGATCTTTCAAATTGGGGATTTTTCGCCGCTTTTGATGCCGGCACCCGTGTTGGTGGTGCGATTGCCGCTTGGAATACTTTCGGCGTTGAAATGCTTGAGGGACGTGATGACATTGCTTGCCTTTGGGATATCCGGGTCCTTCCTGATCAACGAGGTCGAGGAATAGGCCGTCAACTGTTTGCCGCCGTGGAAAAATGGGTAGTAAAGCGGCAGTGCACTTTACTCAAGATCGAAACGCAGGACATAAACGTTCCTGCCTGTAAATTCTATAAAGATCTTGGTTGTGAACTCCGGGGTGTTGATGGAAATGCCTATCCGAGTGAATTAAACGAGATACAGTTACTGTGGTATAAGGCCCTGTCGGCATAGGCAATCGCCAAGATAATGGACTTCTTCGAGCTTACGAACGAACCCCTCGATATCACAAACGTCGCCCGCCGCGTCGTCCCGCCGGAGTGCGGTGCGACGGTGACGCTTGATGGTTATGTGCGGCAGTTTACGAAAGGCCGAGAAACGCTCTATCTCGAATATGAAGCCTACGAGCCGATGGCCATTAAGGAAATGGAAAAGCTCGTCGAGGCCGCTCATCAGCAATTTGAGATCTCAAATGTCGGCATCGTTCATCGCTTGGGCAAACTTGAGATAAGCGAGACGAGCGTCGTCATCTCCGTCGCCGCACCCCACCGAAAAGCCGCCTTCGCCGCCTGCGAATGGCTCATCCGTGAGTTAAAACGCACCGTTCCGATCTGGAAGAAAGAAGTTTATGCGGGTGGAGAACAGTGGATCGAAGGCGAAGACACCGATCCGTCAATCACTGCTAGCTAAGGCTGGTTTTGGCGCGAGCCACAAGGTCGTCGAAATGCCGCTCAAGCTTTTCATTCGTGCCGCGTAAGCCGGCGATAACCTTTTCACCCCAATCGATATATTCGCGGCGGCGCTCCAACGTCCAGTCGGCGGGTGGATGGTCGGTCACGTCGGTAACGTTACTTATTTTATCGGCTAGTTTTACTTGTTTCGCCTCGGGCGAAAGATGTGGAGCGTGCTCGACCTGAAGGCGTTTGCGTTCCTGCTTAGGCAGTGACTTGTCATCCGTGACCTCGATAACAACGCCGGCAACACGCTTGCCAAATTTTTCCATGATCTCTTCTTTCTTCACACCAACGTCTTCGACCGTGTCGTGCAGCAGCCCTGCGATCAAGACATCGATATCGTCAATACCACCCACATTTGCCAGCAGGTTGGCGACTTCAAGAGGATGATTTATATACGGTTGTTTATCGCTGCCTTTGCGTACGTGGCCAGTATGACGTTGCGCCGCAAAACTCGCAGCTTCAATGAGTTTGCGTATATCGTTCATAACTAAAGTTTGCTCCAATAAATAAATAAAGGTCAATGGAATTTTGACTCCATCGACCTCACTCTTTTTGGTTACGGTCTTTAACCTACTTTATTACCTGAATACTCAACGTCTGCTGTCCAGAGATCACGAATTCCGCCCTTGGCAGTTCGCGTTCAAGCACTACGGTCTGCACAAATGGTTTGAACCCGCCGGCTGTTCGGTCGTTGTTGAGTGTAGCCAGAACCGATGGCGGCAGGTTTGGCATTTCACTTACGCCGATAACGGCACCGGCGGTCGTGCGTGCGGCTTGCACATAAAGCCTATCCGGCATTTTCAATTTGTTAAGCGTCCCAACGAACTCGGCGCCGCTTTTTGGCACGAACTGCTGTATCGCGGCGTTTTGTTGAATAACACTTCCATCGGCGATAGTGATCGACAATGCTCCGGCGGGTGTATCTCCCGGAATCGTTACCGGTATTCGTTCGACAAAGACTTTTCCGCCGACGGTTCGCGCAAACGCTTGTACCTCGACCGTCTCGCCGGCTTTCGCCTGAATTCGGTCGACTGATAAACGCTCTAGCGATGCGGCCTTGCTCCCGTCAAGCGATCGAAAATTAAGCGTGATGGCCGAGATCTCCAGATCGTCAAACCTGCTTCGTATCACCGCACTTACCGGCACCGCAACGGACCCTGCCGCCAACTGGCCGGCTTGGCCGCCGATCAAGCGGCGGTCTAACTTTATCGATTCGTTTCCCTTAACTGCTATCTCACCGCTCAATTCGATCGTTGAATCGCCTAGGCCCCGTTCGTTTGATAAGAGCGAATTGTAAATGCTGATGTTGAGCAGCAACGGTGTCAGAAAGTCGTCACGGACGATCTCGAAATTGAGTGTCTTGTGCTGCCCCCGACTGGTTTCTAAATTGAGCCGGACCGGGATCATCTTCGGCTCTCGTCCCAGAGATCCGAACACTCCGGTCGCGCGGTCCTGAGTCATTGACCCGACCATTGCGTCCGGAACCGCAAGCTTGAACGAATTGTTCATGTTCGGTATGACCGTAACGACGTGAGACTCGGACATCGGCAAGTCTGAAGTGCCAAGAGCAAGAAACGGATGGCCGAAAGCATAGATCTTGTTACCGTCTCGTAATGTAACAGTACCTGATGCCGCAATACTGTAATCGCCTCGAGCGAGTTCCATCGAGACGGACGCGCCGCCGATAAGTGTGTTTTGATCAGCCGGTTTCATCGGTGAGATCGCCGCCGCGCCGCCAGCTGACGAAATGGGCAAGAGCCCGGCGCCGATCAACTGCGGGCTGAACGCGTCAAGCGTCGCCTGAGAAATGCCGGAGAAACTTAGCGGTGTAGCGATCGGCTGCAGTGATTGGCCCGAAACGGCCGCGAGCTTTGAATTGCTTGATACTGAAGACGCGGGCAAGATCGATCGCGATGGCAGATCCGGAACCCAAACTCCCGAAGCAAGCTCCGAAAATGAGAACGATCGCGGTTCATTAAATGAGACCTTTCTCGGCTCGGTCCTTTCGAAAATAGCGACCATCTGCTCGATGGGCGTGATGCCGCATATCGGCTCTTTTGAAAAAGGAAAGCTATACGAAATGGCACCAACCAATCTGCCATCGATATAAACTGGTGAGCCTGACATTCCAGCAAAGACGGCCGTTCTGTCCGCTTGACCACCGTTCAACCGGCCAATTATCAAGTCCTGTTGAGGACCGACCGCTCCGGGCAGAATGCCGAGAATCTCGACACCAAATTCTTCAGCAGTATTTCCGCGAAAGACAGTACGGGCCGTTCCGCGCATGCCCTCTTTGACTTCAGACAATGGCAAATAGCGTGAAGCGTCGCCGATTCCTGGGCCTGCAGCCGCGCGTCCCGGCATTTGAGCGTTTCCAGCTGCGGCCAGCATGCAGATCGCCAACACTAAACTACTGAGCCTATTGCATTTATACATCTATTAATTCCCTTTTGTAGAGCCTCTGATTATGGTAACATTTAATTGGCACACCAGAAAGGTCTTTTCCAACGGCCTTTTCCTCGCAATTCCAGTAAATTTCAGCCTTTCTCGTCTTCAATATGTTAAAGGTCAAGCGTCTTTTCAGAAGCATATTACGCCTTGTCTTGCCGATCGTCGTGCTGGTCGTTCTTGCCGGAGTTTCGGCGTCGATCTGGCTCGTTCATACGTCGGCGCGGCTCCAGCCCAATTCATATCTCATGACGCCTGCAAAATATGGACTGCTCAGTGCCCGCGGCGCACAGGTGACTGACGAAAAATGGCCAAATCATGATGGCACTATGGCACGCGGATGGCTGCTTCGAGGCACTGAGAATTCGCCGGCCGTCGTACTGCTTCATAAATACGGAGCCGACCGCTCCTATGAGCTAAACCTAGGCGTAAAGCTCAGCGAAGCCACAAACTTTACGGTCCTTATGCCCGACCTTCGCGGCCACGGAGAAAGTCCTGTTGTTCAAACATCGACGTTCGGTCAGAACGAGTCGGAAGACACTCTCGCCGCCGTAGATTTTCTTCGCACTCTTAAGACGCCAGACGGTGTGCCGATAGTTGGCAGCAAGATCGGGATTTATGGCGTTGAGCTTGGTGCGCTCGCGGCCCTTCGAGCAGCTTCCAAAGACCGCGCAATAACGTCACTCGCGCTCGACTCAGTCCCCGCGGATTCCAGTGCCGTGATCTCGAACGCCGTAGAGCATCGGTATCCGTTCGGCAGCGCGGTTACGTCACACCTCGCCGGCTTCGGCGCTCCGATCTATTTTTATAAAGACTCTTTCAGCGATGTATCTGTTTGCGAAACGGGAAAGACGGTGCCCGACCGCCATTTCCTTCTACTTGCCGGACTTGATTCGCCCACGCTGCAGGCATCGACCACAAAGCTCGGCCGGTGTATGCAAGGCGTCGGTGCTGACGTTGAGAGTAAATACGACCTCAGCCCATCAGGTTATAGCATCATGACCGCCTCCCTGGACAAATCACAGGATTACGAACAGAGAATAATAGACTTTTTCCGGACGTCGTTAGTGACCATGGATGGTCTACAGTAATGGAAACGACCAGGAAAGTTCTGAATTTCACCGTCTCGCTTTTTCGGATCGTCGTGATCAAAGATCGATCTTCTTTGTCGAATGGCCATTTCCCTGAGCGATCTTGTGGATCTCGGCGCTGTCTTCCATCTTACTTACGGCCTGATTTAGAATATCGCGCAGTTTTTCGAGGCGAGAGCTCGTCGAGGTGATCTCGAGCATTTGATATTTCAATTCGTTATCAAGATTAAAGGCAGCTGTCACCAAAAATGACAGCTGTTCCGGCGCTGTTTGGGGAATGTCGGGAAACCGGCCGCGGGCTCCGCCGAGCTTGAACGCCGCCTTAGCAACTCGTTTAAAAAGCCCGTAAACCTCGTCGGCCAACGGCTGCAGCGTTTCCACATCCTCCGGCTCGTCTTCAAAAAAGACGACGTCGCCCACGAAGTATGGATCGCCAGATTCAACATAATCGATCAGACGATAGCGGACCACACCCATCGTGAGTATATTCGAGCGGCCGTCGGGCAGTTCCTGATTTTCGCGGACCTCTGCGACGCAGCCGATCGTGGATGTTGGCGGCTTGGTCTGCAATTCGTCCTTCGCTTCGAAATAACTGATACCAAAAAGCTTCCTGTCTGCAAGCGAATCCTTGAGCATCTGCTTGTAACGATCCTCAAAAATATGAAGAGGAAGAAATTCGCTTGGAAGCAGGATGAGCGGAAGCGGAAATAACGGCAGATGCTTTATTCCGCTGACTTTGTCGAGGGCCTCAGACATTTTTTGTTATGCAAAACGCGCAATGGCCTCCGCTATCTTTTCCGGAGCTTCGTCATTGAGCGCATCTCGTTTGACGCCGATTACCAGACCCGCGACTTCGTCCGCGCGTGTCTTAAATCTGTTGTCGCGGAGGACCAGTTCTTCAACAACTCGTCGCTCGATCGACTCCCGTCCTTCGTTCTCGTTCGACAGTTCGCGTCCGGTGTAATCGAGAGGTGTTGTGTGATTTCGAATACGGATGTGCAGAGCGCCGGTGATGCGCTTTCCTTCGTCGAGCATTCGCTTCAGATCGAGCTGTGAATTTGGAAGCCCTAATATCCCGCGCAGCGTCAGTTCGATTATCGGTTCAGGTTCGTCGGCAACAGCCCGCCTGCCCTCATTCTCAAATTTCTCAAATGCCGCTGTCGTTATCTCTTCGCCGCTCGCGCGCCCCGACAAATCCAGGTCCAGACGCTGAAACGGACGATGAACGTACTCGTCAATGTGCGTTGCATTGATCGAGTTATCATCTCCTACCTCGACCAAATAAACACCCCGCGTCTCACGATAGTCGCTGATGCTTGTGATCTCGATCGAGCCCGGGTTGAACACCTTGTTGTCGATCTCAAATCGCCGGTGTGTGTGTCCCAGAGCAACGTAATCTCCCGCTTCTTTCAATTCGCTCAACGCCGATATCGAAAGAGCCGGCATCGGATGAGTCTCCTGACCCTCGACATCCGTGTGAAGCATCACGATGTTAACCGCTCCTTCCCGACGATGCTTACGAATTTCGCGACTTAACATCGGTATTGCCCAATTGGCTGACGCTCCATACCAGTGCGAGCCAAAAATGCGGGCCCGACCAATGTCGATAAACGCGCCTCGCCGTGTGGTTTCATCCCATTTATTTAGCACGAATTGACCATCTTCGTTGACCGGCTCAAGCAGATACACGAGGCCCCAGTTTGCCAGCGACCTCAACCAGCTATACTCCGTGTCCGTATGTTTTTGATCGTGGTTTCCTTCAATAGTAACAACCGGAATGCCTTTGTCTCTGAGAAGCTGCAAGCCTTCGACGGCGTAATTCATCGTTTCAGGCGGGATGCTGCGCTTATGAAAAAAATCACCGCACATCAGCACAAAGTCGACTTTCTCCGCGACGGCATATTGCCGCAGCACGTCCATCCAAGCGTCGAAAAAATCGCGCGGACTTTCGGCAAGCTGATATCGCGTGCATCCCAGATGCACATC
>AR_comb_assmDRAFT_10306003_pt1 | contig 11040 bp, 12 predicted proteins | sample ArasoioldDNA_FD_10543 | JGI IMG/M metagenome (IMG submission 10543) | reverse complement strand
CTTCCCACTTGAGCGAGGTTTGTGCCCCTGTGGTACCCCCGTGATCGCTTACGAACTTGTAGGCCTGCGCCATCGAGAGGGTGTGGTCGGTCTCCTCGAAGAACCGCTGATGGTAGTGCGGCCCGATCAGCACCGCCGCGCGTGTAGGCCCCAGACGCAGACTAAAAATGGGGCCGAGGGTGCCATACCCTCGCTGTAATAAGCCATACCGATCGCGGTTGAATTCGAGCAGGTTCCCGAGGACGGGTAAGCCTGGCATAGCAGGTGGTGTTGGGTGCCGCATGATGCCCAATCTCCTCAATGATCTGGATCGACATACATTTTGGGCGGACCTATCTTCGCGCTGCACGCCGCTGGTGTCAGAGACACACGTCAAGGTGCACGCCATAAAATTGCCTTGCCGCGCCGTCTCGTCTCCTCAACATGTCCAGGTATGCGTCGGTTCCGCACCCCTGTAGGAGCTGTGCTGTCCCTCTAGCCCTGCTCCAGGGGGAGATGACACTTCTTGTACTTCGTGCCACTCCCACACCAACAGAATGCGTTCCGGCCCAGCTTGCGCTTCCCCCTGGTGAGCAGACGTGATCGCTCCGCAGCGGGGCGTCTGACGGCGGCCGAGTGCCCGGCGAGCGGGGCCGGTGCCTCAACGTCCCATGGCATCTGCGCCACAAACCGGCGGCGTGGCGCATCGGCCTGCGCAAACTTCTGCTGTTGCACCGCGGTCAACTGCTCGCCCAAATCTTCGATCGCACAGCGCAGTTCGATGAAGACATGATTCGCCAGCGGGTTGTCGCCCTCCCGGATCGGCAGGGCATCGAAGGTCTGGGCTAACACCACGAGAGCGCGGGCCTCGCCATACTCGACCAGATAATTGGCCCCGAGCTCCGGGGTCCGCTGGAGTGTGTCCAGGAGGGCGGCATAAATGCGCTCGTCGTGGAGGCCCCACCGGCTCATCACCCCAGCCAGCCGAACGCGGAAGGCGTCCCGCGGCGTCGTAGCATACGCCACAAGACAACTGTCGAGGGGGCGAGCGCGCCGAGCCTGCGCAACGCGACGGCGGCCTGCTGGACGAGCAGGTCGAGCTCGTCTTCCTGGTCCAGGCAGCGGAGCAGCACCGGGACGGCCCGCGCATCCCCGAGGGCGCCGAGGAGCTCGACGGCATGGAGCGGGGCCCATCCCCAATCGGTCTGATCGTCTGCCAGCGCGCTCTCCACTAACGTGATCAACGCTGGGACGACCGTGGCCCCAGCAGCGAGCAAGGAGCGCCGCAGGGCCGCCGGCAGTACGCCTGCATAGCCACGGAGATGGCGGAGGAGCTCCTGCAGCGAGGGAGCCCCCGTGGCCCCTGGAGCAGCAGGATGGTCGGGATGGTCCATAACATCCTCCTCTGCAGCGTGCGACGTAAGCCACCCGGCCCAGTGGTGGAGACATGCCCCAGCGGGCCTGTGAACATCGCTGGTCTCTGGCAGCAAGCTTCAGAGCACACACCATACCATACTTTGCTCCTCCTCCCCAGACTCTCGTGTGGCACAGTGCCATCCCCGCTCCGCAAGCGTTGCCAAACGCGGTTGTGCATAGAAAAAAGCGTTGCCATGGGCACAGGCGTTCAGGGCTGCACAGAGGTATTGCGGAAGTGGGCATAGTGGCAACGTGGTTGTGCATGGGGCAAGGAGAGACGACGTGCTGGCGGGGACGGGCCCCGAAGATAACACGGTGTGCCCTAGGCCGGTGGTGTTTCAGGTCTCGAGTGGCGGATGCAGCCCCAGCACGATCCAAAGCTGGCGTGCTTCGAGCAGCCAGGCCTCATTGAGCCGGAGGGCCTCTATGGTGGCCCGGCCAACGGGGGTCAGGCCAGCCAGGGTCACCCGGTCCGCCTGCCAGGCAAAATGGGCGGCCCACGCGGCACGGCGCGGATGAAAGAGGGGCGTCATCTGGCCATCCACGGGGTCAGGGCCCTCAGTGCGCCGGCCCTTGAATTCGTTGCACCGGTAACAGGCGAGGCACAGGTTCTCCAGCCGCGAGGAGCCCCCCGCTACCAGCGGCAGGATATGGTCCACCACCATGGGAATGCCAACCCGTTGCGGGCTACGGCAATAGGCGCAGCGATACCCCTCACGGGCGGCCACCTGCCGGCGCACCGCCGCCGTGAGACGCGGGCGCCGCGGCATGGGCTACTCAGCCGTCGAGAGGGTATACCCACGCCATTTCAACAGCGCGAGGGCATAGGAGCGGCGCGTGACGAATCGATCCGTCGCGGTGCGTAAGGCTCCCAGCTCGTGCTGCTCTGCAACCGTGAGGGTCCCCTCCTGGGCTTTCCGCAGGAGGCGCTGATGGCGCCGCCACTGCTGGGGTGGTAGCGGCGTGCGGGCGACGCCCCACAGCGCGCCATCATGCAAGGTGGGGAGGTCCGCCACGACCTCGCGCAACGCCGGACTGAGGTCGTCGAGGGCGGGCGGTAAATTGCCACAGATGGTTTGGACAACGACCGCTTCGAGCGGCTGGTGGGTAGCCTCCGCGACGCGTTGAAGGCGCCGGACAACCGCCTCCGGTAACGGGATGTGCAGGGTCTGCACGGTCATAGCGTCTCCTCTCGGGTGGGGCGCGTCCCTGGCACGTTTTCCTCACGCTTCAGGCCTGCGGGTGCGCCCGTGGTGCACCGCCTCCCCCCGGCCTGATGCCACGGCCGCACCACGTCGCGGCCGCAGGTTGCGGCGGGCGAGCCACGCGTAGAGGGTCGTCGGGGAGCACTCGACCAGTTTGGCAATGGCCAGCTTACTAATGCCCTTGGCCAGGTAGCCCCGGATGATCGCCTCCTGCGCATCGAGCTTCAAGCGTGCGGCCGGCTTGCCCTTGGGACGTCCCAGCGGTTTGCCCTCCGCTTTGCGCTTGGCCAGCGCTTCGCGTGTCCGCAGGGCGATAAACTCCCGTTCAATCTCGGCCGCGTGCCTCAGCACGGTGGCGGTAATGCGGCTGGGCAGAGCGTCATCAAGTACCATGCGCTGCTTGGCAATGTGGACGTGCACACCCCGCTGCATACAGTGTTCGAGGATCTCCAGGACCTGGAGTGTGGAGCGGGCCATCCGACTGACCTCGGCAAACAGGATAACATCCCCCGCCCGCGCCGTCATCGTCAGCAGGTGACCGATCGCCCGCTCCCGCCAGCTGAGCCGACCCGACACCGTATCTTCCACGAAACGGAGCGGCGCCAGGTCATGGGCATTCGCATATTCCAGGATGCCGTAGCGCTGATTGTCCACATCCTGCCGATCGGTCAAGACCCGCAGGTAAGCATACACGGCCATCAGATAACCCTTATTACAGGAAAAAGGCTGTCAAGGATTTTATTGTAGGAATAGCATCCAAAAAAAAGCAAGAAGAAATGGAGAGATATATACCGACATTGAGCACCCCTCGCCGGTAGAAATTTGATAAAGACGGCAGCCCTCATTGCCAAACAGACGTAGGATTTTGATCTGCACGTCATGGAGGCCTTCAAGGAGATCCTGCACCTGACAGTGCCGCGGCAGGCGGATACGGTGCATGCCTGCCAACAACTGGAAGCGCCAACGCCAGGGTGGCGACCTCGGGGGTTGCTTGCTTTGGTGCGGCACGGTCTCTTGGGGCGTGGCCCATGGCGCTCGGAGTCGGCGTTGTGCCACAGAGGACACCCGCAACGCCAGCGTCATCACCATGAGGAACTCGGCACTGCGGTTGGGCTTTTTGACAAACAACGACGAGACAACACACCGCGGGGCTGTGCGCAACCGCCAGCCCCCTGCAAGGGGCGCCTGGCCTTTGTCGGCGGTGAGCCCCTCGGGGTCGCGTCACTCGCTGGGGGCGCTATGGGGGCCAAGGCTCGAGCAGGCCTGGGCGTGCTGGGCCTGCGCCAGCGTGGCGTCATCCGCCTGGACGTGGCCCTGGATGTGCCACGCGCGGGCCTGGAGGGGCGTGCGCGGTGTGGGACGGCCTGGGCCAGCAGAGCGTTTGGCTGCAGTCAGATGCGCGGACGCGACGCAGGGAGACTGCCCGCGCTGGGCCAACGCGGCGCGGGCCTCTTGAGCGGCGTCGGGGGGGCACAAGCGTTGGGCTGGCAGGTGCAAGCGTGGTTTTTTGATGGCCTCGGCTGCGCGCTGGGGGGCGTGCTTCAGCGGGGCCTCAGCCCGCTCAAAAGCCGCGTGTGCCTACACCACCAGCCCACGCTGGGCCATGCCATAGTGGCCCAACGCCAGCGGCTGATAGCGCGTGTGGTCATCAAACGGTTGCCAGGTATCCCCCGGGAGCGCTGGGCCAATGCCCTGCGCAACCCCCTGGATGGGGGCGGGCAGACGGGTGAGAACGCCACGCTGTGCCAGCTGGACGGCCTTGTCCTCACCGTCGAGTGTGGCATCGGCGCCGAGAGCGCGTGGCGTGGGTGGGGCCTTGAAGGCACGCCGCAACGCCGCCGCCCGCTGCTGGAAAACCTGGGTGTCTGCAGGGTTGCCAGCCCAGCGCTTGCTCACCAAGGGGCCGCCACCCTCGTGAGCCACCAGCAGTGCCAACACCGCCTGCTGCAGGTCGGGACGGGGGTCCGTGGAGTCGCCGGGGCTCAGACGCCTGGCGTGCTCGTCGCTCGCAGGGCGAGACGCGCCGGTGAGCGCCAAGCTGGGCGTCTCAAGAGGCTTGCAGCGCAGATCCAGGCCTTCGTGCGCCCAGCTCGAAAGCGCCAGTGCCTGCACTAACAGGGCGCAGCCCTAGGTAGAGGCTTCATCCAGGGGGCGGCCAAGCTTGCCACGGTTGCACCACTCGGCATCGCTGCCTCGCCGCACCAACAGAGCGAGGGGTGTATGGGCAAAACACTGCGGCGTGCACGAGCAGGGCCGCTTGGCAAAGCCCAGGCCATGGAGGAGCATCCCGACCACGGCTGCGCCTGACGGGATCCTCGCGTGCTCATCTGGCACGAGACGTCTGTCAAGCCTGTCAAGCAGCCCTAAGTCCTTGCTCCCAGAAGTTCTCAAGCCCAAGTGATCGAGACGCTCAACGCGCCCCTGTGCCATGTGAGCATCCGCCCCGGAAGCTTCTTGATCCCGTCAAGCTTGCGGCGGAGGATAACCGGTTTTTTCTCTCTGAGCACCTGCTCAATGTCGGTATCAGGTAATAAGTACAGGCCAATACGCGGCACATTCCCCCCGCTGTAACTGTTACGCGGTTTCCGCTGCTTTGTTCCCACAGCACAGTGAATAGGCAACGCAATAGAGCACTTATCATCTTGCCATAACGCGAGGAAGTAAGGTATGCTCCGCCCCATCAGAGAGCGTCCTATGGACACATAATCGTGGTCAAGCGGCGAATGCGAAGAAGGTGACTATTGTGGAAATTTTAGGCATTGACATTGGTGGCACAGGTATTAAGGGCGCGCCAGTCGACACCCTCACCGGAGAGTTGCTTGGAGAGCGCTTTCGCCTGCTCACGCCATCTCCAGCAACACCGGCAGCCGTGAGTGCGACAGTCGCCGAAGTCGCGGCCCATTTCTCCTGGCACGGTTCCATCGGGTGTGGTTTTCCTGCCGCCATCCGGGGTGGTAAGGTGCGTACGGCGGGGCATGTGGCCAAGGAATGGATTGGGTGTGAGGCGGAAAAGCTGTTCCAGGAATCGACTGGATGTCCTGTAGCTGCCCTCAACGATGCGGATGCTGCTGGCTATGCCGAGATGCGCTTTGGAGCAGGACAAGGCCGCCAGGGAGTTGTCCTCATTGTCACCCTGGGCACGGGTATCGGCACGGCCCTCTTTATCGATGGGCGTCTCGTCCCCAACACAGAGTTGGGCCATATTGAAATCCGTGGTAAGGATGCGGAGGTGCGTGCGTCTTCCAGCGCCCGGGAGAGAAACGACTGGAGTTGGAAGAAATGGGCCCGCCGGGTGGACGAGTATCTCAAGCATATGAACTCTTACCTTTGGCCCGATTTGATCATCATTGGAGGTGGAGTCAGCAAAAAGGCCGACAAATTCTTGCCGCTCTTGACTGTCGAGACCGAGGTTGTGGCGGCGCAAATGGAGAATGAAGCAGGCATCGTGGGCGCAGCGGTGGCAGCGCTGTATCGGCTGTCGCCAGCGGACGGCGCTGCTGAGCAGCTGGAACAGGACACGGCGCGGGACATGGATGAGGACGACACATCCAGGTGAGGAGTGGTATGGAACTCTTTGTCATTCGCCATGCCATTGCAGTACCGGGGAGTATGCTCCTGGCTGACGCGGATCGTCCGTTGAGTCCCAAAGGGCGTACACGCTTCTCTCAGGCAGTCCTGGGGCTGCAATGTCTTAAGGTACGCTTTGATCGACTGTATCACAGCCCCTGGCTCCGCGCCGTGGAAACGGCCGAGTTATTGGCGCCTGTGCTGGATGGCAAGGCGGTGTGCAGCCCAGCCCTGGCGCGTGCACCGAGCCAGGATTTGCTTGATGCTCTGGTCGGTACACGGGTAGCCCTGGTAGGCCATGAACCATGGATGGGGGAGTTAGTGGCGTTGCTGACCACTGGGGCGCCACCGGATGGTAGTGTGTTTGCCTTCAAACGCGGGGGAATAGCCTGGTTGGAGGGGCAGCCGCAACCGGGTCGTATGGTGTTACAGGCGTTTCTACCGCCGAAGGTGCTACGGGCACTGGGGGAGGGGAGAGCACGCTGACCACGAGACCGCGTCCAAACACCTTCTCAAACGCCTCAGCACGCTTGTGGATGCCCCACACTTCGACCTGACAATCATGGGCGGTGTGGATGTGCAATGCGACACGGTCGGCATCGAGAGGATGTAGCCATGCCTGCTGTACGAGGCCAGCATGGCCACGGTCCAGATGCTTGGCCAGGCGCAGGAAGACACTCAAGACCCTCACCATGTCCTGAGTGCGCGCGTCGAATGTAGCGAAAGCGGGATCTTTCTTGCGGGGCAGAGCCTTGCGCTGATAGAGCGCGGTAGTCGCCATTATCGCAATTTCTTTCTGGTCAAAGCCCAACAAATTGGCATGGCGGATGAGGTAATAGGCGTGGGCCTGGTAGTCAGTGTACGTCAGGAAGGCACCAATGTGATGCAGCAACGCTGTGTACTCTAACAGCTCCCGCTCCCACGCTCCCAAATGGTGTAAACCCACGTCGCGTGCACTATCAAACAATCCGAGTGCGAGCCGGGCCGTAGTCTGGGCATGTGCTTCGTCAAAATGGCAGGCGCGTCCTAACTGCAGCACACTGCGGGCACGTACCGATAGCTCTGCGAGCAGTGACGCATCTTCATGCTTCAGCAGGTAATCCACCAGGAGTCCTTCGCGCAGTCCGCGCTCACTGACGTGGATCTCCGACACATGGAGTTCCTGCATGAAGGCATCGAGAATGGCAGCACCAGCGAGAATGATGTCAGCCCGCTCTGGCTGCAGGCCCGGTACCTTGCGACGCTCCTCAAGAGGCAGCGCGGCTAGCAGCGCCACCACCTGCCGCAGGTGCACGTACGTTAAAACATCGTCCTGTTGGAGTGGCCGTTTGTAGAAACGGCGCGCTGCCACGTCAGCGACGTTGCGAATGGTACCTGAACTCCCGATAGCCAGATCAATGCGGTAGGTCCGCATCTCATGCAGTGTACGCACGGCATGGTGGCGCACGTGGCGTTGGATGGCGCCGTACGTCTGGAGCGGCACAGGACCACGTGCCTCAGGCAGGAAGTGCGTGGTGAGACGGATGGCGCCCAATTTCAGTGACCCCACGTAGGTAGGCTGGGGTTGACTGTCAATGCTCACTTCCGTACTGCCACCGCCAATATCGATAAAGAACGCTTGCTTTCCCCCTAAATGGACGCCATGTGACACACCAAGGTAAATGAGCCGCGCCTCCTCCAGCCCGGCGATGATACGCACGTCGAGTTGAGCCTCTGCCTGGAGGCGTTGCACAAAGGCGTCCTGATTCTCGGCTTCGCGTGTGGCCGCCGTGGCCACTGCCACGATCTCGTCTGCTCCATTGGCGCGTGCCAGCTCGGCGAACTCTTTGGCAACCAGCACGGTCCGCCCTATGGCTGCTGGTTGTAAGTGCTGGTGGACAAACTCGCCTTCGCCAAGGCGGACAATCTGTTTGAGTTCGGTCAGAATCGTATACGAATGGTTTGGATACAGACGCACCAACAGCAGGCGGATCGAGTTGGTGCCAATGTCCATGAAGGCTACAGTCCGCACTTCGGCACTGGTCAACAGTGTTCTCCTCCTCACAAGCTGCCGTCATTGATGCTGTGCATAGGGTGGCACAAACGTGGCTGGCACGGCTGTCTCTGGTACAGGCAGAAAGCCTCTCGGTATCTGCTCCCTGCGGCTGGGTCTGGGCTGGGCTTGACTGGCAAACGACTCACTGCGGGTTTTCCAATGCTGCAGCAGCCAGTTCTGGGCACTGATCCCCTCTGTGTTAGGCGGCGGACTCAGGCGCTCGTAGCTGCCATCGGTCTGCAGACGTCTGGCCTGGACGTTATCCTGGAAATGAATATGCAAGATATCCTGCACGATCACCTGTCGTAAGCGCGGGTCGTCGACAGGGAAAAGGAGTTCGACGCGCCGATCGAGATTCCGTGGCATCAGATCCGCGCTACCGAGCCACACCTCCTCCTCCCCACCATTATGGAAATAATAGATGCGGGCATGCTCCAAGAAGCGTCCAACGATCGAAGTGACCGTGATGGTCTCGCTGAGCCCTGGAATCCCTGGTCGCAAACAGCAGATGCCGCGCACCTGAAGGTCAATTTTCACCCCAGCCTGCGAGGCAGTATAGAGGGCCTGAATACAGGCTTTGTCGACCAACGCGTTCATCTTGAACGCCAGGTAGCCATCACCATGCTGGCGTTGGCGTTCGGTCTCACGAGCAATACGCGCCAAGAGCTGCTGGCGCATGGCCACGGGAGCGACGAGCAGTTTGCGGTAGGTCTCCTGGCGGGAATACCCGGTGAGGGCATTAAACAAGTCGGCGACATCGGCCCCCAGATCTGGATCACAGGTAAAATAGCTCAGGTCCGTATAGATGCGGCCTGTGACGGGATTATAGTTGCCCGTGCCCATGTGCACATAGCGTCGCAGTCCATCTGACTCACGGCGCACGACCAGACACATTTTGGCGTGCGTTTTTAGTCCGAATACCCCGTAGATCACATGCACCCCAGCCTGTTCGAGGGCCCGCGACCAGGCAATGTTGTGCTCTTCGTCAAAGCGCGCCTTGAGTTCGACCAGGACTGCCACTTGCTTATGGTTCTCGCGGGCCTCCATGAGCGCTTCGACGATGGGCGAATTCTCCCCCACGCGGTACAAGGTCTGCTTGATTGCTAAGACCTGCGGGTCTCTGGCCGCGGTCCCTACGAAGTCCACCACTGGCATGAAACTGTTGTAAGGTTGGTACAAGAGCATATCCTGCCGCCGCAGGACCGCAAACACGTCTTCGGTTTTTTGCATGAGGACGTGCGGCACGGCCGGCAGAAACGGCGCATCTTTTAAGTCTGGGCGATCAATATGGGTCAGTTCCATCAGATCAGCCATGCCCAGGGGACTATCAACCGTATATACCAGGGAGGAGGCCAAATCTAAATTGCCGGTCAGGACATCGCGCACGGTATCAGGCATGGCCTGATCGACTTCGAGTCGTATCACCGAGCCGAACTGGCGCATGCCCAACTCCTCTTCCATGTCCGTCAAGAGATCAGAGGCTTCATCGTCTTTGATTTCGAGATCAACGTCGCGCGTGACGCGAAACGGATACGCTGCCATCACGGTCAACCCTGGAAACAGCATGTCCAGATGCGCGGCAATGATCTCCTCCATCCAGACAAAGGTATTTGCTACTACCTCTGTTAACCCCCTCTGCATGTATTGCTCTACCTGGTCTTCATCCGGTATACGTACCAGACGTGGCAAGACGTCTTCGACTTTGACCCTGGCAAAGCGCTCTCCCCGTTGCGGATCGTTGACGACGACCGCTAAATTAAAACTGAGATTCGATATATGCGGAAACGGGTGCGTCGGATCAAAGGCGAGTGGCGTCAGAACCGGTAAGACTGCACGCTCGAAATACCAGCGTAAGAAGGCACATTGTCGCGGCTGTAGGTCCCGGTAGTGGTGGAGCTGGATACCAGCCTGCTGCAGCTTCGGCAACAAGTCCTCCTGCCAGCAGGCGGCCTGCCGGGCCAGATGCACGGTCAGGGTGTTGTGAATCGCCGCCAGCTGCTCCGACGGCGTCATGCCATCGGGAGGCACTTCCAGGACACCCCCAGTGACTTGCCGGCGCAGGCCGGAGACACGAATCATAAAAAATTCGTCCAAATTGGTGGCAAAGATGGCCAGGAACTTGACCCGCTCGAGGAGGGGATGGCGCTCGTCGAGGGCTTCTTCCAGGACGCGCCAGTTAAACTGCAACCAGCTCAGCTCGCGGTTAATATACAGAGCGTGATCGTCCAAATCTCTGGTTGGACTTGCTGTCTGGTGTGATGCCGACATCCGCTGTGCAGGCATAACGCCCTCTGTCTGCTCATGGAGTATCAAAGGCTAGACAACACGTATCACCATAGCCACAGAAGTGTACCATGCCAGGACACGATCTGCCGCAACATCCAAGCTGAAAACAGTATCTAAAAGCCTGAAAAGTATCTTCCACGAGGCGCTTCTGTCTCAGAATGAGCGGCATACAAAAACCCTGCCTCTCATTTAGAGAGGTCCTATCAGTTTGATAAAAAGCCCGTCCTGGCCCTGGGTGAGGCTCCAGCCCCTTGCTGAAGCCCTGTTGCCGCTGGCGGCGCGTACCCCGGGGCTGCTGGTATGTCTTTTGCTTCACCAGCTGATACCGGTGTCTTACAGCCAAAGTGCCGCGTGGACGGCACCGGCCCGTGCGCATGGTACGCACGGCGTATGCGGCCATCTCGGAGGTCCACAGATGGAAAGCCCTTTGCAGCGTAATCACCTCCTCGCTCTCCTCCCAGAGCCAGACCGCCAAGTCCTTGAGACACAGGCAGACATTAGAGTTGTTCTTAATAAGATAGAGCGAAGTTCCAAAGCCCCGCACAGATGCCA
>AR_comb_assmDRAFT_10655971_pt1 | contig 11044 bp, 11 predicted proteins | sample ArasoioldDNA_FD_10543 | JGI IMG/M metagenome (IMG submission 10543) | reverse complement strand
GCATTTCAGCTGAAATGCTTTGATAAAATTGCTGAATTTCGACAACACGGCAAGACGATTATCCTGGTTACCCACGACCTGGCCTCTGTAGAACAGCTGAGCAATGAGGTGCTCTGGTTAGATCGTGGTGTCATTCGAGAGCAAGGCGAGGCACAGCGCGTGATCAATCAATACCGGTGGGACATGGTAGGGCAAGGGGAGCGGACAGGTCTTCCTGAGCATCCCTGATCCGCTCGCTTTGAGAATCAATAGTGTTGGGAGCTCACATGCCTGTGTCGCTCACATCGCGCACGCTGGTCATTGTCCCCACCTATAACGAAGCTGACAACATTGCAACCCTTATCGCAGCCATATTTCAGGCAACTCCCGCCGTTGACATCCTGTTTGTGGATGACCATAGCCAGGACGGTACGCAGGACAAGATCATGCTTATGCAGCACCAGTATGAGCACCAGGTGCATCTCCTCTCCCGCGCCGGCAAACTGGGCCTCGGTACCGCCTACATCGCTGGCTTTCAATGGGCCTTAGCCCACCACTATCTCGTCGTCGTCCAAATGGATGCCGACCTCTCCCACGATCCCGCTCACTTGCCGCTTTTTCTCCAGATCCTTGAGTCCTCTGATGTGGTCGTGGGCAGCCGCTATGTGGACGGCGGTGGGACACGGCATTGGAGTATTGTACGGCAATGTATCAGCAGGGCTGGAGCGCTCTATGCACGCTGGCTCCTCGGACTGCCGATCAAGGATCCCACCAGTGGGTATAACGTCTGGCACCGTCGAGTACTCGAAGCCATAGACTTCAAGGCGGTGCAAAGCGAAGGGTATGCTTTTCAGATTGAGTGCAAATACCGCGCCTACTGTGCTGGCTTTCGCTTCGTCGAATCGCCTATCGTGTTCATTGAGCGGCGTGTTGGCGCTTCGAAGATGTCAACCCCTATCGTCCTGGAAGCAGTGCTGCGCACGTGGCAACTGCGGTCTCTCCGCCCGCAGTCCATCCTCTCGCGACAGTCGACAGAACGATAGTACCTCTCCAACTAAGTGGTGTGGCTGCTCAGTCTATGTGCCGCAAGCGGACGGAGCGCAGTTCCAAGGGTACTGTGCCGGAAGAGTGGGCACGGAATTCGAGTGCACCCGCCGGCAATCGCCTAAAATCTTCTTTCGCGATGGAAAAAGGTACTTCATAGGCATGGACGCCTTGGCGGAGGCCGATCGGCTCTTGCGCCAGGAAAACGTCGTGCGCGACGACTTCGAGAGTGAGAGGTACTTCTGCTTGCTGCGGCTTGGGATCAGGCAGCAGACTGTCGCGGTCCGCGGCAATCTCGCAGCAGAGCTGATAGCTTCCTGGCAAGAGATCAACATAGGGACCGAAGACGAAATGCCCGACATTTCCGAGCCGCGCTGATACCCACGAGCGCGCTGCATCAGCCTGGACTCCTGCCGAGCCCACTTGCAGTAAGGGAAGCCAATCAAAGTCACACGTGTCGGGAGCAGGCTCGTCATCAGCCGAGTTGAGTGTGGCTGCCGTGATTGCGACGTGTACCGCTCCAGAGGTCCAAATGCGAAACTCCCATTGTTGTGTACTGAAATAGTCCCTAAAATCATCTGGAACTGTGAAGAGGAGGCTGTGGGAACTGCTGTCCAGATCTGTGATCGCTAGGTTGCAGCGCGCCGCGATATAGGGCCCACAGACGGCTTCGATGGCCATAACGGGCGCCACCGGAGCGGCATCGAGCACACCCGGATCAGCTTCTATCCGGATCGTTAAACAATATCTTCCGGGCAGCAAGTCGAGGTAAGAGCCAAAGACGACGTGTCCCGTAACATGCTTGCGGGTCCACACGCGACTACCGTCTCGTACGCCGGCCGGCCCGAGCTGCATCATCCACAGTAGTGACGGTATCGCGACCTTGAACAGGGTCTCCTGCGACAAGCGCTCTAACCGAATCGTGTGCAGTCGAAACGGCATCACCCCATGCGAGTGCATGCGGAATTCCACACTGCGTGTCTCCGTCGTCAAGGGCCGCTGGACATCGGGGGGCCGCATAGAGAACAGTACCTCGTAGGCATGCCGGCCCGGCTGCAAGACGGTGGGCACTCGCGCTAGGTGTCTCCCCCCTGCGAGGATCACTTCCATATCCAGGGCTGGCTGTGATTCCCACGATGCTCGATGATGTGGCGCACTGTCCTGCCCGGCCTCGATCTCGCAGCACAGCCGATAGCTCCCCGGCAAGAGTTCGTAGTAAGGACCATAAACGACTGGCCCCACCTCGCCAGACCGTGCGTCCACGGGTGTGCCGAAAGCACCAACTCGACAGCCGGCCCCCCCAATAGGCATTAAGGGTAGCCAGTCGAAATCGCCCACCTCAGGCGCTACGCGGTCCTGGGTGGGCTCAATTGCGACCGATATGATCGAAGCCTGTACGCTGCCAGTCGTCCAGATGCGAAACTCGAAGCGTGCGACGCCGTAACACTCGAAAAAATCGTCCGGGACAGTAAAGACGAGGTCATGGATTTCCTGGCGTAGATCGGCACGGGTGAGCACGCGATAGGCTGCCATGTATTGTCCGGAGGCGACCTCCATGGCCATCACGGGTTCGGCTGCGTCGGAGGCAGGCAAAGCTGCATCGGCCTCCATGGCGACGACCAGACGATATTGCCCTGGTAGCAAGTCGAGGTAGGGACCATAAATGACATGGCCTTCGACACCCTCACGCGTCCGCACACAGTTTCCGTCACGCATACCAGCATGGCCAACCTGCAGGTTGGCCAGCCGTACTTTGGCAAGAGACTCCGCCTCTCGTAACACAAAGCCCTGTCGGATTCTCGTGCTGAAAGGCGTCCTGGCTGCCTCGATGTAGGTATTGGCCAGAATTTCGAAGCGAGTATGAATCGCATTGATCAGAATGAAGCGACGCGGCACAGCATCTGGGGTTTGCTGTCGTATCCGCTCCTCTGCGATGGCGGCGCGAAAGCCAGCGATGATATGACGGAAATCCATCAAAAGCGGGGCGGAATGACCCATGGCCTTGAAAGCGGTATGGGCATGATTGTTCGCCGGCGACCAGAAGTCGAACACAAAGATATCGGCCTTGCGCACGACCTTAGATCGCTCCATAAAGGTGACGAATGGCGCACGCACGAGTCCGAGACTCGTAGCCTCGGCGTCGAAGAGGATCTCTCCAGCATAGCCGATAGCACGCTGTGCCGCTGCGAACATCTTGAGTAATTCCAGGTTGCTACCGTACCAGCCCACGCGGATATCACGCGGATAGTTCGATAAGAGATCGATGAGAAAGGGCAGGACGTGTCGCGTATCATACGTGATGCGGTCAAAGGACTCGGGCAGGTAACCGACCCTGGTTGGTACCACCATCGGCATGGTGATGGCTGCCTGCAAGGCCTTGAGGAAGACACTTTCCGACTTGTGTAAGGAGATTTCTTCGATACCCTCACCAGCGAGCCCCCAGCTGTGCTGCTGTGCCTGCACCTCTGGGAGCGTCACTTGATCAAAAAACGTTTGTGGATCGTTCTGAAGCGCGTTGTGGCGGTGCGCCGGAGTGATCTGCCGCGTATGATCACAGTGATAGCCAAACAAGCGGTCCACAACGTCATTGACGCAGCCATAGATCAGATAGAGACGCTTGGCGATGTTCGCATCGACGTGCCATCCAAGCAACATCTCCTCGTGGAAGCCATGGATGCGAAACAGATCAGAGCGGAGGATGAGCTGAAAATCGCCCGGCCCGTCGTATTTAATTTCCGGTCGAGCATAGACGATCTCATGCAAATGCACGGTCCGCCCCCACTGACGGAGGTCTTCCAGGATACGTTGGGGCTCTTTGCGGTCGAGCGTTTCCCACAGCGATTCTGGAATCTCGAAACGTGGCAGATGATAGAAGCCATCCGGCAGGTCGCGGACAATATCCGTCAACAACTCCTTCCCGTGCGGGACAAAGATCATGTCCGTGTTAGTCGAAAGGATCCAGCGATTGTGCGGATTCGAGTGGCGCACAGCGACGTTACGCGCCACCGGCTCCAGAGCGACGAGGTGGGTACGGTTACGGAAGCGCGCGTGATGATGGGGCCGCACGCGGAGAATGCGGAGACGGCGGCGCGCGGTGTCGGTGAGTGTGTCGATAATCGCTTCTGGAAACGTTGGATAATCGTCTGGCGTATTATAATCGACGAAGAGGATTTCGTCGTCATCGTCGTGCAGGACTTCCGCCATGCAATTGAGGCTGAGGGCGGCGCGCTTGTGCAGATTGTAACCGTAATTGTCGTTCCTTCCGTACAGGATGATCGAAATCATACTGATCTTTCTGGCAGCTAAGAGAAAATCTCACACACCCTCGCAGGGCAGGTGTGCCTCGTCCAGCGCTGTGCTGTCCTCCTCGAGACGTCATGCATGTTCTGCACGCAGCTTGCGACGCACCTGCTCTTCGATCCAGATATACGTGCGGTATAAGCCTTCTTCCAACGCGATCTCTGGCTCCCACTGGAGGACGTTGCGCAGGCGCGTGTTGTCCGAATTGCGTCCACGCACACCTTGCGGTCCTGGTACATGCTTTTTCGTGATGGAGATACCGGCAATATGGGCCACCATATCGGCAAGTTGATTAATCGTGACCAGGCGGTCCTGCCCCAGATTCAGCGGCTCGCGGTAATCCGAGCGCATCAATTTGTAGATGCCAACGACGCAATCGTCGATGTAGCAGAACGAGCGTGTCTGTGCGCCGTCACCCCAAATCTCTACTTCGTGATTACCAGTCAGTTTCGCGTAAGCCACTTTGCGACACATCGCTGCAGGGGCTTTTTCGCGTCCCCCCTCCCAGGTCCCTAGGGGGCCGAAGATATTGTGGAAGCGCACGGTACGCGTTTCCAGACCATAGTCCTGGTAATAGTGCATACACAAGCGTTCGGTGATGAGCTTTTCCCAGCCATAGGCGTCTTGGGGTTGCGCGGGATAGGCATCCTCCTCCTTGAGCGGTGTTACCTCGGCGTCCAATTGCAGATACTCGGGGTACACACATGCAGACGATGTATACAAGAGGCGCTTGACCTTGTGGGTACGCGCTGCTTCGAGCGTATGTAAATTGATCAGCGCGTTATTGTGCAGAATCTGAGCGTGATGCGTCGAGATAAACCCCATGCCGCCCATGTCTGCTGCCAACAAATACGCTTCGTCGATACCTGCAGTGACACGCTGCGCATGTTCCCAGTGGCGCAGATCCAATTGTGCAAACTCATCGGCATCAGTCGTGCCATATTCGGGATATTTGACATCGACGCCGCGCACCCAATAACCTTGCTTCTTCAAATACGTCACCAGATGATGACCAATGAAACCACCAGCGCCGGTAACGAGTGTGCGAACTTGTTCGGACATATGCAGCGGTCTCCATGGTTCCTAAAGGCAGGTCGGTACTGCCAGGGCTCCTCCTCAGTGACAAAGCTGTCAACCCTGCCTCATAATGTATTGCAACTTTGAGAGTGTCAAGTGAATAGTGCAGTGGCGTTTACACTCATTAGATAATGCCGCGTGCGATATCAAGCACCGTAGGATCATCTTCTGAACCCGTGTTACCAGTGCTCATGTGCTATAGTATACGCCGTCTATAGTCCACAAGGGGCTATAAAAGGTAACATTAAGTTTACGATGAAAAAAAGCTTGACCATGTCTCATAAATTATGCTAGGGTGTTCCCCAAAATCTAGATAAGTCTCATTGCTTCTAAGCCAAGTGGTAGCTTTATAAGAGTATGTAGCCATCTCTCCCTTAACTAAAGGTGTCCGAAGTATTGATTTATTATGGTTTGCCAAACGTCCTCTCAGCAGAGGTGGGGAAGTATTCTTGACTATGAAACTAGGTCATATTTTTCATACAACTCCAGTGCAGCAAGTGCAGGACTACTGGAACAGCCGCCCTTGCAACATTCGACACTCGTCAAAACCCATTGGCACACGGGAATATTTTGATGAGGTAGAAACTCGCAAGCACTTTGTTGAACCTCACATTCCTCAATTTGCTGAATTTGCGTGTTGGAACGGAAAGAAAGTTTTGGAAATTGGCTGCGGCATTGGTACAGCTATGATTAACTTTGCGAGGTACGGTGCTCACGTGACCGTAGTTGATCTTTCGGACAAGTCATTAGAGCTTGCCGAACAGCGGGCTGAAGTGTATGGGCTCAAGAATAAGATTGCTTTCTATCAGGCAAATGCTGAAGAGCTGACCAAGCATGTTCCGCCAGAGGTGTACGACCTCGTGTACTCTTTCGGCGTTATCCACCATACGCCTCATCCAGAACAGGTGATTGAGCAGATTCGCCATTATGTAAAACCCGGCAGCACTATCAAGATCATGGTATATCACCGCTATTCCTGGAAAGTCCTGTGGATCCTGCTCACCTATGGCAAAGGCCAATTCTGGCGCATTAATGAGTTGGTGGCGCATTATTCCGAGGCGCAGGAAGGATGTCCGGTCACGTATATTTACTCGAAGAAGGAAGCCCAGCAACTCTTAGCGGGGTTTGAGATAGTAGATATGCAGGTGGATCACATCTTTCCCTACTCCATTCGTAACTACAGGAAGTACCAGTACACCAAGGTGTGGTATTTTCGCTGGATGCCCCATGCTCTCTTTCGCTGGCTGGAGCGACACTTTGGTTGGCATCTGTGTATCACAGCGCGGGTATACGAATAAAAGAGCGGTTGCGGGTCAAGCATAGGGTCGTATGGTAAGTTATGAGACATACGGATCAGATAGTGGGGGGTAGTGTTATTGTCTGCGTTGTGTGTAGCAAACCTCTGTCAGGGAAGATCAAGACTCGCCTTCGTAGTGCAAATTGGTTGAGTGCCAAGCCTGTAAGAGCTGGCTCTCTCTCTGTCCAGACCTACAGCAGAAGAGCAAGCTGGGGTGCATGACGATGCACAGTACTTTGAGCACCCTTATTTTCAGCATCGACGCAATGCTCAGGCGGGCAATAATCGTCGCTGTCGTCAGATCTTCAACCGGCTCTGTGCTGCCATTGACCCATCTAGCTTAAGGGGCGAGCGCCTACTGGATGTGGGATGTGACACCGGGGCTTTACTGTTATCTGCTGCTCGTCAATTTGGTATTGTTCCTGTTGGAGGGGATGTTTCTTCGCAGGCGATCCACCAGATAAAAGCCCAAGGGATTGAAGCATATGTGACGGCTCTAGAGCATGCACCTCTCGCCAACTTAGCGCATTCTCCGTCATCACTGCCATTGACTTACTCGAGCATGTCGTCGACCCCCGTGCGTTTCTGCAGCAGCTTTTCTCTAGACTTCGTCCCGGGGGAGTGACGTATCTCGAAATGCCTCATATTTACTCCTAGTCTATCAGATGGGTTGGGTCTTGTCTCGCATCACTGGTGGGCGTCCTACCGCTATTTTTGAGCGCCTGTTTCCATCCCAGCATATCCAATATTTCACTCGTTCGAGCTTTGCAACCTTGGCTCATGAGTGTGGCTTTGAAGTTGTACAACTTGATCTGCGCTCTCTCCCCTTCACCGATCTGGCAATATCTTTACCCATTCGTCTCGCTCTCACTGGTGTACAGCTCTTTGACCTCCCAAGCATAGACGCGCTCCTCGCTGAAAAAGAGAATAAAATCAGGCCTATCATAACATAGAACGACACACCTCTCCCCGCTTTTGGTTTATACACGGCTCTCGCGTCAGCGGGGGCCACTTCCAATTCGCCCAGGGGCTCACATTCCAGCCGTCCGCGCATCCCTCGATGGCGAGGAAGGGACCGAGGGCTCTCAGGGCACAGGCACGATGATTAAGGGTAGACGCCGAAAAGTAGCAACAGTGCCCCGATCATGGGAGACATGACAGACGCTGGCGGATCGCCGCCTGTGGCGCGAGCTGGATTCGCTCAGGGTCTTTCTGGCACAGCACGGCGTTGAGCTGACCAATAACCGCGCCGAGCGCGTCTGACGTTTTGGGGGCCAGTGGCGTAAACGCTCTCTAGAGACAGCCAGCGCCAAGGGCAATCAGTGGGTGGAACAGATGCTGTCCCTCAAAGAAACGTGTCGTCTCCAAGCCCGCTCCACCGCTAACGTGCTGGTTGATGCCATCACGCGGTCCTTCCATGGCCAACAGCCTGACCTCTCCTGGAGCACCGAGGAGGTGAGCCCCTCTCCTCACCCCCTGTGAGCGCCCGCCGCTCTCCGACTGCTTGACACGAGGGCGCCGGCGTGGGAGAAGAGCCAGGAATGCACCGCAAGCCTCGGGGACACGACCAAACACGGCGTTGCGCGATGCCTACCGGAACGCGGATGGGCATACCAGGGGTGCGAGCTGGCTGGCCTGAACTTCAGCCGCGACCCGATTGCCGCGCACGGTCCAGTGCGTGTCTCGCAGCTTGTAGAGCCGCTCTGGCGAGGTATGGCTGGCGTGGACCAGCGCGGCTGTGAGGTCGATGCAGACGATCCCGTGTTGCGCACAGTAGGTCAGGAGCACCCGGTTCGGCAGGGCCGGATCAATGCGTGCGGCCGTCAACTGCGCATAGCGTGGCTGCTGTTGCAACTGCCCTAGCGCCTCCTGCCACAGCTTGGGATAGACTTGGGCCTGCGAAGGGTAGAGCGTGAGAATGAGCCGTTGCCTCGCGGCGCGAACTTGCGTGTGGAGTTCATCGAGCACAGCCAGAATAGGGCGCCAGTCCCGCTCGAGAGCCCGAGGCTCCTCCGGCTGATAGAGCCGGCCCAGTTCTGCGGCCAGACTAGTCTGGAAGACGGGCTCTGTGAAGAAGGGGCCGACGAGCTGTGGGGCATCGGCCGGTAGAGTGGACTGCGGATCGACGATGGCGCCCCCCTGTGGTGCTGCAGAGTTGGGACGGGACGCCGACTCGGCTTGGAGCTGGGGGAGGATGCGCCTTGCGGAGGCGAAACCAGTCCAGAGCCGCAGGCCATTTTTCAGGTACACCCAGAGAAAGGAGTAGTGCCAGACCTGGCTCCTCTTGGGGAGGTCATTGGTGTGGAGATAGGAGTCTGGCCCGTCGTTACCAAGATAGAGATTGACGAGCACGAGATTGGGGGCATAGGTGGCATGCGCGAGCTGGAAAACCGTCTTGTAATCCCACACGCCAGTCGCTGGGATGCCGAAATTTAGGAGATCCAAATCAAGCTCCGGGCAAGCAGCGTGCAGATGGGCTTCGAGGAGCGTCATGACGCTGTCGGGATAGGGCACCGAGCCGTACGTAAAGGAATCGCCCAATACCATAATGCGGAAGCGGCCCGGGGGCTTGGGAATGACGAACTCTTCATCATAGAGCCCCAGAGCATTTGCCCAATAATTCATGTAGTTACGGTGAGGAATAATGTGGGTGGACAACGCAAGGTACTCGTCCAGGCTCTTGAAGACGCGAGGTCCCTTGCGCCGCCCGGCTGTGGCCAGGTAGCGGACCTCAAAGCTGAACACTGCGGCAAGGCGAACAGCGAGCTCGCCAGACAGGACGGCGAGCAGCAGTCCGAAGCCCAGGAGCAGTGCTGTTCTTTTCTTCATACAAAGCTTCCTCTGCACGGCGTAAATCTGGAGCCGGTCACTCGCCTTGAAGCGGATCGTGACCTCCCTCTCCTCCTCGTGGGTCCTGCTCAGGAGAGAGCGTACTCCACATGGGCCGCGCAGGAAAAGGGGCGACAACACTTTCCGGCTCTCGGCAGCACCACGACCCAGGAAATCGGCCCCTGGTATCCTCGGAGTGTCACGGTTTCGTCCACAGAGCGGCCGTGTTGATGGCGGCGTTTGGGGATAGCCAGGACGGCCCGGCGCCAGGCTTGGGTAGGCAGGGCAGGCAGGCGGCGCAGCACGGCGGCGCCCCGACGACGCATGGTCACAAACCAGATGCCGCGCTGATTGCCCCGGGAGAGTGCGGGATCGGGGGCCAGCTTGGAGTCAAAGTACCGCCACTGCGGGTCGCGGCCCGTGATCGTGTGCCAGCACTCGCTAAAGCGCCTCAGTTCTCCCGCTTGGTCGGCCCGTGTGAGGTTGGCATTGGCAGAACATAAGAGGTGGCGGTGGGGCTCGTGGGCGAAAAAGGTCAGGATACTGCCCGCTTGGCCACGCTGGGCGATGTAATGAGTGTCCAGACCTGGGGGAGCACCTCGGTCGGGGATGGGGTGAAAGTCGAGGCAGACGGTGGAGGCCTCTGGGAGGAGCAACGGTGCGAGCGAGGTGAGCCCTCCCGCCAGTAAGCGGTGCTGATATTCCCGTTGGGTTCGGTAGGAGTAGTCCGTGGCCAAGGTCGCCTTGGGGAGGAGATGCAGCCCAGCAAAGAGGCCGAGAGCCTCATCGACATTGAAATCGCTGATAGGGCTGCGGCGCTCCTTGTCCAGGAACTTTCAGGTGAGCAGACTGAGCCAGGGCCCTGGTGGCGGGGACCCTCTGTGAGCCGAGATAGCCCGCCTGCGTCACGAGTTGATCGAACCGGAGTGGGGCCAACCACGGGAGAAAGAGGCAACTGCCAGCGCCGCGGGTCCGTAAGCGGCGTCCGGGAGTCAGCGACACCCGACGCACATCTGCCCTGATGGCCTGGTCTGGGCCAGTGGGTGCATGGCCATGATGTGGCCCGGCAGGGCGCCCGTACGGCGGGGGAAGGAAAAGGGGGGCGCCTGGCCCGTGCGACCTTGGGCGCGAAAGTCACTGACCAAGCGGCGCAGGGGGGCGTACGTATCCCCAAAGCGCTGGGCCACGGCCATCTGGGGCTGCTGGTCGACAAAGACGGCGCGCAAGGCTTCATAACGGCGATGGAGGGTCGGGGTGGGTTCGAGGAAGCAGCAACGGCAGAAGGTATCCTGCCTCACTGGCCCTCCGCATTGTGAGGGAGTTTGCCCGTTGGACCCGGCTATGAAGGAGAGCTATTTCACAAACCTGCCCGCAGGGCCCCGGTTGGGCACACGCTTTCCGGGCAACACTATCAAGCGTAAAGAGCATTCTGCGTCTCCATGATGTGGTGACTATACCGGCATAAGGGTGCGTTCCCATTTTTCCGATCAGGCTGCCAGCAAAGCACGGTGTGAAGTA
>AR_comb_assmDRAFT_10094004_pt1 | contig 11046 bp, 15 predicted proteins | sample ArasoioldDNA_FD_10543 | JGI IMG/M metagenome (IMG submission 10543) | reverse complement strand
TGCATGTCGTGGATCATCTGGGCACGTAGCGGTTTCATAGGAGCTCCTTTGCCTGTTAGGAGGAACAGACCCGAGCGCCCCCAGCGGGCGCTGGGACGGAGCTACTATACGGAAGGGGTGCGTATGGCCAAAGAGGTGGGTGGGGTCCCGTACGTTTCAACAATCCACGGAGGGACAGGAAAACGTGTCGCAAGAGAGGACGGAGCAGCGCATGACTGCAAGAAAACTGCCGCGCATCGGCTTAGTACAACTATTACTTAACCTGCCATTTTGCCCTGATAACGCGATACTGGCGGTGTTTTGGGGCAGTTGTACCCAATACGCATTCCCAGCGTCCGCAGGGCGCCATGACGACGCAGACCTTATATCCCTGACGCGACGCACAGTCAATAACCCAAACCCCGCAATGCAGTCCGAACGTGTTGGTTTGTGAGAGAAGGGCAATGTCGCAAAAAACGGTTGTGTTCGAGACACCTCTTAGTGCATATCAAACAAGGCCGTGCCCTTCTCCATACCAGTCTTCTAGTGCATCCACAGAGAGATAAGAATCGCCACGATGGCTATCATACTCACATAGTCACTAATGCCCATGCCTGGACTCATGGTCTACCTCCCATTACACTGGCAAGCGCTGTTGCGGCCCTCCACAAAGGAGGCTGCAAGAGTGGCTCAGAGCAATTTCCATACCATCATGCGCCACGGCACCCGATCGCATGAGACGTCGCATCCCGGCAGGGATGGAAGGGATGAGCCAGAAGGCCTGATCCTAGACAGGGGGCAGGGGGATGAGGAGTAACTCTCTCGAAATGAGAGTAGAGCCAGAGGAGTGGAATGGCCGCAAGGCTCCGGAGAAGAGATGTGTGACTGACTAGGCCCGACTAGACACAATCGGTCTATTGACCCTGAAGCGCTTCGGCAACTGCCGTCTGGAACAGAACGCATCCGATGGTGCAGAGCAGGCCGACGCGGGGCGCTTGCTGGCCCTAGCACGGGGGCAGTGGCAGATGGAACCGGGAAACTGAATGGCCCTGGGGCACAGGCGCAAGGCTTGCAAAGCCTACCAGAACAAGATACTGTTTATCATTGCCTATCCGAGTGGTGCATCTGTCCTGCCTACTCGTTGCACAACAGACATCGCAATTGAGACTGTTCTCTACTATTCGAGACTCGCTGCACATGTGAGGGAGACATGGATGACCACCGCCGCTAGCGCTTCTGCCTCTGATCCTGCATGTCGCCGCTTCTTCTATGGCTGGGTCATCTTGGCCGCCTGTTTCATGGTGACCACCGTGGCTTCTGGCACCATGATGGGTTTTGGGGTGTTCATCACACCGATGGCAGAAGACATGGGCTGGTCACATAGTGCCCTGTCCTTCTCGTATGCACTCTCCGCCCTGGTCACTGGTATCGGCGTCCTCATTGTTGGTTCCTTCCTCCATACCCATAGCGTGCGTTTGATCTTTTTCCTGAGCACCATCGTGCACTGCTTGGGGATCTACATGACCAGCACGGTGACGACGATCGAAGGGTTTTATTTTTGGTACGGGTTCGTCGCTTCTGTAGGGCGGAGCGCCTTTTTTCTCTCCACAACCACGCTGATCACGCGGTGGTTCGAGAAACGTCGTGGCCTGGTCATGGGCATCATGATGTCGGGCAACGGTGTCGGACCGTTTATCTTCTCGCCAGTGATCACCTGGATGATTTTTATGTGGAATTGGCAAACCGCCTATATGGTCCTCAGCGCCTTGATGACCGTGTGTTTGTCCGTGAGCTGTTTCTTCATTCGGAATCATCCGCACGAGATGGGCCTGACTCCCTATGGTGGGAACCCTGCACCGGTCCCGGCGCAGCCCCGCTCCACATCGCATGCGGCGTCAAAGTCTGCCCGGTCAGGGGGATCATTGTGGGGGGACGTTTTACGCATGGAGGGTTTTTGGTCGCTCTCGTTTATCAACTTCTTTTGCTGTGTCTGCCATTCGATTCCCCTCGTGCACGTCGTCGGCTTCGCCCTCAACGCTGGCTTGTCTGCTTTTGCTGCCTCCTGGGTGCTAGCCATCATGAGTATCTCCTCAGTCGTAGGACGCATTTACTGGGGCATATTCGCTGATCGCTACGGCGCCCGGTTTGCCCTGATGCTCACGCTCTTCATGCAGGGCGCCCTGATTCTGTGGCTGGTCAACGCCCAGGATCCGGTGATTTTCTTCCTCTACGCCCTGGTCTGGGGGTTCGGCTATGGTGGGGTCGGGACGCAGTATGGCATGGTATCGCGGGAAGTGTTTGGCGCACGCCTGTTTGGGCCGGGCTATGCCGGCCAGAATGCCTTTGCGATGGTTGGCATGTCAGTCGGTGGCTTTCTGGGGGGCTATCTGTATGATATTTCCCACAGCTATGTGACATCCTGGTTAGTCAGCTTTGCGTCTGGCCTCATTTCCTCATTGCTTGCCATGGACTTGCTGGCCCAGGGTGAGCGGGTGCAAGCTGAGGCGGTTCCCGAGCCCGACACTGGCGAACCTGCATCGACTCAGGTGCCAGTAGCCTCTCCTGTCGGTACGTAGAGTCGAGCCATGCGTCAGAGCGGTCTTCCGCTCCGTGGGGTAGGGGATGAGTGTGATGCCCCCTTGGACTCACTTAATGCGGTACCAATAGTGATAGGCTGCTTGAAATCCCACCTTGGTGTAGACGTGGCGTGCCGGGGTATTGCTCTGCGCCACTTGCAGATAGGCGTGCGTGGCGCCGTGTTCGCTGGCCCATTGCAACATGCCAACCACTAACCTGGTGCCATGCCCCCTGTTTCTCTGCTGCAGTGCTGTTACTAGACTAAAAAGTCCAAAATAGTCCTGCTCCAACACGCCCATACCGCATGCGACGACGGTGTCGGCGTCGACGAGGGAGACGAGGAGACGGGTGGCTGGAATGCGGTCAAGCAGAGCGGCGTGGATATGAGACTGTGCCAGCGGCTCCTCGCTCAGCCTGTAAAAGATCGGCAGCCAGTTGGGCAGCGTTTCCTCGCGTAATACGATCCGCGGTGTGCCCTGGATACGAGCCTGCTGGATATCGAGGTGCATCACCAGTGTCTGGTCGATGACGCCATAGCCACGCTGTGCCAGCACCTCATCAAGTTGGGGAGGTGAGGCGAAGGGAGTGAGACGGAAAACGGTCGGGAGGTCTTTGGTCGCGAAGAGTCGTTCGCAGGCTGCAATCTTGCCGACCACATCAAGATGCGACTCGAACAGCGGATGCACGGAGTTGGCTCGTTTCGTATAGCCTTGCGCGAAGCGGACAATCCAGCCATCGAACAGCATCTGTTGCAGGGCTGGCCACGCATTCATCGCCACTTCTTCAAGGCGTCTGGGCAGCATAGATTCCTTAACGCGTCATAAGCATACGGCGCAAGCGTGTATCTCCGCTATACATTGCTCACGGTTTCGTGCCAATGAGTACAGGCTGATAAAAACGTGCCTCGAGTCGTTGCACGTTTTGAAACCCTGCCTGCCTCATCAGGGCCATGAGCGTCTCGGTACCAATAGCGTAGTATGTGGTCCGCATCACGTGGGTAATACCATGCCGGCCACCCCGGTCCTCAATGCAATACAGTGCCAATTCATAGAGCGTACCGCAAAATTCCCAGACCTGAAACAGCAGATAGCGTGTACTACCCTCAATACGCAGGCCATACGGCTTGACCTGGATACCTGTCCGGTCTTCACGGTCGTAGTCACGTACGGTAATGAGGCAGCCGCCACTCGGACGGACACACGTATACCATGCCCGAAAAGCCGTGACAATGTCCTCGTCAGTAAGGAGATGCGGTACGGCGTTATCACAGGCCATGACCACATCATATTGCTGCGGGCTATACACGGCCATGTGCCGCATATCCGCTACAAAACAACGCAGGTCCAGATGGCGAGCAGCAGCCTCACGCCTAGCGCGCGCCACAGCGGCGCGCGACAGATCAGAGGCAGTCACCTGATAGCCCAGTTGCGCTAACCCCAGGGTCTGTGTGCCAATGCCGCACGCCACGTCCAAAATCGTGGTCGTCTCAGCGCCCCAAAATTCTTGAATGATGCTGTGGAGCGCTACCGCTTGCTGCGTAATACTCGTTTCCCAGTCAGGATAAATCAGATGGTAAAAGGGAGCGAGTTGGTCGTAGAACTCGTCTGGCGTCATCACATCATGCCTAATGTATACCGTGCTACAAAACCTGCTTCTCCATGACCACAGAGGTCGGCTCGGTGTAGCCCTCGTGCGTCTCGTAGCACACGACGCGGTAGCCCAGGCGTTCGTAGTACGCTTGTAGGTGCGGCAGGGCTATACGCACACCAAGCTGTACCCGCCGGGCTCCGAGAGCCTGGGCCTGCTGCTCGACGTATGCGATCAGCGCGAGTCCCACGCCATGTTGACGGCACGCCGGCAGCACGGATAGCCGTCCGAAGTAGACATGCTCACCTTCCTGGTGATAGCAGACACAACCAACGGCCTGGTCATTGAGCAATGCTAAGACGGCATGGCCCTGTTGCAGATAGGCACCGATGCTCTGGGCCGTTTCCCGATGCGCCCCAGAAGGCGGCTCAAGCCGTCCGCGATATTCCTCAAACGCTGTATGGATTAAGGTGACCAGCGTGGGGATATCGTCATAGGTTGTCTCACGCAATACCATTGCCTGTGTTCCTAGGGCGGCCTCAAGTAATCTTCAGGGCGTGCGTGACCTGGGCACCCCGCACGCCAGGTGTCTCTGGATAATACGGGTCACGGAATCAACACGATCTTGCCATATGCGCGTGATTCGATGACTGCGTGGTGCGCCTTGGCAGCTTCTGCCAGCGGGAGTTCCTGGCCAATGACTGGCCGCAGGGCGCCAGTGGCAAGCCCGGCGCGGAGGGCGGCATGCATGCTGGCGAGTTCGTGCTCGGAGGCATTGCCCAAGGCGATGCCCAGAATCGCGGCATCGCGACTCATGATAGCACGTGGGCTAATGGTGGCTGTGCCCTGATTGCCAGGACCGCGGTTGCCAATGATCGCGACCCGACCACCACGGGCCAGTACATTCAAATCGTTGCCGAGATTGACGTTAGCCAGCATCTCCAGAATGATGTCAACGCCACGACCTTCGGTGAGGCTCATGACCTGCTCCAGATAGCCTGCCGCCGTGTGGTCCAGCACGTGATGAGCGCCCTGTGCGAGCACCAATTTTCTCCCACGCTCTGTCCCTGCTGTGCCGATGACCGTCATGCCAGCAGCATGAGCGAGTTGCACGGCCGCGATGCCCACACCGCCACTCGCACCGTGGACCAACACACTCTCGCCGGCAACCCCACGGGCCCGTTGCAACAGGGCGTGATAGGCTGTGCCATACGGCACATTGATAGCCGCCCCTTGAGCGAAGGAGGCTGGTTCGGGGAGTGGATACACGCGTTTGGCCGAGCAGACAGAGAGTTCGGCGTAGGTGCCACTACTGGAGCCAGCAATGTAGACTCGCTCACCCACCGCGACACCCTTGACATCCAGACCAATAGTAGTAATAACGCCAGCACCGTCATTCCCCGGCGTGTAGGGCGTCGGCGGTTTGGGATAAATACCCGAGCGAATATAGGTTTCGACGGGATTCACTCCCACGGCATGCACCCGGACCACGACCTGACCAGGACCGGGTTGCGGATCTGGGACCTCTTCTAACTGCATGACTTCTGGCTCACCGAACGTATGGATGCGAATCGCTTTCATATACTCACCCTCAAGTCGTTGATGTAACAAGACCTTCGATGACACACGACTGTTCTGGTTACGTGGAGGGGTATATCGTAGCGTGTGTGCCACTGGCGAGTCAAACTGAGACACTACCCATCCTCCCACTCTCGTGCCGCAGACGTCGCCTCAACGCACACGGTCAGTGGCGCGTGACATCGAGACTCCCACTCTGCGGTTGCGCACAATTGAAGGGAACATACGTGCCGGTAAAGTGATCCTCATCATTGTTATCCAACATGGCTGTTACCGTAAACGAGCAGGCCCCGGGCTGCGCGGTGGACCACACCATCGTGATCATGAGATCCTGGGCAGGGCCTGTCCCTGAGAGCGTCCCCCCATTGTTGTTCCGGGCATCGGGGAATGTGCTTTGCCAGGTCCCCGTCAGCTGCCTATTCATCTGCGAGAGGTTCAACACGAGCGTCCCCCGGCCAGCAAGGCTATCCTGGAGCGTCCCCGTCCAGGTGCCTGTTAAGGGCTGAGGGTCATTATCACTGGAACAGCCCAGAAGGCCCACTGCCAGGGCCAGCACACACCACCATGGTCTCCACCGCATGCAGCGCCCTTTCCTCGTGAAACGTGATGGCGAGCCCTGCCCTGGTGCTTACCACCGTGGCCGCCGTGGTCCACCCCGGTCCTCACGCGGGCGCGCCTCATTGACACTCAGCGCCCGTCCTCCGAGGGTTGCCCCCTGAAGCCCGGTAATGGCTGCCTGGCCTTCCGTCCCGTTTGGCATCGTCACAAAGCCGAAGCCCCGTGGCCGGCCAGTCTCCCGATCCTGGGGGATGTGGACGCGCTCCACCACCCCATAGGGTTCGAACAGCTGGCGTACCTCGTGTTCGGTCGCCGTGTATGCGAGATTGCCCACAAAAATTTCCATGAATACGTCCCTCATGTCAGGGTTTGTCGTCTCCCAAATTAGGCGCGCGTGCCCAGGCAAATGAGGCACTGACGCCCATGTGTGGCCGGCGGGAAGGCGCTATCCTCCTTGTATCCGTCGTACAGCGACCCTCTTATGCGACGTCCTCGCCCAGGAGGGTTGCACGGTTATCGCAGCCGCGAATAACTATGAAGGGCTCTCGTCGGCCTGCGCGGCGCTGCTGAGAGGCACCACGACCAATAGCTGGCATCTCGTCATCGTGCGACAGGCGCTTGGCCTGCCCTCGTCGTACAGCATACGGCTACCTCTAGACTCTACTCCTGGTGTTACCCACGCATATGGTAACAACACTGCCGCTGTGGTACTAGGCGCCCACCAGGGACACGCCTGGGCATCTTGCGACCTCACCATCTAGAACAGGACTTGTAGCAGATTAGCATATTTTTATGCTAGTCGTCCTTGATTTTATATATCGTCAGTGTCAGGGTGGCCTGGTGTTTTTGGTAAGATGCAGAGGACCAAACGGCCGTTCGGCATGGCAGTCCCAACGGCCGTCAGGAAGCACACACAAGGGGGCGGCGTCCCCCTCACAAACTGTATCGGTTGCAAGGACGTCCAGCTTGAGTGCGCTGGGGAGAAACATGGTACTCCTACACACGACGCATGCACTGGAGCTCTCTTACCTAGGAGAGGGGTAGGGCGACATGCTGGCGTAGACAACATTCAATACCAAGGTTTGGAGTAGACCTCCAGCACTACTCACTCTTGGCAAGCGACATCGTCCTGTGGAACAGATCATAGAGAGGATAGGTCCATGCTGCCTCAGCTGGCAGTCCGCAGGGGACAGCAGCGTCAGGCGGGTGTGGAAGTCCACTTTCCGCCGGCCAAGTTAGGCGCTGCCAGAACGATTTTCAGTTGTCCTGATGTGGCGATCGGTCTATGCAAGACGTTTCATTATGTAGATATTTCAGACATGACGAAAAATATGAGGTCGTGATTCGCATAGTGTGGTGGTAGGAATGTCGCGCCGACCCGTGTGCCACGCACACGGGTAATGACGATTTCTTCAAAAAGTACCGACTGATCCTCATCATCAAGTACAAAGACCACTTCGTACTTGTCCTCCATGCGTACAGACGCTCCTGGTGCGGTCACGAAGCCCAAGCCAGTCACCGAGAGCGACGTCACCACAATAGGCTCGACTTCTTCTCTGGTGCGCAGTTGCAACAGTCTCCCCGGCAGATGCACATGCACGCGACAATGTCTACGGAAATCAAAGGTAGCTCGAAATACTGCGGCGCAGGCACGACATTGGGCATTTAAGGTTTTGCCACCAATACCGTCCCCATACTTGTTCATATCGATGGAACGTTTCACGCCACACGCGATACACGTGATCGTTCCTTCGCGCTTGGCATCAAGATAGACACGCGTGCATTCCCTGAGTAGAGCCATCGGCACTAATCTCCCCTATGAGGCCGCCAGTCTGAGACTCCTCGCTGGACGACTTATCGGCGAGTCCGCCCTCTCCCTTGAGAGAGGCCAGGGCTGCGGGGACGACAGTGGCCCGACGCGACATGGAGCGCCATGTGGTTAGCGGTACAGACATGATCGGTGTGATCGCCATCACGCCGCGTATACAGCAGTACCGATGCTGCTGCGTAAGAGCGTTATAACGATGCAATGATGAGCCGGTAGCCGAGATCGAGACTCGTCTGATTACGCACCCAGCCGAACTGGGCGTCCCATTGCCCGGAGCGCAAATCATCGGCGAGCTGCGCCAGGCCAGCATTGACGACTGCAGGAGGGAGTTGTGCAAAACCTGAGATGGCGCGCCGCACATTGGGATCGAGATACGCTGCAGGGCGTTGCCAGAAGGCCCCCAGGAAGCCGTCCTGACAGTCGTGCGGAATGGGAAGTGGTCGCGCTTCGATCTGCCCCAGGCAACGCGACAGCTCTGCCATCGATGGAAAGCGCGGTACGTCAAGGTCAAGGATCTCGGGTACGTATCGGGTTATCAGCCAGAAGGCGTCGCAACACGCTGGGTCCCACGTGAGCAGCACGACACGGTGCCGGGCCACGCGCCGCAGTTCGGCGAGTCCTGCGGCACGATCGTGCCAGTGGTGTATGGTCAGGATGGCGAGGGTCGCGTCAAAGACTGCATCTGCCCACGGGAGGTGTTCGGCAACCGCCTGCACAACGGGCGCTGCACCGGCAGGCCGCTGCTGAATCATCGCCCGGGAAGGTTCCACTGCCACCACCTGCAGGTCGGCAGGCTCATAGGAGCCGGTACCGGCGCCCACATTGAGCACTGTGCGTGCCTCACCCAGCGCCGCCCGGATAGCCGCAGCAATCCGGGTATCTGGCTGGCGGGTGACGACATAGCTGTGGCCGATCTCGTCGTATACTGCCGCCATAAGTGTCCTTCATCCCTGCCCTCTCCCTCCGGGAGAAGGAGCAAGTATACCGAGTGTAGCTGTTGTCGCTAGACGTAACGCACGTCGAATGAGCGTCGCCACACCACTATTGCGAGTGGGCAGTAGTGCGTCGTGCAAACCCGGGCCACAACCGGCCAGGAGCGCCTGGAGATACGGCGAATCATGCAACGAGGTCTGATGATTGCCGCCAATTTCAGGTGGTGTACAGACTGGCCCAAAGAGATACGGACGTAGTTCCATATGTGGCGGGGCCCAGACGAACAGATCGCCAGGCGCTGGGGCGTCACCTTGCCAGAGACTCCGACTATGCCGCAGCCCCATCGGCTTGCCAGTCGTGGGATCCACTGCGGCATCCAGACACTGCTCAACCTCCTGGAGGATTGCCTCATATTCCCCACGTGGCACAATGCCACCAGCGCGGTCTGTCCTATTGACGAGCACCCAGCCACTGCTGTGAAACACGGCATGGGTATGGGCCAGGTCAATCTTGTCACCTTTGAGGGTCAGCAAGCCAGCGTGTCGGAGTAGGATATTGGGCCGTATGGCACGGTGAATCGGCTCATGCCCATGGTCTGAGGAGATGAGCAATGTGTCGTCGTCCTCGAGGCCATCGAGAAGGCGTCCCAGTTGGTGATCGACTTCTTGATGCACCGCGAGCATCGCCTGGGCGGCGGCACCGTATGGCCAGTCAGCCAGAGCATCACGCAGCATTTGATGCGAGATTTCATCAATGGCCGGCTGGTAGAACAGCATGAGATCGGCCGGATGGTGCGCCAAGGCTTGCACCGCCATCTCCCCGAAGAAGCGAGCCACGCGGCACGTCAGTGCCTGGAGGGTAGATACGGCGAGACGGGGACCTTTCCCTATAACACCACGACTAAAAAACCAGCCAATGCCAGCCCCGAGGAACGGGCCTAAGTCATGGGGCCAGGGCTGGGGTGGATAGGAGGCAAACTGATGCACTGCCGAACACCACAGCCAATCGCTCTCAGGCATTCCAGCGGCTCGGAGCCATGCCACATACGTGCCAATGCCGGCAGTGCGGTCGAGCCACAGCGGCAGCAGATCCTCAGGCTGCTGAAACGGTACTAATGGCATGGCAGCGCCGGTTGGGCTATACACCGTGTAGCCCTGCTTCCCCCGGTTGACCTTATATGTCTGCTCTGCCATGGTGAGCGTGGTCGTGCCTACCCGCAGACGCACGAGTTGAGGCCGGGCAATCTCCTGATTATAGCCATCGATGACACAGCAATAGGAGGCGGTGGGGTAGGGCCAGGGATAGGGCACGCGGTGCAGGGGATCAGGGGCAAAGGCGGTGCAGACGAGGGACACCGTCTGTCTCGCTGCAGCGGCCTCGACCCATACCGGAGGGCGGCGCAGCCAGCGGCTATCGAAGCCACTCACTGATTCCAATACACTATGCTGTTGGGAAGAGGGGAGAGGGCCGGTAAAACCCGGAGTGCCGTGGTCTGCTTCTTCGCAGCCTGTAAACAGGGTCATCAAGCCTGGTGGCGTCTCACTGTTAGGTCCAGGGGGTGCCATGGCTGCCAGGCGGCCGCGTGCAACGACGCGTTGCAGGTGCGGTAAAGCGCCGCGCTGTAAGAGGTCCACCACGAGGGCATAGGATGCGCCGTCCCAAATGAGCCAGAGGGTTTTGGCCAAGGCCATGCCTTTCTATGAGGCAAACAATTCCCGTTGTAACTGCGCCAGCACGAGACGATCCGTAGGAAACGCCAAGTTGTCCGGCAAATGATGCAGAGGCATATACACGACTTGGTCGACATCATCATCGGGCCGCAGGGTCCCGCTGAGCACTGTACCACGAAACCAGATGCCAACCGAATGCGACGCCGGATTATGAAAATTCGAGTGCACCGCGTAGACCTCACCGACTTCGACTAGCAGCCCCGTCTCTTCCTGAAACTCACGCTGGGCCGCTTGCCGCACGTCCTCGTCATATTCCACATACCCGCAGGGGATGCA